>Ga0116229_10010583_pt1 | contig 13806 bp, 10 predicted proteins | sample S1TSphgellanicum_3_FD_87313 | JGI IMG/M metagenome (GOLD analysis project Ga0116229, IMG submission 87313) | Host-associated microbial communities from peat moss isolated from Minnesota, USA - S1T2_Fc - Sphagnum magellanicum MG | ecosystem: Host-associated > Plants > Peat moss > Unclassified...
GAGAACCTTTAAAAAAAAAAAAAAAAGCCTTGAAAGTGTCAAAACTGGGACCGGAGGTTCTCTTTTAATAAGAGAGAATCTTACGGCACTGAAAAAGAACCTCATAAGAGTCTATTACCCATTTCTTCGTAACTCAATTGGGCTGTGCAATTGTTACGTCCTTATAGGGCTTTCCCCTTAAACCTTTTACAGTTTTTTTTCGCTACCGATCTCATTCCCTGTACACCCACCCCTTACACGGTGAGGTCTGGTATGGCCTCCCTCATTTGTGGAGAAAACTCAGACCGCAAATAACCCTTTATTTAAGGAATGGTATGGCCTCCTTCATTTCTGGAAAAAAAAAATTCTATATCCGGAACAATGTATAAATGGACAACTGATGGTTTGTGAGCACTACATACACGGCATTGGTCTTTGTCCAATTGGGTAACAAATTTTAGCAACAAAAAAGTAAAACTTTCTATTGCCAAGTAGCAGTCTCACGAGGGAAAAAAAAATACAAATATCATGAAGTGGATGAAAAGGGATGAAAAGAAGGGTATCATGGATGAAAAAGGTATCATGAGGTGGATGAAAAGTAGGGTATCATGAATGAAAAAAGGTATCATGAGGTGGATGAAAAGGGATGAAAAGTAGGATATCATGGATGAAAAATGTTTCATGAAGTGGATGAAAAGGGTGGAAAAGTAGGGTATCATGGATGAAAAAAAGGATGGCAACCATGAGCACCTACTCTCAATTGCTGTTAACTAAGCAGTCCAAAGAGGAAAGGGGCAAAAAGTATTGGTGAAGGTAGGCGGTAAAAGGGATGAAAGTCTTAGTGAAATGGATGGAAAAAAATGAAAACTTAGATGAAAGTGGATGGGAAAAAAACCAGATGTAACCTGAGGGTTGAAAACCCCGCTGTCAAACTACCTGGCAGTCCAAAGAGGGAAGGGGGTTAGAAACGATGTAGAGAAGTGGATGGAAAAGGATGAAAAACATGACAGAGAAATGGATGCCAAAAGTGTGGTAAAGTGGATGTAAAAGGATGAAACTTATGGCCAAAAAATTGAAACTAAAACATATGGTGAAGTGGATGAAAAGAAAGTCAGATCCAACACGAGGGTTCGTTAAAAAAATACTCGCGGCAAAAAACAAAAGAATTCCAAAGAGGGAGGAAAAAAAAAAGGGGCAAGTACAGCCGAAGTGGATGGAGAAGGATTTTAGGATTGAGAATGGATGAAAAATTTGGAAAAATGGATGAAAAATAGACACAACTGAGCTGATTGGATTGAGCATAAAGAAGGATCCGCAAAGCATGCATGAAAGACTGGAAAATAGATGAAAAGGATAGGAGATGGATGAAAGATAGGTAGTAGACACAAAATAAATCAGATGGATGAACAGAAGAATCAGCGAAGGATGGATGGAAGAATGGAATGCGGATGAAAGATAGACCACATAAAAATATCAGCTGAGCTGATTGGATGAGCAGAAGAAGAAGAATCAGCGCAGGATGGATGAAATAATGAAAAATGGATGAAAAGGATGGGAGGTAGATGAAAGACAGAGACTCATCATCTACTGTACAGATGGATGAACAGGGGGAAGAGACCAAGCCAAGGATGGATGAAAGAATGAAAAATGGAAGAAATGGAAGGAAGATGGATGAAAGATACACACATAAATCAACTGTACAAATGGATGAACGGAAGGAGAACAACCAGCCAAGGATGGATGAAAGGGATGGGAGGTAGATGAAAGACAGACACTCATAAATCAACTGTATGGATGAATAAACAGAAGAAGAAGACCAAACCCAAGGATGGATGAAATAATAAAATGGATGAAATGAAGGAAGATGGATGAAATTAAAATACTAAAAAATCAACTGTCTGGATGGATGAACAAAAGCAGAAGGAGAAGAACCAGCCAATGATGGATGAAAAATATGGATGAAAACACTGGAAAGAATCAGCAAAAACTCGTCCCTCTCGCTTAGCAGCAAATGCGGCGGTGCTTTTGATCCTCCAAAGGATTCTCTCCTCCGCGAGCTCTCCTCGGCCACCGTCCTTAAGTCTGTTGTGCACAATCCACATTACTACTTCTACTTCTCTTCTCTTGTATTGCTGCTCACTGGCCCCTTTAGAATGTCGGTTTCTGTTCCTCCTATTGTCTCTGCAACTCTTCCCTTACACATACCCATTGACCACTGCTACCAGAAGTCTTTGTGCTCTTTGGGGGGTTTTGCATCCGTGGTGGTTCTTCAACTCAACAAACAACAATAACAACAACAAGATTGTTGTTGGGAATCTCTATCTATGTTGTTGAAGAAGGTGGTGGTGGTGTTGTGTTTCATCATCATCAGCAGTAGCAGCAGTAGCGTCGGTGTAAGATCAATCTCTTGAACACAAAAGTGTATCAGTAAGGAACGTGGTTTTGGGTTCAGGCAGACAGCCCCATTCATTCAACTATGTTGTTGAGGTTGTTGGGAATGTGCAGCTTGACAAGGAGAGACGACGACGACGACCTTGGCTTTTGTGGCGGAGGTTTAGGGTGGAGAAGGAGGAGGAGGGCGTCTAGTCGTGTCACGGGTCATCATCATGTGTCATCATGGTTTTGAGATTGTGCTAATCCTGTAGTCAGTCAGATCGTTTGCGACTGATGATGATCCCCAACAGAAGAATCTGTTTTGGGTTGTGATCAGATTAGGAGATCCCCAACAGAATCATGGGTTTTGGGTTTTGAGGAGATTAGGAGATCGCCAGGAGAATCATGGGTTTTGGGTTGTGAGCAGATTAGGAGATCCCCAAGAGAATCATGTGTTTTGGGTTTTGAGGAGATTAGGACACCCCCAAGAGAATCTGTTTTGGGTTGTGCGGAGGAGATTAGGACATCCCGAGAGAATCTGTTTTGGGTCTCGTTAGAGTAGGAGAATTAGGAGGATACAATCTGGAGATCCGTGGAGGACAATGGACAGGTCTGTGAATCAAGTCACTGCCGCTTATTACTTGAGGCAACAAGAGGAGGAGGAGCAGCAGCAGCAGCAGCAGAAATGGGGTACAACAGAGTTTATAGCATTGAATCAGCAGCAGCAGCAGCAGCAGCAGATGATGATGATGGCAGCAACAGCAGCGTCTGGGTTGAGCAGCATTGGTGAGCAGCAGCAGGTTCAGCACCATCCCAAGTTCCAGGTAGATGATGTGGTTTTGGCAGAGCTGATGGATATGGAGATTCCCTTCTGCAGTGAGCAGATTCTGGTAGAACAGCCATGGATGAGCAGCAGCAACTGTAGCCCTGCTGTTGCTGCTGAGTTTGCCTTCAATGTCTCAGGCCATCAGCACCACCTCTACAGCAACAGAATCAACAGCAACAGCAACAGCAACAGCACCACCTTCACCAATTTGCAGGCAGGATGCTTGCCGCCACCTGCAAATTCCTTTTGGCCACTGGGTCACCCAATCCCATCACCTCACTTCTCTGTAAGCCAAGAAGAATCTGAAGAAACCCATGGCTCTGATTTTACTACCATGCCACCACCACAAGGAAATCTCAGAAGCACAATCTCTGTGGAGAATTTTGCAGAGCTTTTGCTGTTAGGGGTGACTGCCAACAACAGCACTGAGGGTGAGGGGGAAGAAGGAGAGGCAGCAGGGTACTCAGCCATGATGCCAGGGGAACAACTCCAGAGCCTAATACCATTACCACCACCGCCACCCCTGGTCCAATGTAGGAGTTTCAGCAGAAACCATGAGACAGCAGGAGGAGGAGGAATTCTGCAGCACAATTCAAGCATTCTCTGTTACGAGAAAGCATTGGAGGATTTGGTCACATCTTCTTCTTCTTCACTGGAGAAGGAGGAGGCCAGAAGCAGTGGCCAGGTGAAGCAAGTCTCAAGGGCAAGGTCAAGAGGAGCAGCAGCAGCAGGGCGGTTGGATCATCATGGTTTGACATTACAGGAGCGAACAATGCGAGCTTTGCAGTACATTGGAAAGGCATGTGTGGATGTACTGGTGCAGGTGTGGATGCCAATGAAGACAGACGATAACAGATTGCTGCTCACAACACGTGAACAACCCTTTGTACTGGAGCACAAGACAGATCACCGTCTCTGGTACTACCGAACTGTCTCTGAGGAATATGAGTTTGCAGTCACCAGCAGCTCACCAGGACTTCCGGGCCGAGTCTTCTTGCAGCAGGTGCCGGAATGGACACCCAATGTGCAGTTCTACAATAGCCAGGAGTATCTGAGAGTCAAGGATGCACAGAAGTACGATGTCAGAGGCACTCTGGCAGTACCTGTCTTTGAACCTTCCTCCAGGAATTGCCTGGCTGTCATTGAGCTTGTCATGGGTGCTGAGAAATTGCAGTATGCGCCTGAAATTGACATCATTTGTAGAGCTCTGCAGGTGCGGGGGATGGGAATTTTTCTTCACTCAAAACCTTAGATTCCTAAAGAATTTTTCTTGTGCCTGTGTAGCCTCTCTAAGGTCTCCTTTTTCTTCATCATCCTTGGGGTTTTGGTTTCCAACATGAACAAGGGTGAGGAGAAAGAGTTTGTGATGTGGTCTGATGGTGTATGTGGGTGTCCCTTGTTTTGCAGTCTGTGAATCTGGCATCATCAGATGGAACAGAGCTTCCAGCACTAGAGGTATAACATAAGCAAAAACCCATGAGTTTCTTTTCATTGTTTCTTGGATTTTAATACCATACATAAATTGCTAGAAGTTCCATGGAAGAAATTATCTGTTGTGGTTGCTGATTTTTGGAGAGTTTGTTTTTGCATCAGATGCGAACTCAGGGACGTCAAGCTGCACTAGCAGAAATTGCTGAGGTGTTAACTGCAGTGTGTGAGACTCACAAGCTGCCTCTGGCACAGACTTGGATTCCTGGCAGTGTCACCTGTCATGCCATGAACTTCATAGACAGCAACAACAGCAATGACAGCAATAGGAGATTCATGAATTCATATGAAAGCAGTAGCAGCAATAGTAGTAGTAGTAGCAACAACAATGACAATGGTTCCGGTGGTAGGAGCCGTGTGTGCCTCAGGACTGCAGATGGTCCTCACTATGTCAGTGATCCTCGTGTTTGGGGATTCCGCCATGCTTGCTCCGAACACTTTCTGGAGAAGGGCCAAGGGCTTCCTGGCAAAGCCTATGTGTCGAACCAACCTTCGTTTGAACCGGATGTCAAGAACTATAGCAAGATTGAGTACCCTCTCGGTCATTATGCTCGTTTGTTTGGCCTTGGTGCTGCTGTTGCCATTCGCCTCCGAAGCATTCATACTGGCAGTGATGACTATGTGTTGGAGTTTTTCTTACCACCTACTTGTGTCAACAGTCAAGAACAACAAGTGGTGTTGAACTCGCTGTCCATCACCATGCAACGTGTGTGTCGAAGCTTGCGCACTGTTTCTGACAAAGAGTTACAAGAAGAGAAAGGCCGTGAATTTCAATTTGAGGAAAACTATCAGAGCAACTCAGGAGGCTCACTCAGAGTAAGCACTGTGGGCACACTGGCCAGCCCTGACACTGGTGAAAAACAAGAAGTTGAAGACCCACAAATTTCAAATTTGCAATCCTTGAATGGAGCCGAGATTGAAGAATCAGGTGAACTCACAGAGGAAGGTAGTTTAGTGTTCACATCAATGAGAACGGGTTTGGATGCCACTACTCAAAAGCAAAGGCTTGACAGGAGGAGAGGAACAAGTGAGAAGACAATTGGGCTTGACGTTATACAGCAATATTTTACTGGTAGCCTCAAGGATGCAGCCAAGAGCATTGGGGGTGAGCCTCTTCTTCTTCCAGAGCTTGCAAACCTGCCTCTCTTTATCTCTTGTGAAATTGGTTGTTTATGTAAGAATGAATTGAACTGAACTTGGGTCTTTTCACTAGTATCTTACTGCCTCTTTCTTTCACTTGGGTTGTGTTGCAGTGTGCCCAACAACACTAAAGAGGATTTGCAGACAACATGGGATCTCAAGGTGGCCATCTCGGAAGATCAACAAAGTGAATCGCTCATTGAAGAAGCTCCAGGGAGTGATAGAATCGGTGCATGGTGCAGATGTGCACCTTCATTTAACTGCTGCACATGCAACCACAGACCTTAGTCCCCCACCAGAAAATACCCATGTGCACAATACCCAGTGTGATCAGATTAGGGTTCAAGAGTCGGCAGACATGCAGAAAAACAATGATAGAAATTCAGGTTCCACATCATCTCATTCCAGGCCTGGTTCAAATCCCAATGCATTCGATGGAGTTGCAGATGGAGGAGGAGCTAAGAGTATGACTGGTCGAGATGCTGCTGAAGCCCTCAGAGCAGAGGCTATGAAAATCTTTGGTGAGAGCAAGAGCACCATGAGCATCTCTGAAGTTGCCACCTTCTCTGAAGACAGTGGAGTTGGTGATGATAAATCTTCAGATGCCATTGAAGCAGCTGATTGGGCAAACCACAAATCTGACTCTGTTTTCATTGAATCTCAAGTGCATGGCAGTTGTGGAGCCCTCACAGCAGATCAGATTAGTGGTCATGCTCATGAACAATCAAAAGAATCAGGCTCGTCTCATGCGCCTCATGGCAACGAGTGCAGCTCACCATCGTCAGGCATTGGGAATATGCCCTCATCAGTGACAGTGAAGGCAACTTTTGAAGCAGACACAGTTCGTTTCAAGCTTCCATTCGGCTCCAGTTTCATGGAACTGAAAAATGAGATAGCGCTCAGATTTCAGTTCAATGGACGAGACTTTGATCTCAAATATCTTGATGATGACGAAGAGTGGATGTTACTCACTTGTGACAGAGACTTGAGTGAATGTATTGATGTGATGCAATCCTTGGGAGGTCATGTGATCAAACTCCTGGTTGCAATGGCCACAAGAACTTGAGATATTTGCAGATTTTGGAACTGCAAAATCCTTACCTCCATCAATCAACAGCTGCATCATCAAGTTTTGGGTAATCGCCTGAGAGGTGAGTTTTCTCATCAAAGCATTTCCTACACAAAATTGTGTATATATCTCTTCAAAATGGAGAAATTGCAAAATCAGGCTAGAACTCTCTGACATTGTCACTTCTGTTGGAAATTCAGGTAATTGATATGGAAGGCAAATACACAAGTTTGCAAAGAGGATAGTGAAGACAAAACAAAGCATAGAATGGGTGAGTCCTGGAAGAGGATTCTGGACAGCAAGCTCTCAAGGACAATGATGGAATTCTCAACATCTGGGTCACATAATTTTGTAGTTTTATAATTTGGAGGTCACACTTCTCTGGTGAGGTTATACCACTCGTATGACGTCACCAAACCATGTAGCAGCAACTGGTCTGTACAAATCCCATGCCATTCATTAAGCATATAGGGTCATACCACAACCATTTGGAATAAGCTGCACACACACACACACACACACACAAAAAAAAAAAAGTTTCAAGATTTTTCACTAGCATGTTGTTTCTCCTGTTCAACTGTAGGGTTTGAGAGAGTGCTGCTGCATATCTCTCTATGCACACACACTCTCATATGTATGATGTACTTTGTTTTCAATCACAAGCTTTCAAGATTGTTTCCAGAAATCAGAAGCTGTAAAACTTTGTGATTCAATAGCAGTCCACGTTTTCTTTTGTGTTATGTGACAGCTTGCTTGCCATGTTGCTTCAGATAACCGTCGTTTTATCCTTGATCCAGATCATTTATATTGTGGACCTGATGTCAAGCATTGCATGCTAAAATACAAACAGAAATGTATTTCTGTGAAGAAAGAATCTAGGAGAGTCTGAATTCTTTCTTTGGGGTGTTGCACTGGAAAGTGTGATCAGATGCCATGTCCAGATTCAGATGCTCAAGTGCTAAGTGTGATCAGATTCCACTTCCAGGTTCAGATGCTCAGGTGCTAAGTATGACCAAATGACAGTTCCAGATTCAGATGCTCACTGGGTAATTTTGTGTGACCAGATTCTGGTTCCAGATTCAGATGCTCACTGGGTGCTTTTGTTGCAACCAGACTCCGGTTCCAGATTCAGATTTCAATGGGTGCTTTTGTTGTGAAAAGATTTAGAGATCCAGATTCCAAATGCACAGGATAACAATGAACAGAAATTCTAGGTATGGGTTCGTACTGCCACCTCCGATTCAAGTGTTTTATGACTTAACAGCATCAAAATGTTACAAGATGTGTTCATCACCCATCCATGGTATTAGAAATCAGCACACATTGGCTGGCTGTAGACCCTAAACCCTAAACCCAAGTGCAGGAGGAAAACAAAAAATCACTTGACTTGATCTAGAGAGATAAAGAGCATAACTATAAACATTCAGCTAAATTATGGTTGCTACAATGGTTTTTGCAATTTTGTCACCGATGTTGGAAATTCAGGTACTTGATACCAAAGGCAAATACACTTCCAAAGAGGATAGTGAAGACAACGGGCATGGAAACCGCAAGTCCTAGAAGATTGTAATCAAATCCAAACGTCTGAGACACAAATTCCCGTACTTGTATTGCAGAGCCACCACCAATTGGCTCAACAAGTGAGGTTACATCACCAAATTGTGTGATGATAAGTGCATACAAAGTCCATGCCACTGGACATGCCCAATAGTACCATACCCACCATTTTGGAATAAGCTGCATACACCAAAAAAATAAACAATTAAAAAAAATTCAATACATTTCAGGAGCTCACAATTAAATTTTTTTTTTTTCCTTCCTTCCTTCCTTCCTTCCCCCTTTTTGAGAAATTGTTGTTTTAAACCCTAAACCCTATGTCAGGTGGTTCAATTGTTCTCAAATAAAAAACCAGTTGGTTTGAAGGACCATGGTATATGAACCCTTGGGCAGTTCTCCCGTCCTTTTTTTTCAAAGACAGAATTGACGGGTAAGGGTTGGGTATATGAGCCCTTGAGCAGTGGCTCTTCAAAAAATCCATTTTGATCTTTGGATAGCAACAAATTCAAAGAACCTTCAGTTCCAGATTTTGGAAAAGTTTCAGAATCTGAAGAACCTTGGTTCCAGTTCACAGGAACTGGTGAGTTTTCACAAAATTCATAGAACCAGTTTGACCCTTAACCCCTAAACACCAGTACAGTGTGAATTCACACAGAAAACCATTTTCAGCCCATATTGGGCCTGTCTGATGTTTAGGGGTTAACCCCGGTTCTAAGAATATCAAAGAACCTACCCTAAACAGCTGCTTCTATGCTGGTTCTTTCATGAAAACCACCAGTTAATTGAAAATTTTCAAAAACCTGGTTCTTTCATGAATACCAGAGATTCTTTTTTTTTTTTTTTTTGAATTTTTTTTTCAAACTGATTGTGTCGTTTTTTTTGTTTTGAAAATTTTCAAAAAACCCAAACTTGAAGTGGTTAGAAAAATCATAAAAAACACATAACATTGGTTGGTGCATTCTTTGCTCTAGGCACATAATTCTTATATGTGTACTCCTGTATTCATTCATGAGCTGTGCTTTTTTGGCAGATCAAAGCACTGACTTGCAGACAAAAATTATGTCAAATTGTGATTGGATAAAACTGTTCAAATTATAGTGAAATATTTTTTTCGAGTTAGAGTTATATGAAATAGTTAATACACTAGAAAAACCAATGCCACACTTTACCAAAATGCTAAGGGAATTCAAAACCCAGTCTCTCTGGAAGGCTACTAAAAGTAAGAAGAAGATTGCAGTAAAAAAAATGGGAAAATGGGTCCCAGAAATTCACTTACAGGTCTGAAGATCAAGAAGCCCGAAAAGAGATTGAAAATAGAGTAAAATCCAGAGGCCACAATAGCCGCAATCTGATGATTGGGTGTCAATGCGACGGCCATCATTCCATAGTATGTGAAGTAAAGCAAGGAGAAGAACGTAATAAACACATACCACAAGAACTTTGGTGCGGTCCATGTGAAATTAATCATTGAGTACGTGATCAAAGCATACACTAAGGTTTGTGCCAAACAGTATGGTAATTCAATTAACATCTGCAAAACTCACCAAACATTTCTTCCCAATTAGCACTACAATATTACTCCTCCTTCTCCATGACACCTCTTGTGCAGGGTTTTATTTTTTGAATTTCGTGAGAGGGTTGGTCGTGTGGCAATCATCCACAAGAGGACTTAGCCAAATTTGGCTACAGGCCAAGGAGGAAAGTAGAAAAGTTTAGGAATCTTGCTATATTTTGGCAACATGCTTGAACCTATTGTCTAAATCTGGTGATTTCAGATTTTTTCTTTTGACATTAGAGACATATCAGTAAAGTCAAGAAAAGACAGCACCAGTACCATGAGTTTTGTCATACACACAGGGTGAGATTAAAAAAAACCCTGCAAAAAAGTACATTAGCATTCAAGGGGATGGGTGAAACTCAGAAAACCATCAATCTTGATGGTTTTCACCTTGTCTTTCTTTTTCCCTGAGCGGCTCCACTGCTGCTACATATAATTTTCACTGCTCCTACTTGTACAGCTACTATAATTCCTCTCGAACCTTATGCATTAAATGCTGAGATTCAGCATTTCGTACTGAGTTTCAGCATTTCATAGTGAATCTCCTTCTTTACAGATACCACTAAAAGAAGGGTTAGGAGGTGAAAGGAGGCCTAAAGACAGGGTGACTTTACGGATTTCTGTTTTGCGCCATTTTTTTCCTTAAAATCCCAAGAGACTTTTGTCTCAAAGGACAACAGTTTCAACGCTGGGAAAATAATGTCGAGAGCAAAAGGAATATTCCACTCACAAAGGAATATTCCAATTGAACCATGTGACCAAAAAACCTGATAAAATTGAACTTCATCAAAGACCCAATTTTTTGTTTTTCATTTTCTCTGAAATTCCACAACTGTGTGAAGGAATATTCCAGTTTGATTGTGGCATCATCATAAGCAACTTAATAAATGCAACTTCATCAAAGACCCAAAAACTTTGCATTTTCTCAAATGCTCAAAAACCTTTTAATTTTGCCCCATTTCGCAATGAATACCCACAAAAAACTATTTTGTGATATTTTAGAATTTTATCAAAAAATTAATTATTTACCTGTGCTATTGCATAAGGGATTGCAGAGTACATGCCAGCTGCCCTTTCTCTGTAGAAGATGGTGCGCTCAATTGCCACTATAGGTTGAACTGTGGAAGCATTTTGCACACCAATAAACAAGACTGCACCATACATGGATCCCATTACACTAAATAGATTAACCTGCTTATTCCTGCAAACACAAAATCCAAGGTTAGGAAAAAAAACCCCCAAAAAAAATAAAAAATCAAAAAATCAAAAAAATCTCCAAAGTAGAATGGGTTTAATTCTTTACTTAAATTCTAAACAGGAAATTGCCAAAAATAAAAATAAAAATTCATCAATCATATTAGTATTGTTTGGGTTTGTCAATAACAAAATGAATGAACAATAAAAAATTATGCCACCAGAATTCTAAAGAAAAGTGATTCATTACATCAAAGTATTGTATATATTTGAATTGTGTAACTTACGTCTTTTGCCCCAAATTCCAAAAGATGGTGCCAAAGAGTATAGCGGAGACAAAAGTGAATGTCATTCGGACAAGGTTGTAGTCTGGACTCCGCCAATACGTCCACCACTGTTTCCAAAAGCATGCTGCGATTTGTGTGAAAAATGGCTGTGAATATGTTGTGTGGAAATATAAGTCCTGGGAGTCCGGTGGAGGCACACTCAACTCCTTCACCAATATTTTAATTTGCCTGCAATTTATAAACCAAGTCACCCTCAAACTTGTTTATGGCTAATCCACTTACAATTGGCTGATTTTCGTGTCTGAAGTATCACTGAAATTTTCACAGTCTGAGCAAATTGTACTATGAATTGACCTCCAAAATATGCCAAGTGTTTCTCCTTTAAATGCAACCCCTTGTGCAAAACCCATTGTTCCCAAATCCAGGAATTCCAGATTCCTAACGACTCTGACATTTTCTATGATTTATAATATGTAAATTGGGAGCATTAGTGTACTGAAAGGCTGAACTCATGAATGAAGTAGCTTGTCAAGAGAAAGCATTTTCTAGTGTTAAAAAGGTGCATTTTATTTTCCTTGTGGAATATTTATTTAGTGGGCAATGGAAATTGTCATTGGGGATTTAATTAGAAATGATTTGATTAAACCTCCTATATTTAATGGTAACTTACTCAAAAACGGCAGAATTTCTATACATTTCTGCAAAATCAATGCCAAGTTGACTCTCGACAGAAATATTGCTCACTTCCAACATCCATGTTGCTGGGTTATAACCCTCCTTTATCTTTTGCACCCCCGGAAGAGCCTGCATAAATTTGCCCTATAGAATTTTCAGCAAGTATTCCACTACCCATAATAGCACATGAGATGATTTTTATTTTATTTTTGGTGACTTTAATTATTGTTGTTACATTTTTTCACCCTGACATTAAATAATCCAAATTATGTGTAGACTAAATATTTTGAACAAAGATTTACTATTATTATTATTATTTTTTCCAGACATAGTTTAGGTTTCATAAATTAGAACTAAAATACAAACACTTTGAAATCCAAAACAAGGTATTGTATGAATGGATTTTTATTTTTATTTTTTCAAATTGATAATGTGAATAGAGCTCACCTCAAAATACTCAATAAGTTGGTGGGAATGGCGCCCCAATGGACCCATATATATCACTTGACCTCCCCGCTTCATTAACAACATCTATCATAACAACAACACTAAGTCTTGTAGTTAGTCAAAAATTAAGAAGCGTTTGTCACATTGCCACTTTCATAGAGCAAATTGTTAACAAGTTTGCAAAGAATTTTCATTTATATATGCAACGACCATCAATTTGAAACCTAAATTTGACGTGTGACTATGATAAAAATGAATTAAAAAACCATTTTTCACATGCAACTTTAAGATCATTTCATGCTACTGTAAATAAAATGAAATTACATATCTAATACTACTTACATACGACCTTAAAAATAATTGTTTACATGTGATCGTAGCTCACGGATGTGAGGTGGGAGTGCACATGCAAATGATAGGCTCACCTCATCAAAAGCTTCAAAGATGTCAATGCTTGGCTGATGAATGGTGCAAACAACAGTTCGACCCGTGTTGACGGTGTTTCTCACAGTTCTCATCACAATAGCCGCCGCCCGTGCATCCAAACCACTTGTGGGTTCATCCATGAAAATAATAGATGGGTTGGCAACAAGTTCAACTGCTATTGTTAAACGCTTGCGTTGCTCGGTTGACAGCCCTGTTACTCCCGGTAGACCCACTAATGCATTCTCCAATGGTGTTAACTCCACTAAATCCATCACCTCATCCACAAATTGCTGCAAAATTTTTTTTTGTCATACCCATCCTGGATTTTTTATCTTTAACTGCACGATTTATTATTAAAAAAATTCCCATGACCCACATTTATTTTTCTTTATGGGCATATCGTGTATCATCAAAAACCAGAAAATAAAAAATAGAAAATCAAGTTCCAAGGAGAAATTCCTCATCGTCGCTAATCGAGATTTAAATTTTTTTTTAAAAAAACGCTTTTGAGCTTGAAAGGGTTACCAATGTTTAATGTATACCTCTCGGGTCTCGTGGTCAATCTCGGCAGGGAGCCGGAGCCATGCAGAGTAGATAACGGACTCTCGGACAGTGACCTGGGGGGAGTGGATATCGTTTTGTTCACAGTATCCAGAAATACGTGCAAAAGTCGCCTGGTTTTTCGGAAACCCGGAGATGCGGATATCACCCTCAATGTAGCCACCGGTTTTGCGACCTGCGAGCACATCCATAAGAGTTGTCTTCCCAGCACCACTTACTCCCACCA
>Ga0116229_10010586_pt1 | contig 13804 bp, 13 predicted proteins | sample S1TSphgellanicum_3_FD_87313 | JGI IMG/M metagenome (GOLD analysis project Ga0116229, IMG submission 87313) | Host-associated microbial communities from peat moss isolated from Minnesota, USA - S1T2_Fc - Sphagnum magellanicum MG | ecosystem: Host-associated > Plants > Peat moss > Unclassified...
CTAGATTGTATAATGTGTACTCTACACAATACCATGGTAATGCCATGATACCACGGCAATGGGCTACTATATGCATTAGTTACAAGCTTCACATGCTTTTATTGTTATTGTTCTCTACTTAAGAGCTTACTAGTTTAGTGTATTGTTTGTGATGATTCTATAACTTAGGATACCAATAACTAAAATCCAAATTTGGTAGCTATTGGTAATGGTGCATGCAATAATGAAATTTCAACATGAATTATGGGTGGCTTGTAGCCATGCTACCTTACACTTTGGCTTGTAGCCATGGAGTTACAACTTATGCATAGCCATTGGAGTTTTGATTGAAATTTGGAATTCATGATTCAACATGAGGAGCTTGCAATTTAGTCTATATTCAATTGCATTTAGTTGCATTATGTGAATCTGAAATAAAAACTACTTGAATAATGTAGGTAGTAGGTATTAGGAGTGTTGTTTCAACTCTGCATTGCTACAACCCAATGTATTACATTTGTGATTCTATAGCATGGGAGTGTTGCATTTCAAACTTTTGGTTTTTTGCATTTTTCAAGGTTCTATAGATTTGTGGTTTTCATTTATGTACATGGGGTGTTAGGTTTGGGTCACAAGTGCTTGGAACTTTGGATCTAAGAACTTGGAGATTGCAAGAACTTGGAGCTTGGAAGGTACTAGAAATTTTTGGGACTTCAAGGGTTTTGGGTTTTAAGTGGTTGAAGTTACAAATTGCACTTCTAAAGTTACTTGTGAACTTCAAATTGAAGGCATTTTTCTCCAGTTGTAATGTAAACAATAGTGTTGATAGGTATTCACTTCACATTGATCCAAGTTTCATCAATTCTTATAGTTACACTTTGGTTCCACAAAATTTGGGGAAGGTTCCAATGTTTTGTCCCCCAATTCAAAGCAAAACAATTCTAATTTTGATCAACTTGGAAAACCCCTCCAACCCATCCCCTTGTCTTTTGATTCGGTGAAGATGTTGTCATGTAACTTCCATAAAAAAAAGTTTGAAAGAACTATGATGCAAGTCAAAAATGGTTGATGGGGTTTTGGTTTCTATGAAATGTGTTATTTGTGAAGCCATCATTAGTGTGGGCAAGCACATTATGTCCAAGTGAAACAACTTGGAAAAACACATGGGAAAATGACAAGTAGAACACAACGTCCTTCATAAAAGCTTGAAGAAAATTCAAGCTTATTATGAGAAGAACAACAAGCATTCTTGGAACTTAGTGTTATTTGTTGTTTAATGGCCTCAATATTTTCTATAACAAGTGAATTATGGTATGGCAATGGAAAATTATCCCCAAAATGTGCAATTCGTTAGTTTTCACATTATGTAAAATGGGTAGCTAGTTGAGTATGAAGCTTTGAAGCCTATGTTTGAATACCTAAAGGCAAAGAGAAGCACTAAAGTGATGTTTCTAGGTGAGAATTTAGCAAACACGTTCACTTTCAAGTTTTGAAGGCCTTGAAAATGATAGTGACAAGAGCAAAGTGAAAAAATTATGTCAAACTTTTCAATATCTTCCTGTCATTAGGCATTGGGCTTGCTTCCTCGCTCTCCCATCTTCATATTCCCAAGCTCTCAATTCTATCATAATCGTAAGCTTTTCTTCAAGTCCTTCAATCAATGCTTATGATGTTGGGGTTTTTTCCAGGGTGGATGTCTTTCTTTTTGTAAATTTCCATTTGTGTTATTTTTATGGGTGTGTATTCTTCTTTCACTGTAATCAATTCTTGTGTAAATGTTGTGTTTGGCAGTTGGGGTGCATTTTGTTTACGCACCCTTGACTAAGGTAGGCCCTGGGGAGCAAGCCTTCTATTATATAGAAATGGTTCTAATAAAATGAATTGCAGGCCAAAACTACCAAAATTTGCTTGGAGCAAATGGAACTATATAACACAAACGGGTTTGAAACCGAAACTATGTATGATTACTACATAGCTATGAAATCTATGTTCCTGATTGCAAAATTATTCTCTCACCCTTTTATTGGCTATGTAAGCCTCACCATTCTCCTATCATGAACTAAACACAAACAACACCAAAACCATTCAAAACCAAAAGCCTTTCAAAATCAAAACTTCAATTCTCACAAACTTTGCATTCATATCATAACTTTGTACAAATGAAGGTGTTTTTCAAGGTCACAAACACCTCCTTATATATTAACAAAGGAAATTAATTAAGAAATTTCCTAAAGTTTATCCATCACATGGTTCCTCAAATAATCAAAAGGAAACAAAATCACATGGTTCCCCATGTGATTTCACAATTAATCACAAGGAAACAATATCACATGGTTCCCCATGTGATTTCACAATTAATCACAAGGAAACAAAATCACCTGGTTCCCCATGTGATTTCACAATTAATCACAAGGAAACAATATCACATGGTTCCCCATGTGATTTCACAATTAATCACAAGGAAACAAAATCACATGGTTCCCCATGTGATTTCACAATTAATCACAAGGAAATAATGTCACATGGTGCACATGACATAAATCAATGCATCATGACCAAATTATGAAATCCTATCATCCAACTTATCGCTTTAAACAATTACCTAAATAATTGTGTAATTACATCAAGTTATAAAACCCCTAGTGAGTGTTTTCTTTGACCTTGTGAGTTGTGATTCCTAAAAACTCCAGAAGTACTTAACCTTAAGCACTGGGCTATTCATAACCAATATTTATCATCCTCTGAATTACACTATGTACTCTCACTACAATGTGATGCTTTGGGGGAAAAACCACCTAAATTGGTACCATGACAAAAAAATCCCTAAATGTTTTTGGGTTGTTTCTAAATATTACAAATACCCTGCCCTATTAACAAAATCAGGGTCTCTAACAAAGTTGAGCCGGTCTTAGATTGAGAGACAAATACCCATTGGTTATCAGCTGAGGTATATACCAAATTATCCTCTGGTTCTCAAAACATTCAAAGAATCAATTTTTATATATAATTACAATTCTCAAAAAATATGAAAATTTCAAAGAACTAGCCCAGGAACTGATGAGTTCTTTCATGAAAACTGTCAATTCTTTTAAGGTTTTTGAAATAACTGAAATCAACAGTTCTTGGATTCTGAAAGCTTTTCAAAGAACCAGAGTCGGCAGTTCTTTCATCAAAAATTGAAAGAATCACACAACACACGTCTTTGAGTCCAAATTGACATTTCATGGGTTTAAATATGGCAACTAAAAAGCCATGGTTGAATTAGCGACTTTCACTGGTACCTTCACCTCTTTTGAGTGAGGCTTTTTAGAGGCCATATTTGTCTTGGGAAAAGTTGAATTTGGACTTCAAGAACCAGACTTTGTACCCCAACTGTATACCTACAATGTTTAGAAGCTACCCAAAAAGTTTGAAATTTTTACCATGACATTAGTGTAGGTGCTGGTACACCTTCGCTAATAAGTTATACGGTCTCTAGGCTGATGTGATCACTACTACAAACATAATGTTGGGATCACAACAGTCTGGTGGAAAGCCATTGAAATGAGGTTTTTTTTTTTTTTGTTGCATGGACATGTACTCTCCACTGGAAAGCTGCAAGAGGGTTGAAAATCTTAAGGTAATCAAAGCTAGGACCATTGGGAACATTTCATATGTATAAAACTTTCCAGAGAATTTTAAAACAACACAAGTTCTCATTTTATAAAATGACAAATTTCAGCTTGTAGTGATTCACCCTGACACATAGCGTCCACAACTTCGCATTTGATCAATGCTTGACCAGTAGAATTGAGTGTGAGCAAATCTAGATGGAAGTAGAAAGCCACCCCTAATGCAGGAAAGGGTCCTTAGTTACATGCATTTGGACCCACATTATGCTCATTGGTCTCTTTTGCTTCTAGTTGTTTTCTGTAGGTTGGACTCTCTTTAACTTTAGTTTGTTTCTGTGTAGGGTAAAGCCCCAAGGTGGGGGGGATTCCACAAGGCAAACATTATATGAATCTAAAAATACATAGATCCCGAGGTCAAGGTCAATGGGGAGGTTCTTATTCCTTCTCCTTAAAAGTGGGAGGGATCTTGGTACACTAATCTCATCTGGTGCTGGAAGGATAATTCACACTCTTCATTAGCAAGAGTCTATGATTCATTGTAACAGCATGTACCTTTGTAGATTGCACTAAAATGTCTTTTTATAGGCCAAAATCCAGGTTTCTGAGGTGGATGAGGAGGCTGAAGAAATAAAAATGCAGAGCACACATGATACATGTCACACCCATACGAACCTTTTCATTCAACTGGCTCTTTCAAGACCGCACCAGCTTCTTTATCTTCTTATTACAGATGGTTCTGATTTAGGACTGTTTCTCCATGAAATGAAGTATGATGAATTTACATATCTTCCTTTGTTAGCACTGAGAGCTTGTCCATACTTCTGAATTATTTCTACCTGAAGAGAATTGAGAGATGATCTGATAATAAACTTATAGACTTCAATTTGACAACATATCACAAAACAGGAAAAAGAGGAAATGCAACTCACCGAGAGCAAAAACCACTTTGGTCAACAGGGCTGCTCAAAAACCAATGCTTGTTTCAGAGACCTTCAACAGCAACATCAGCTGCCATAACATGCCCACTGATGTTATCAGCTCCCAGCAGTGGCTGCAAGTGAATGTCATACATTAACTAACTACTCAGTGTTTCTGGCTCAAGACTGGCAATAGCAAGCCAGTAAGAATCTATAAGTAACAGAATGGTATACAACTGTGTTGAGTGTTCACTCAAAGAATTAATGTTACATCGGTACCATGAAGAGTGTTACTGAAAAGATCCTCCCAACATCCCTATAGCTGTAGATTGCTGCTATTTCTTCAACCAGCTAGACAGGTGACCCACCTCTACCCCTACACTTACCTAAACCATGCCTCTGGTTGGCAGCATATGTGCCTCCAAAAAAGTACAAGAAAAAGGGAGTGAGTAATAAGATCCCATCTCAAATGTCCAACAGTGCTGTGGAAAGCATCAGATAAAAGAGCTGTCTATGCACCACAGGTTTCCAAGGTTTTCCAGTAGAAAACCTGGATGTGCTGGAAAAACCCAAACCCTACAAAAGAGAGTACGCACCATGGTGTCCCTAGCCAGACTTAAAAAGAAGCACTGCAATCTGACCTAGATAGAAGTAGATAAAATGCTTTGTTTCATGTGTCACATACGAACCTGCAATCAAGTCAACAATGGCTGTTCAGAAGAGTCCACAATAGAGTTCATTAGGTCTGAAGTCTGAACTAGGTTGAACACATGAATTTGAAACACGACAGGATAGAATGTCTAGTTTGGTGGGTGTCCTTCACATGGAGAAACATTCAGATCGTACTTTCGCAGGAGAAAAGCATGCAAGAATGAAACCTACCAGCACCTGAATTGACCTTAAGAACAAAATGTTTCAATTGACAAGTGTTCACCCTGAATTGTTACTCTCTTTCCCCAACTTTCCCTATCCCTGATCGGATCAAAAGTAGAGCCACATCCACTGATAAAGCAATACTTTGGCATTCCCTTTAAACCCAATGCAAAATGTGGCCAATAAATCAGGAAAGAAAGGGCCGCAAACATCAGTGTATCACAGGCGAGCTAGACCATTGGATGAGACTGATAGCATTTTTGTACAGTTCCAGCACAGTCTGCTGGAGAGGGAAAGCAACTATTACCAAAGTTCCGGCCAACAATGCAGTGCCATGCTGGGTTGTATTTCTTATCAAACTCTTTCTTGATGTAGGCTGCCATATCTTTCTCCACATTGTATTTATCCAGTGCCTTCACACACTCCAATTCCCACCTCTTCCTGCATCAGTTTCCAAAACGGCAGGGCAAGAGATCATCTAGGCAAAAGACATACTTTGCCCTTTCCTTCAATGGGGTGACTCACTACTGCACTATAAGATCCAGCCACTTTGGTATGTAGAAACATGAATATAGATGTTAGTCTAGGAAAGATTGTTGAAACCAATGATGGTGGGTAAAGGGGATATTACAGTCCACTTCATCAGTTCTTGATAACAGTTTAGTGTCATCTTGGGCAACAATCACCAATGATTAGGTTGTGACTCACAACAAGGAATCCTTGAAATGAGGGTTACTGGAAAACAGCACAAATGGACCACAATTTGAAGGCATATCTAACAATATGGGTGTTTCTGTAGGGAGATGAAGATGTGTTTTCAAGACTCAGCCATTCCAAAAATAGGAAACATGTAACAGGACCGTAAGGACTATGTTCCATCATACAGTCCTCCTTGCAGGTGTATGCAACGAAAATTGTTTTCACATGAAGACACACAGATTACTGTGCTGGGGATCCTGCATTTTAGGAGAACATGTAATCAAGTTGTTTCCAAATTGCTTGTGGCTGTCCAAGTTGCACTGGAACTGGCAAGGTCAAGCTCCAGAGTCCAAATACAAACTTGAGTATCTAGCTATGGTTGGCTCATGAGTAAGCCAAAAAGCATCAGGTACCACATAATTCCAATACTGAAGACAGCTCTGCAATGAGGTAAAGCCCATGATGATATGACCTTCCTTTACACTCACATTCTTTCTTGAAAATCCCTTGTTGTTCACAATGGAGCAGGATTTCTTATGGATCACAAAGCTATTGCAAGCAGAACTCATTTGCACAAGTTTCAACAGAAGAAAGGTGACTCTATACAAGTACACATACCACAGTAGCACATTCAACAGCATCTTGCTGCATGTCTTCAGTCATGTCAGCATTCTTAATGATGGCCTTCCTCTCCTGCAAGATGCCAGACTTCTTCACAATCTTCTTCTCTGCCATTGCTGTTACTAACTTACTCCACCTCTAACTTTTGGAGTTTAGAGGTCACAAATATGCACAACGAAAAGGAGAGGGAGAAGAGAGATCCGGAAGAGCAGCACATCCAGAACGCAATCACAAAGCTAGTCTTCATTCTTTGTTGTTGCAACCAAAGCAAACGCTGTCTGTCTGCGGAGGTACTGTGTCTGCGCAGTGCGGGCATGGGGGGGAACCCGAGAACAACAACAGCTCGATTGTTGTCCTTCTTCTTTTTTAATAATTATTTTAATTTTATAATTTTTTAAAGAAAATTTCAATCTTTTAAATTTGTGTTTTGTTTTGGATGCTACTGTTTTTTGTGCTCAGTAATATCAGCGAATTTTTTTTCGACAAAAATTTTGGGGAAATTGAAAAAAATTCGTTTTTCAAGTGTAAACTAGACTTATTTTTCTACTTTTTGGAAAAAAAAGGAAATTGTTTATAATCTCAAAATTCCAAAAAACCCTGCTCAGTATGTATCAGTTTTTTTAAAAAGAATTTCCAATTTCCAATTTTTTGATGTTGCTCAAGTGTTGATATCCATATGAGTTTTTAGCCAAATTTGGCAATATTCAAAAATATGACAGTAGAAAAATCTTAAGCACGCATTCATGTTGTGGGCAATTGTGAAGATTTGTGGCAAATTTTTTTTTTTTCCAAAAAACCAGAGAATTTGTGACAAAATATTCTTTTTTCCAAACTATTTTTCACCAAATGGCGAAAATTTGTCACCAAAAAATCACTGCTATGCATATGAGTTTGCTGACATGGCATTCAATTATTGGTTTCAGCAGGGCAGCTACACAGTGTTATTAGCCTGGCTGTCAACTAGGTAGGTCAGTAGCCAAAAATTAACTAAAGAGGTAGGTACCAACTCTCAACCTTAGCTGTAGCATGCCATCAAACTTGTCGGCATATGCTAGCCTTTCAACATTAGGCATATGAGAAGGTCTTGCTATGGGGCCATCTGGATTTGAGATTCCCAAGGTCGGAGGATGAAATTTTGAAAGGCCTCTATAGCAAGACCTTCTCCTATGTAAAGCAACAGTATTTTTTTTCTTATTTTTTGAAATGACAAATCATAAAACTGGATCTTCCCAAATTCAGAAGGCCCAATACAACCTAATGCCGGGTAAAGCCCTCGTTTTGCAGAGCATTACACATTACACTTCTGAACCTCGGGCTCCAAGGTCCATCCGCCCTTTGGAGGTGTAATGCCCTGCTATCATGGCTCTACCCTGTGCACAGTTCTACCCTTTGTGTAAACAACAAGAAGAAGGAGAAAAGCTTTTCTTTAGTATTTCAGGGTCCTTCTTGTTCGAAACTGGACTTGACCCACATCGTGTTGGGTCTTGTATCTTTCCTTAAGAGATATGGTTCTTTTGCAATGTGTCCAAAGTTGTGTACATGTATATCTTTGTGTGTAAGGGCAGTTCCACCCACACCCCCTTTTTGGACGGACCTGTAGCCCCCTGTTTATGACATCCAACTTGTTTTGAAACAGAGAGTGCTGTTATTTGTCTCCCCCAGCAGCACCCTCCCTAAACCTGAAAAATTACACAGTTGAAGGTACACAGATTATCATACTACATACAGGGGTGGCTTCAGCACATGTCAATCAAATAAATTCATTATTTTTGAAGATTCCATATCAACAAAAAAAATTCAAAAAGATTTTTCAATTTCCTTCACACACTGTTTACTGTTTACAATTTTACGTCCGTTTGGGACCAGAGAGTCCATTAGACGAAAGGTAGATCATAGAGGACAGCTTGTCCTCTGGTACTAGCAGCATGCCACAAATTCAGCCCGGGCGACCGTGTTCGTAGTCTGCATGAGTTCAGCAAGAGTGCTCGTGTGAGGGAGGGGTAAGGTCGAACAAAAGCGTTCCCTAATTTTCTGTGTATTTGGACAAATAAGGAGCAAATGCTCTTCAACCTCAACCTTCCCCAAGTTGCAACCTTGACAAAGCCTCTTTGCGTATGGCACGCCTTTCCACACACCTAGCACAGCCTCAAGCTGCATGTTGCCACACCGAAACCAGGTCAAAGCTTTCCGCAACTGAACACAGTTGATGTCACACAAGTAGCTTTCGCTTTCGTACGACATACCATTGAAGCGCAAGTATCTTGTTTGCATGCTGGTCCCAATTTCGTGGTTGGTAAAGAATTTTTCAATGAAAACCAGTCGCATATTATCCTTCACCCTTTTTACATTCAACATTTTGTGGGGAAAACCTGGAGGGGGTGGGGCCCCAACCTCTTGGTTGATCGGGCCTCTCATCGTAAATCTACCACCAACCCGCTGCACTAGTCTTGCTAAATGGGTTGGATGTATGTGCGTTGACCCAAGAACTATTCCCAGCGATATTTAAGTAGTGCCTACTTGGAGTGCACAGGTCACTGCAAGCTGAAATGTCGTTTCTAGCGGTGATTGAGCCGGAGGTAGAAAACTTGCCACCTCTTGGGGATAATTCTAGAAGAGCCATTTTTTCACGAATCCAGCCCAACATTTCTTTCTCGCAACAAACATAGCGAGCCGAGCTTCCCATGCCTTTCCTAAGATGCAGTTTTTAATGACCGTGCTCACATGGTTATAGTATAACAACGCTTGTCCCCATGCAAAGCGTTCAAAGGGGAATTTGCTAAATTCCGCCAGTAGGATGGACGTGTTGGTTGTTTTTCGCACCTCGAGTAAGGATTTAAAAAACCCTCGATACACTACTTTAATAACTTCTATTTTCTTGGAGTCCACCCAAACCTCACAGGCGTAACTTGCTGTGGAATGCACTAACATGTTGAAGAGGTCACAGCGTAACTTAACGTCCATAATATGTAGTTCCGCACAGCGATGGTTCAGTGCGAATAGCGAGCGCCTACTGGCAGCTGCTAGATGTTTCATTGCACAATCCAAGTTTAAGGTGGTCTCGAGCAAGATCCCCAAGTATTTGAAGGTATGCACACGCTCAATAATGTCACCTTCAAACACAAACTCTTGGCATGGGTCAACAAAATTGAACACCATGACTTTTATTTTTTTCATGTTCACTGTAAGTTCACGTTCAACATAAAACTGCTGGAGTGCGTCTAACTATTGTTGTAGTCCCACCTCTGACTTTGATGTTAAAACAAGGTCATCTACAAAAAACAATAACCATACGTGCACATCTGCTAGGGTTGATGCATTGCATTCTCTACCATCTAAACGCCACACAAAAAAAAAATTTTAAAAATTGGGGAGAAAAGTAGTTTTGAAAATTTTCAACATTTTGAAAAATAATATAATTTGCTACCAAGGTACTACAATATTTTAAAAATTGGATAGTTTAAGTTGAGAGACAAGCTTGGCCAATTGTTATGGCCAGACAATAAGAAGCCCACACTTCATTTACTTATGGAGCCTTATGGAGACCACAGTATCACGTGCCAATGTACAAGGCCAAACCCATTTGTTACAAGAACTTATTTGAAGACTGTACTTCATCCAAAGTAAAGTGTACATGTAATTTCATTGGTTCCTTTGGGTCTGCTCTAAAAGGGCAGACACTCTCTCTCTCTCTCTCATTTTCTTCCTGTTCTTTATTTGCACATGGTGAAGGTGGCCCATGCTCCACATGAGTGGAACTAATAAGTGCTTTGAGCATGTGCCTGACCTTACACATACTTATTCAATACAGTACTTTGTGAGAAGATTTCTGTTCATGCTTTTTACTATTGGCTCTCATGACTTGACTACAATAGATGCCAAATTTCAGCCTTCTTTTTGCTCATAAAATTTAGCCAAAAAGAAAATTTTAAAATTTAAAACTCCAAAATGGAGTGATTTTGGAGGGATTCGATTGTCAAAAGTGAGAAAAATAAAGTAAAAATGGTCATATGTTTGCATTTGGTTTTCAGTGTGTAGCCATAATTATAGAAGGTTGATTAAATATCTGTCCTCCATATCTGATTTATGGCTAGATTTGGCTAAAATCTTCCAAGTGATGATTGCCATTTTTTTACATCTTCCTATGGCTGATCACCACTTAGGCTACAAAGAATTCCTTCAAAAAACAATGATGCTAATAAGCTTGTTTTCTTGGAAATGGGGAGAAAATTTTGTGAGTATACTCAAGGGTATAAAAAAATTGAGGTTTGTTAGCAGTTTGCGAGATGATGTAAATCTCATCTGAAAATGTTCTTACCAATGTTGGTCTGGTATGGACTTTTGAACATACCAGCCTGGTCAAGGTATTGGGTATTTCTGAACCTTTCACAACCAGCCTGCTCATCTTATTGCGTACTTTAAAAACTTTCAAACCAGTCTAATCCTTGTATTGGGTCCGCAACTCATTTTTGGTTGGTGTGGGGCAAACACATATTTTGTGTTGGAACTGGTATAAAATTGGTACATAACCAGTTTTTTTGGCAATGCGGCAGCACCTCATTGGGTGGATGCATGCTGGTTAGAACCCATAACTCATCTGCACTATTTCCAATCACACAAGGATTGGCTGAGTGCCATAACTCACATCTACTACATCCAATCACAGGGTACAAATCGCATGAAAAATGGCTTTCAAAAACCAGTTATTTCCGGTAACCAACTCAAGGCCACTAGTTGCTGTATATAATCTTGCCACTCCCACACCAATATTGTATTCGGTAACCCGCGGCCTCTTGCAGGTTTACTTAATCCAAGGTTGGTATCACCTCAAGTCCCAGAGTACAAGATTGGTATTGCCTTGATTCATACTAGCCTAGTGGTGTCCTTGCTACCAGTGTTGATATGAGGAAGAGTAATCAGCACTCATACAGACCTACACAGCAACCATAATGCCCACAACCCATTTACTCTCCCACTTTTGGGAGCCACATTCTGATTTCTTACATACCCTTGCAGTGATCAAGTATCCAATGTCCATGTGTGTCTGCTGAGGTCATGTTGAGACCACTTGGAAATAAATGCTGAAAACAAGTGGTGCTTACTCAATGATGAGGCAAGGAGTTTGAGTGCTCAAAAGTTTTGCAACTTGCAGCTGAGGAGAAATAGTTGTTCCAAATGGAAGTCTTCAGATTTTTGCTGGAGTTTTATGTACACTAGAAAGCAACTTGAACCCTGAAAGTAATGATTGTTTCACTGCAAATCTGCAGATTTTTTCTTAAGTTATTTATAGACTAGATAGCAGGCCTCTCATGTGATCATCTGGTTGCAGCTCCTTCTTCCCACTTGGGACTGCTTTTGTCAAATGTCAATTAAGGGTTAACTGTTGCAAATCTACTCCTATGAGAGGAAGCAAACCTCATTTCCAGCTAGTCAAGAATTAGTGCTGCCATGGTAATCTCATAGAGGAGCATGGTAGAAATGTTTGGGATCTATGTGTATAAAAGCCATGTGCTATTGGTGTAGTGCTTAGAGGTGGCAGATCTCCATGTACAAGGTGTGTACAAAGTACAAACCAATTTTGGGTGGTTATTAGAAAGGGCACCAAATAACCAGCAGTTCTCCAGTTGATTGTTTAATGTTATTCATGGCTCTCAAAAAATCAATTTCTGATATATAACTGTGGTTCTCAAAACAAATCTAAGAACTGATTTTGATATATAACAGAGGTTCTCAAAAAATTGTAAGCATTGGTCAGATAACCTTCTATAAAACTGTCAGTTCTTGCTGGTTAAATCATGAAAACACAAGTTCTTTGAGGGTTTTTGAAAAAACCTGAATTCGAGGTTCTTCAATTTCAAAAATTTCAAAAAAAACCCAGAACCAAAGGTTATTAAAAAAAAATTCAAATAACTGACAGACACTGGTACAAACAAGATCAACCTGACTCCGAATTTTCAAGTAGCCTCCAGTTTTAGGTTACTCACACATTCATCTTTGACTCTTTTGGACTGCATGCTGTGATTCTTACTTTGGTTTCCATATCAGAGATGTTGGACATCCAAAGTTCACACTTGGGTCTACCAGTACAACACACTACCTACAGATGTTCGCATGATACAACATACACAAATCAAGTACCTATTTGCAACAGCCTGAGAGTCAATTATCAAGAAAAATGTGGAGCATATTCTCACAGAAAGAAATCAAACCATAAATTATAGAGCTTTATGATGCTTTAGGTACTTACACGCTCATTCCTGCTATCTATATATTGTCTTTTCTTGCATTATCTTGCATCATAGTGCATGTGATCCAGGAATCAAAATTGTGCTTTCTGTCATCATTTGAGCATGCAGGGCTATACAGATCACCTATTCAGACTTGAAAGAGCCACACTGAGAAAATTCCTCCGATTCAGCTATGCACGACTAAGTACGCACCAGTGCACCAGCCATCAGAAACCCGTTATGACTCAGTTGTGGATGAACCACAACTAACCCTTCCTACTTCTAAGCAAGAGGGGTGATTAAAGAGCTACACTCTTATAAGCAAAGAGTCAAATCTTTGCGGTATCTTTGCAGTATCCCGTCTGTGATCCAACCTTCTTAGCAAGTGACTTCTATAGAATACAAAATTAAGGGCACAGAAAACAAAAAAATTATTGCTAATAAGAAATTATTGCTGTCTAGTGTGGTTGGCAAAAATGCAGGCAGTCTAAGTACTTGGTACATAATTGCTGAACTGAATGCCATTGCTGTGGTGGGAGTACTATGATGAGGATTGTCCCTTTGTCTCTTGTGTTGTTTCAAAGTAACTAGGCTAGTTGGTGGGACAAAAGGGGTCAGTGCAATCCAGTGTTGGTCTGGTATATAGGCCTATCAACATCCCTAGCAAGGACCCTACCATTCTGGTCTGCCTCAGACCTGAGGCAGTACCAGCAATACCAGCCTTTTATCTGTACCAGCCTGGTGGGGATCTGAGGCAATACCAATCTTGTACCAGTTTCATATCAATTTGAATACCAGGTATATAATGTATACCCCCCTCATACCAGCCAAAAAATCAGTCTTGGACCCACTATGGTAGAAACACACATCGTCAAACACC
>Ga0116229_10010587_pt1 | contig 13803 bp, 11 predicted proteins | sample S1TSphgellanicum_3_FD_87313 | JGI IMG/M metagenome (GOLD analysis project Ga0116229, IMG submission 87313) | Host-associated microbial communities from peat moss isolated from Minnesota, USA - S1T2_Fc - Sphagnum magellanicum MG | ecosystem: Host-associated > Plants > Peat moss > Unclassified...
ATCGAGTCGATTCTGTGCGTGGATGACGACCCGGATATTTGCCAGGTTGTAAAATCCACACTGAGCTTGATCGCAGGTCTCGACGTGCGTACCGCCGGCTCCGGCGAACAGGCTATCGAGCTTGCGCACCGGTTGCGGCCCGCCCTCGTCCTCCTGGATGTGATGATGCCCGGTCTCGACGGACCCTCCACCCTCAAACGCATGCGTGAGGATGCGCTGCTGGCGGATATTCCCGTGATCTTCCTGACCGCGAAAGCCCTTCCCGGAGGCATCTCCCGTTTGCTGCAGTTGGGAGCGTTGGGCGTCCTTCGCAAGCCCTTCGATCCCATGAAGCTGTGCGAAGAACTGCTCGCGCTCTGGAAACCTGCGGACATCGAGCGGTATACCGGGGTCACCCACGCCGTCCCGCCCCCGGTGCCGGCACAACCCGGTTCGCTCGCGGACAGGTTTCTCGGGCGCACCAAGCTCGACCTGATCCGCCTGCGGGCAATCATTGAAGGGCATGAAGACCGATCGATGCTCGAGGAAGCCGGTCAGATCGCTCACTCCATCCATGGCGCAGGAGCGATGTTCGGGTTTCCCGAAGTCGGTGCGGCGGGCGCGATGATCGAGAGTTTGATCGCGCGTCTCAGGGCGGGGAGCGACGCCCGAGATTCGGTGGGCGAATCTTCCTTGCTGAAGCAACTGGTGGATTCCGTAGATCATCTGGCGCGGCGGGTGAATGCCGGCGAATCTACCCCTGGAGCGGGCATGTTGGTTCAGCACGCCGGATAAGCCGCCGATCAGGCTGCGTAAGAGTCGATCCCTGCGAAGAGGCCGCCGCCCGATGCCCCGAGGAGGCCGGGACATGTCTCGAGCGCGAGTTGCACCTGCTCGGCGGGCATCGGTCTGCCGAGCAAGTAGCCTTGAACTTTTGGGCAACCCAACTCCGCCAACACGCGCAATTCCTGCTGCGTCTCGACGCCTTCCGCAATGGCATCGAGACCGAGTTCGGTTGCCAACGTCAGTATCAGCCGGATGACGGCCACGCTCTTGACATCGAGTGTCAGCCGCTCGACCAGGGAACGGTCGATTTTCAGGCGATCCACGGGAAGCCGGGTAAGGTAGTTCAAGCTCGAGTAACCGCTGCCGAAGTCGTCAATGGCGATGCGAACGCCGAGACCCTTCAATGCGTTCAGAAAACCGATCGCACCCGCAGGATCATGGATGAGTGCGCTCTCGGTGATCTCGAGTTCGAGCTGCCCGGGGGGGAAGTTCGACCGTTTCAGCGTCTCTTCGGTCAGGCGGCAAAAGGCTGCATCGATTTGCAGAGCCGACACGTTGACCGACAACGTCAACGAATCGGGTCCGCACGAGCACCAGTTACGTGTGGTCTCGCAGGCCTGCTGCAGCATCAAGCGGCCGAGATCGTGAATCATGCCGGACTGCTCCGCGACCGGAATGAACACCGAGGGGGCGACCGCTTCCCCGGTGGAGGGCATCCATCGAGCCAGGGCTTCGACCCCGCAACAGCGGCCGGATTGCAGGTCGTACTGCGGCTGGTAGTGCGCGAAGATTGCCTGTCGGTCGAGCGCCAAGGCCAATTCCCGCTCGACCCGGAATACCGGCTTGCCGGTATAGCACTCCTCGCCGCGGATACGGGACCGTGAGACGCCCCTCGAGACGGTTCGGGGTGGATGCTGTGTGCTTACCATGGGGGGCCACCTGGATTGTCTGACCCAATCTACTGGGGGCCTGCGTCAATGAATGTCAGGAAGAGTATGACTCTTCGGGCTGCATTTGACATAGTGCGCCGCAGGCATCGGAACTGTGGATCGCATCACGTTATTTGCAGGGCGGGTCTCATACGCACATCGCGTCGCGGGCAATCAAAGGTGAACCATTGAAACCGCAAACCCCGGCATCCAAACGCCTGTTGCCATGGCTTGTCGCGGTTGCGTTTTTCATGGAGTCGTTGGATACGACGATCCTCAATACGGCGGTGCCCGCGATATCGTCGGCCCTGCAAGTGACTCCGCTCAGCATGAAGGCGGTGCTGGCGAGCTACACGCTGAGCCTGGCGGTTTTCATTCCCATCAGCGGCTGGATGGCGGACCGGTTCGGAACCCGGCGCGTATTCGCATCGGCGATCGGCCTGTTCACGCTCGGCTCCCTGCTCTGCGGAGTATCCGGCAACATTCATCTCCTCATTGCATTCCGCATCCTGCAGGGCTGTGGCGGGGCCATGATGGTGCCGGTAGGGCGCCTCACCCTGGTGCGGACATTTGCCAAGTCGGATCTTCTGCGCGCGATGAGCTTTGTTTCCATACCTGCCCTGGTGGCTCCCATGCTCGGGCCCATCGCCGGAGGACTCATCGTCGGATATCTGCATTGGCGCTTCATTTTCTTCCTGAATATTCCGGTCGGACTCGCAGGATTGATCCTGGTGTATTTGCATTTGCCCGACTACCGCGGAAGGACAAACCATCCACTGGATGTCGTCGGACTCATCCTCTTCGGCTCGGGGATTGCATTGCTGTCCTACGTGCTGGAGATATTCGGCGAACATAGCCTGGGCACACTGGAGATGTCCGGGCTCACCCTGCTGTCTTGCCTGTTGCTCGGAGGGTATGCGCTGCACGCCCGTACTCTTGCTTTCCCTTTGCTGGAACTGAAGTTGTTCGGCATCCGGACCTTCAGGGCGGCCGTCAGCGGCAGCTTTTTCACCCGGTTGGGCATCGGCGGAGTACCCTTTCTGCTGCCGCTTCTCTATCAGATCGGCCTCGGGTTCTCGCCCATTGAATCCGGTCTGCTCATCATGCCCCAGGCGATCGCCGCCATCTGCATGAAAACGATCATGCCGGCGCTGCTCAGGCGGGTCGGCTATCGCGGCGTCCTGGTGTCCAACACGCTGATTCTCGGTGTGCTCTTGATGCTGTTTGCCACCATCGGTCTCGGGACTCCCATTGCGATCATCTTGCTGTTGGCGTTTTGCTACGGCGCATTCACGTCACTGCAATACACGAGCATGAATACGCTGGTGTACGCCGACATCGCCGACAAGGACACCAGCAACGCCAGTTCCATCGCGAGCACCATGCAACAGATGTCGATCAGCTTCGGCGTGGCGACCGCGGGCCTGGCCACGGCTGTGTTCGTGCCCGGCGGGAACTCCGCGCCCACCGGGATGATTCGCGGGATACATCACGCTCTGATCGGCTTGGGGATCTTGACGATCGGCTCGACGATCGTCTTCAAAAGTCTGCAGGCCGGCGACGGCGACGATGTCAGCCAGCACAAAGTCCTTCACCCGGGAGGCTGACCGGGCACCGCGGAAGTCCGTAAAGGATCAGTGTCCCTGCAGGGCGATCGAGAACGACCTACAGCGGTTTGTTCACGCGCGCCGCCGTATTATTCCTGTGCTTCACCAAGTCGGCCGCAGACGGCCGGTAGGTTTCGTGTCCGTAGAATTCGTGCAGCAGCCGCTCGTGTTCGCTCGTGATGGGCACTTTGGAATCGTATTCAGGCGCACCTTTGACGGATTGGCGCGTAACAGAAACCATCAGCTTCGATTCCGCCCAATACACATCGTCAACCCACTCGGGAGCGATCAACACTTCATGCCCGAGCCACCAGTTGCTGGTGTTCACGATCACGTACTGAATGGCCCAGGTTCTCTCGTCGACCAAAATTCCCTGCACGTGCCCTATATCGCCATCCGTTGCCTGCACGTAATAGCGGACGATCGAGTTGGCGCTTCGCAGGTGAAGGTCGTTTGGCCGGCGAGTTCCGCCGGCCTCGCCAACTGAATGTCCCGGAATCCGACGAGTCCGTTGATTGCCGCGGTTGGCCGTGGCCAGATCCAGTCCTCCCTGTAGCACGTCAGGGTATATGCCTGCGCCCCAAAGGCCGCCGCCTCCCCAATAATTCGGATACCCGTAATATCCCGCAAAACCGATTTCATGCTGTCTCGACACGGGTTTGTCGGTGTCGATATCGGGCGCATTCCTGACCTGCTCCTGCGTGAGGGCGACTGGAATGAGTTTCTCGGACCAGTTCGGAATGCCCATTGCCATCGGCGACACCAATGTTCGACGGTTGGAGTGCCACGCTCCTGTCTCAACGACAAAGTAGCGGACCACCCAGGATTCGTCATCAAAGTAAAAGTCCCTGACGTGGCCGAGCACCCCATCGGTTGCTTTTATTGCAAAACCTTCAATGTCCGTCATGTTGCGTAACACAGATCTCTCCGCTGGGCGATGGGATTGGGGATGGGATTGGGGATGCGAATGGGGATGCGAATAGGGATGCGAATAGCGGACACCATACGCGCACGTTTCACGTGACGTCTGTCGGGTAGCGTACGGTCACGGCCATCGAACGAACGTAAAGGGCGCACACCGCGCCATTGCACACCGCATACGCCTCATTGCCACGCCGCAAACCCTCATGGCGGCGGTGGCACGGTGGCAAATCTATGCGGCTCGCGGTCGACCGGGTCCGAGGTTGCTAGCCGATGTGTTCCTCGAATTGACCACTGAGCTTTCGATAAAGGGCCTTGGCAAGCGGGTCGTATCCATAAAAAGCGACCGCTGCATCCATCCACGTCAGAGGCCGCGTGCGGGTGAGATCGCGCGCGCTTCGCAGCAGCTGCGACGGCACGGAGGAGGGAGAAGGGTCGAACACTTCGGCCTCGTAGGCATCACGCTCCTCTGCGAATACGCTGCGGGTCACCTTCGAGAACACGTGCTTGCCGCCATTCGTTTCATAGATCCGAAACTCCTGCCATTGCCCCTTGGGTGCCGAAGAAGGCGCCGCGGAGGCGAGCAGCGCTCCGGTGAATGCCAGATCCGGTTTGCCGTCCCGGACGACAATGTGTTCCTTCTGAACTCCGACGTCCGCATCGTCATCGAGGGCGGGTAGACGACTTTGCATTTTGCTTTTCGCCTCCGAGACTTCCTTGCGCGGAGCCTTCTCCTTGTTGTCCTTGGGCTGAGCATCCTTGGGCTGGGCATCCTTGGGCTGGGCGTCCTTGGGCGGCGACTTTGGCTCCTGATCGCGAAGGATTTCGCCGCGCACCAACACGGTCGTAGCTTCATGGCGTGCGGCGTCATCGGACGGTGCCTTGTCGCCCGCGCTGTCGCTGTCTCGCTTCGCATCGGACGTTTGCCGGGTTCTCACCGGCGGCTCGTATAATTCCTCAGGGCGCTCAGAACTCATTGGAATGGCCTCGCTGCTGTGCGTGGAAAACATGAGCTTGGGCCTAAACTCATGGCGTCGCAGCGGGAAGATGGCGCGTCCCGTCGTAAGCGCGCGCTCACACGGTCAGCTGTGCAAACTGCCGCTGCCGTGATGGGCGTCGAGCTTCGGTATCCGGACCATGTCCGTTTTATCCCGTCCGCTTCGGCCGCTGGACCGTCGTCACCGGATCGGTGGCGCATTTGGAGAGGAGAACGGCGCATTTCGTGCCGTGAGACTCCTGGCATTTGCGAATCGCGTTGCTCTCGGCCAGTTGCCGGCTGACATTGTTGTAGGCGCCCCACATGCCGTTCGGACTGGTTGCAAAAGCGAGGCACTGGTTATGCAGCAGCATCCGCACCTTGCAATTGGACCCGCCGTCTTTGATGCAGCTATCAAGTGCCAGTTTGCTCGCGGTGCTCTGCGCCGGCGCGCCCCACGATATGCCTGCCTTGGGATTGGCTTCATTCGAAATTGCCAAGCCCACCCAGGTATGAAACCCCCCATTCGGACTGCAATACGCCAACACGGTGGTGCAGGATTTGCCGCCGCTATTCTGGCAGTGACTGAGGGCGTCCCGATCATCCGCCACGAGATCTCCGTACGTCGCGCTGTAGCCCCAGGCGCCGTCGTCGCTGGTCGCAAGCGCTATGCAATTACGCGCGAACGTGCTTCGGACCTGGCAATCGCGCTTGCCTTTGAGTCCTGAGTTGCAGTGTTCCAATGCCGATGCGTTGGCGGCCTCTTGAGACGGAAAATCATACGAATAGCCATAAAAATTCGATGAGCGGGAAATGGCGAGCGCTCCCCAGACGCCGGGAGCCGCGCCCGCCGGCCGCCCGCCATGCATCAGTTGGTCGCAGCCGACGTAGCCGAGATTGTCCTGGCAGCTGCGCTGCTGGCGGTCAAAACCGCTCTCCTCCTGAGGCCGCTCGAATTCGGACTGCGGAATGTACGGCTCGGGTGCTGGTTCCTGCTCCTGAGACCTGGCCACCGACACACCCAGTGTCATCCAAGTCAATACGGCCAAGGCGGCCCGACGCCCCGTGAAGGCGTCGCTCCAAGTGCTCATGATGGTGCGGCTCTCCGATCAGCTTACCTGCTGGATGAATTTTAGCCGATATTGGGTTTTCCATCGCGCTCGCGTGCCGGGTATCCTATTGCGAATCAGCCGGGGGCGCAGGGATGACCACGAGGCCGGACATCGGTCATAGGATGTCTCCAAGTTGCGGCGAGGTGAAGCACGAATAATTCAAATCACGAGAGTCTGACATCCGTGGAGCTGGCCCCGCTGTTCGATCTATTCAACGCTGGGCGCCATCTCGAAGCCGAACAGAAGGCAGGTGAGTTGCTCACTCGGAACCCGAACGCCGGCTTCGTGTGGAAAGTACTGGGACTGTGTCTGTGGGCACAGCGCAAACAGGCGGTGTATGCGTTGCAGCAGGCGACGCGGCTGTGCCCGGATGATGCCGAAGGCCACAGCAACCTGGCGAACGTGCTGTTGGAGACCGGGCAACTCGATGACGCGGTAAGAAGTTGCCGCCGGGCATTGGCGATCGATCCGTTTCTCGCGGAAGCGCACTGCAATCTCGGCGACGCACTTCGCGACCTTGGGCGAGCCGACGAGGCAATAGTCAGCTACCGGCGGGCGTTGGAAATTCAGCCCCGCCTCGCGATCGTGCACAACAATCTGGGCAACGCCCTGTGCGGCCTTGGACGAGTCGATGAGGCGATGGTCAGCTATCGTCGGGCGTTGGAAATTCAACCGTCGTTCGCCACCGCGCACAACAATTTGGGCAACGCGGCGCTTCAGCTCGGCCAAATCCGCGAGGCGGCGGCAAGCTATCGTTGCGCACTGCAGATCAGGCATGACTACGCGGAGGCGCATAGCAACTTGGGCAACGCCCAGAGAATTCTCGGGCAGTGCGATGAGGCCGCGGAGAGCTGCCGCAGAGCCATTCAGATCCGCGGCGATTTCGCCGAAGCACACAACAATCTGGGCAACGCGTACCGCGCCCTGCAGCAGCTTCCTCAGGCACTGGACTGCTACCGTCGGGCGATCGAGATCGAGGCGGATTACGCCCTGGCGCACGTCAATGCGGGCGACACGTTGTTGGAACTCGGGCAGGTTCAGGAGGCAGCCTCAAGCTACCGCCGCGCGGCCGAGATCAAACCGGATTACGCTGAGGCACACGGCAAGCTGGGCCACGTCCTTCGGCAGTTGTGGCAACAGTCCGAATCGGCCGCCAGCTCCCGCCGGGCGCTTGCCATCGATCCTGGCTATGCGGAAGCACACAATAATTTGGGATGCGCACTGTTGGATCTGGTGCATCTTGCGGAGGCTGAGGCAAGCTTTCGGCAGGTTCTGAAACTCGAACCGGATTACGCCGAGGCACACAGCAATCTGGCGTATACACTGCGCTTGGCGCACCACGCCGCTGAAGCCGAGTCGCATTGCCGCAAAGCGCTCGAACTCAACCCGGATCTGACGGCTGCGGTTGCGCTACTGGCGGAATTGCACGCTGACAAGGGCGAGTTTGAGGAAGCCGAACAGCTGTACCGACGCGCCATTTCAATCGACCCCGAATTGCCGATGGCTTGGGCGGGCATCCCTCATCTGCGCAAGATGACTCGCGGCGATTCGGCATGGATGTCGGAAGCGCAACGCATCGCCGATAAACATCCGCCACCCCGGCAGGAGATCATTCTGCGCTGCGCGCTCGGGAAGTACTTCGATGATGTCAAGGATTTCGAACAAGCGTTCATCCACTACAAGCGCGCGAACGAACTGGCCAAGTTACACCGGCCTACATACGCACAATACGACCGGGCCGCTCAGCAGCGACGCATCGACAATATCATCCGGCTCTATGATCAGGCATGGCTCAGCCGGGCGCATCGGAATTCGAACCCGTCATTGCGTCCGGTGTTTGTGGTCGGACTGCGGCGAACCGGCACGACCCTGGTCCAGCAAATCCTCGCATCCCACCCGGCGGTAGTCAGTGCCGGCGGACAGGGGTATTGGGACGTCGCATCGCTCGAGCATGAATCGTGTCTCGCCGATGACAATGGCAACGAGAGCCCGGTTGGCAAGCTGGCACTCGATTATCTGCGGCTGTTGGAGAAATTCTCCACCGACGCTCCCCGCGTCGTCGACCAGAGGACCACCAATTTCATGTGCCTCGGTCTGATCCATGCGGCGCTGCCGAACGCACGAATCATCCACATGCGCCGCGATCCAATCGACACCTGCCTGTCGAATTACTTCCTTGCCTTCGGAGTTGCGAACGATCTGCAAGATCTGGCCCACTACTACACCGAGTATTCGCGGCTGATGGATCATTGGCGGGCAACACTGCCGAAGGACTGCATGCTCGAGGTCCGTTACGAGGAGCTCGTCGAAGACCAGGAAACCTGGAGTCGCAGGATGATCGAATTCATCGGATTACCATGGAATGCACGGTGCATCGACTTCCAGCGGGCGCAGCATCCGGTCATCACCGCAAGCCGCTGGCAGGTGCGCCAAAAGATGACCAACGCGTCGATTGAACGCTGGCGCAACTATGCGAGTTGCATCGAACCGCTGCTGTGCGCGATGCACGTGACCCGATCCCGACCCCAACTGTAGCGTTTGATCCGACCAAGTATGCTGCGCCGCGCGGTGGACTGGCGCTTGACCGCGGTCAGGTGCGTCCGGTTGCCGCGCCGAGGTCTGCGATCAGGGCATCGATTTGCGACGCTTCAAAGGGTTTCAAGATGGTGCGTACATTGGGACCCCACTTTTCCGCGGGCAAGTTCAAGGCGTAGCCCGACGCGACGATGACGGTGGTCTGGGGTCGCATGGCGAGGATCTTCTCCGCCAGGTCGAGGCCGGACATGGCCGGCAGGCTGACATCGGTGATCAACATATCGAAGGGCTGTTCGCTGAATGTCTGCAGCGCCTGTTCCGCCGTTTCCGCGGCCACCACCTCCCGTTCTTCCAACAGCAGCAACTCGGTCGTGATTTCCCGAACCAAGGGATTGTCCTCGACGTAGAGGATGCGGAGCGGAGCTGAAACGGGCATCGATTCGATCAATGAATCTTCTGAATTATCCAGAGTCCGGGTTTGCCTCGTTGGTTGAGTCCCAAACTGACCAGCGCGGACTTACTTTCCCACAATCTTGCCAAGGGTACCCCTTCCCGATGCATACGCCGAGCGATTTCTTCGAGACGTCCCATGCGGGGCTGGGACATCTCCACGCGAGGCCGGGAGATCTCGGCGTTCAGTCCCGAGAACCGCTCTTCAAGTTGGGCGCTCGTCAGCGAACGGCGTTGGCTGGGGAATACCGGCACTCGGTCGGTGTCCGCCGCGACGACGGAGACGGGGAGTCGAAGGTCGAGCCGACGCTCGGGCGGAGCGGCGAGGGCTGCGTTCATGACGCAAAGCCCGCACACGCCCACCACGCCCACCACGCCCAAGAGCCGCGGCCGCCGATTTCGGTGCTCTTCCATGCAAGCAGTCCACCATGCAGACCGTGGAGTCGGCATTCAGCGGGCGGACCAACCGAGCGTAGGACTGCGACCGAGAGCGAGAGCGTTATGACGTGTTCCCTGGAACCCCCGGCGTGTCCGGAGCGATCGGCGTGGACTCGCCGAAAGACGCCGCGGACGTTTCCGCTGCAACGTTTTTTGTTCAACGTGATGGAGGAGGAGTGAACACGGGCGATGGAATCGGCGCCGGTGCGGGCGTTGCCGCAGGCGCGGGCACCGGCGCGGGCTTGGGCGTTGCCGCAGCAACGGGCTTTGCCGCCGGCACGCTCTTGGCCGCCGATTTTGTCATATTCATCGCTTTCAGCACCGCCAGCAAAGGGTCGCTCGGGTGCTTGGCGCAATCGGCCAGCAAGGCTGCTGCGAATGGGTCGAGCCTATCCGCGTCGAAGACATGGCTGCCGGAGGTCGCGACGGAAAAGCCGAACAGCCACATCATGATGGTGGTCGCACTCTCCACGTCGCTGCGGGCGAATTCGGCGTGGCGCGATGCGAACGCACCGCATTCGACGCCGGCGAGATCCATGGGGCTCTTGGATTCGATTTTTACCGCTGCCAACGCCTCCAGCATGTTCTCGCGAGGATTGGTCTTGCACTCGCCGTCGAGCGCGAATCCGAAAGGCGCCAGCGCGTCCGAATACAGCACGTGCCCGCCGGACTTCGCGACGGAATAGCCGAACAGCCACATGACGGTGTTGATCGAATCCGCGGTCGGATTGTTGGCGGCGGCGGGCAGCACTTCGTTCTCGTACTTACCGCAGGTAAGGGTGGCGAGGTTGAGTTCCGCTGCGCGCCCGAGGCCGGGTAAGCAGGCAATCAGAGCCATCGCGACGAGAGTTTTCAAGGTCGGCAGCCGGTCATTGCAACGCTTCGACCGCGGGTGGTGCGCAAAGTTGCCGTTCACCGGTGAGCAGCGCGAAGCCGAAGGGTGGTGCGCAAAGTTGGCGTTCACCGGTGAGCGCACGGCGCAGTGCCGAAGGGTGGTGCGCAGAGTTGCGGCGACGGGAGAGCGCTCGGTGAAACGCTGCGCGCGGGGCGCAGGATTGTTCGTAGAGCGGCGGGCGAAGTTGCCGCGCGCTGCGCGCTCTAGTACTTTCACACTAGGTTGGCACAGGGGGAGTAGCAATGATCAAAGTCAGCGTGATGTATCCGAACACACCGGGCGCCCGGTTCGATCACACCTACTACCGCGACAAGCACATGCCGCTGGTGAAGGCCAGAATGGGCGACAAGTGCAACTACTACACGGTGGACAAAGGGCTGGCCGGCGGTACTCCGGGGGCACCGGCGACCTATGTCGGCATGTGCCACATTTTCTGCGATTCCGTCGAGTCGTTTCAAGCGGGATTCGGTCCGCATGCGTCGGAGATCATGGCGGACATCGCCAACTACACCGATTTGGCTCCGGTGATTCAAATCAGCGACGTGGTGGTGGGTCATTAGCCTGCCGCATAGCTGACCCGTGACCCGTGGAAACCGGCGGCTTGGACGCGTTCATTCTTTGCTGGAATCTTCCGCCGGCAACCGCATGTCGTCATGTTTTGTTATTTGACATAATATCCATCCGCGGAAACGTGCGGCGGCAGGATTGCAACGGCGCGAGTTCGCGCAACAGTGGCTCGGTAAACCGGCTCGGTAAACCGGCTCGGAACCGGCTCGGTGACCCGGCTAGGCTAAGCGTGCCGCGCCGTGGACCCAGCAACCGCGACCGGGACGGGCTTGGCCCAGCAGTAGCTGCGGGCGACCAGGTCGATGATGACGAGCCGGGTGCCCGCCGGCAACGGCGTGTGCTCCTTGGTCCATCGCTGCCGCTGCCCAGTCGGGGAGACTTCGAGGTCATGCCAGCCCTGCGCGAAAGCCGACTCATCGTCGAGCGGCACATCGGCGCTGTCGATTTGCAGGCGCCCGACGCACAGCCCCAGTTCGCGCGCATCGTCGCTCGGCGGTAGCAGCTGCGTGGGAACAAAACCGCGACAGCGTAGCTCGATCGTGGTGCGGGCCGCCGGAATCACGAAGGCGAGTCGCGTCGCGCCGAGCGCCAGGGCATCGATGCGCTCCCCATCGGCTATGAGGTGCGCATCCGCATCGTCGGTGAGGGTGAACCCGAGCGCCTGCGCGCGCTCGAGCAGACTGGTTTTCGCGCGCTGCAACTCGGATCCTTCCATGATCAGCGGAACACAGGTCTCGCTCCAGTGCTTCGGTCTGAAATCCGGATTCGCCTGCAGATACTCGCCGCCGTTATAGAAGGCACAGCGATTGCCGGTGTCCAGATAACTCTCGGTGGGCAGATCCTCGGTGAGCAGAATGTCGTGTCTGTCGAGTTCCACGTGCCAGTAGTCGACCTGCGCTTGCGGTACCTGCAGGATGGTCGCCCCGTTGACGAGCTTCTCGGCCTGGATCAGCACACCGTCGACGAAAATGGCATGACCGGGGCTCACCCAGAGGTCGCGCGAGGGCTGATGATCGGCGAAGGCGCCCGCCGTGATGCGGATCGGCCACACCGTGGCAGGCTCGGGGTGGCGGCTGCAATCGAGCGCGCGATGTCCGAGCCAGCGCACCGGGCGTGACTCGCCGGATGCCGTCAACACCATCGCGCCGGCTCGCAAATTCTCTACACAGACAGAACCCGTGGGAGTCGATAGGTGGGTACCGGATACCAGGCAGGGATTGCCCCCTTCATTGCCCTTAACAAAATTGCTGCCTTCCGCAATATCGGTAATGCCAGCCATCAGCGACCCCCGAGGTTATTCGAATTCGATGTCATGGTCACAGGCGTGGAGTGTGAAGACCGAGCGTCCGATGCATACGCTGCGTGTGCCGGTGAGCAACTTGCCACACAATTATTATCATAACCGATCACTTCAAACTCGGGTGTTTCCGTTTTATCCGACCGGCGTTGCTGCAAAGCGGTGAGTCCGTCTCGTCCGACCGCGACCTTGCTGCAAAGCGGTGAGTCCGTTTCGTCCGACCCCGAGGTTGCTGCAAAGCGGCGAAAAGCGCGTGGTGCAGCAGTCGGTATTCAGGCGGCCAACGACGGTAAAATGCGTTTCACGACGACGGAAAATTGTCCGCTCTTGACCCATTGGGTGGCGGTGTAAATGTCGGGCGCGAAGTATCTGTCGGCGTCGTAGAAGGCCACCTCGCGGCGGATCGCGGCGTGCACGGTCTCGAGGGCGGGGGATGAGCGGGCGGGGCGGTGGCAATCGATGCCCTGCGCCGCGGCCAGCAATTCGATGCCGACCACCGCCGCCGCGTTGTCGACCATGGCGCGCAGGCGGCGCGCGCCGTGAGTCGCCATGCTGACGTGATCTTCTTGGTTGGCGGACGTCGGAATGCTGTCGACGCTGCAGGGAGTCGCGATCGTCTTGTTCTCGGACACCAGCGCCGCGGCGGTCACCTGCGCGATCATGAAGCCGGAATTGACGCCGCTGTTTTCGACCAGGAAGGCGGGCAGCCCGCTCATCTTGGGATCGACCAGCACGGCGATGCGGCGTTCCGCCAGGCTGCCGATTTCCGCGAGCGCGAGCGCCAGCGTGTCGGCCGCGAAGGCGACGGGTTCGGCGTGAAAGTTTCCGCCGGACAGGACCTCGCCGGCCTCGACGAACAACAGCGGGTTGTCGGTGACGGCATTGGCTTCGATGCCGAGCGTACGGCTGCAGTTGCGGATCAACTCCAGGCATGCTCCCATCACCTGCGGCTGGCAGCGGAACGAATAAGGGTCCTGCACCCGCGTGCAGTCCAGATGCGAGGCGCGGATGGCACTGCCGGCGATCAGGTCGCGGTATTCGCGCGCGACATCGATTTGTCCCTGCTGGCCACGCGCGTCGTGGATGCGCGCATCGAACGGCGCATCGCTGCCTTTCAGCGCATCGACCGACATCGCGCCGGCCACCACCGCGGCGGCGAACACGTCCTCGGCGCCGAACAGTCCCGCCAGCGCGAGCGCGGTCGAGACCTGCGTGCCGTTGATCAACGCCAGACCTTCTTTGGCGCGCAGCTTGAGCGGCTCGAGACCTGCGAGCGCCAGGCCTTCGGCGGCCGGGAGCACGGCGCCGCGC
>Ga0116229_10010588_pt1 | contig 13803 bp, 8 predicted proteins | sample S1TSphgellanicum_3_FD_87313 | JGI IMG/M metagenome (GOLD analysis project Ga0116229, IMG submission 87313) | Host-associated microbial communities from peat moss isolated from Minnesota, USA - S1T2_Fc - Sphagnum magellanicum MG | ecosystem: Host-associated > Plants > Peat moss > Unclassified...
GACGAGCGCCGTGAAGGCCGACTACGCCGCGGGCCACGCAAACAGCCAATACCGGATTCGCTATTCGTCGGATCCCGACAACGGCGAGTACTACATCGACTTCGGCGGCATCTTCTGCGAGAATGATGGTGGAGCGGGGACCAGCCGTCTGGTGATCTGGTCGCACTAGTCTGACACGACGGACCGACGTCGTCGCGCCAGCGAGCGCGCCAGCGAGCGCGCCAGCGAGCGCGCCAGCGAGCGCGCCAGCGAGCGCGTCGGCGGCGCGTCGGCCGGTACCAGACCGCGGCACGTCGGGATCCCCCGGCGTGCCGCGGTGTCGTTTGTGGGGATTCTGTGGGAACGCACGGGTCCGCTCGCCGGCACCGACGGGCTCTGGCAAGCCCATGGGTACCAAACCACACCCTATTCCGGCTGAGGTGACGCATGCACGCGTCGCGAGTCGCATGCAGGAAGACACTTCCGTCCTCGCCCCCTCCTTTCCAAGGTGTTACCCATGTCTGTGCGTCCCGGTTCTCGTGTGGCGGTGCTCTCGGCGATGGTCGCCGTGCCCGCGGTGGTGCTCCTCAGTGCGTGTGGCAGCTCGTCGACGTCGCCGCGGGCGACGACGCAGGTGGACACGGTCGGCGTCAGCGCGAACTCGTTCATCATCGAGCAGTACGACAGCGATTACTACTACACCGACGACACGCAGGATGACGGTGATTTCGTCGAGATCCAAGCTGACGGTGACGATTACCGGGAAATCATGCAGTACCCGCTTCCCGCCCTGCACGGTCAGCGCGTCGTCGACAGCGCCAGCGTCTTCGAGTACGCCTGCTACGACGACGATGACGAACGCGTGTCGACGCCGCCGCACGGAACCGCGTCGGCCAGGCGGCTGGCGGCACGCCGTGCCAAGGCGGGCTACCGCATCGGCGCGCGCGATCTGCAGCCGGCGATCCTGCTCGATCACCTGCACTTCGCGGGCTCGTACGTGGAAGCGTCGGCGTGGGGCGGGGATCTGATGGGCGCCAGCACGACGCTGATCGGCTCGAACGACGTCTCGGTCGGCTGGAAGGAGGCCTCGGTTACGGCGAACGTGCAGGCCGATTACGCCGCGGGCTACCCGAACAGCCAGTACCGCATCCGCTATGCGTCGAACCCCCTGAGCGGCGAGTACTACGTCGACTTCGGCGGTCTCAACGACTGCGACGACAACGGCGCGGCCGGCGGCAGTTTCCTGGTCGTCTGGGCGCACTAGTCCGATACGACTGACGGACGCCGGCGCGCCAGCGAGCGCGTCGGCGAGCGCGGCCGCATCCATGGATACCCACACGACGCTGAGCGCGTCCTCATGTGACCGGCAGGTGACGGCGCGCGTCGGACCAGTGCACACAGTTCGAGCCTCGCGTGCGTCGTCCTCTTCATTGGTGCGCTCTGATGTCTCATGTCACTCGTTCGCGTCTGGCGGTGCTCTCGGCGATGGTGGCCGTGACCACGGTCCTGCTGGTCGGTGCGTGTACGAGGCCGACGTCGCCGAAGTCGCTCACGTCAGCCGATTCGGTGACCGCCGCGCCAGCGCGATAATCGCGGAATGTGCGACCGGACCACGGCACGTCGGGATCTCCGGCGTGCCGCGCTGCGGCAGCTACCTGGTTATCTGGTCACTCACCTGACGCGTTGACGGACGCCGGCCCGCGAGACGCATCGGCCGGCGTCTCGGTCCGGCGACACAGCACGATACGCGAACGTCCGCGGCGGGATCCTCTCCGCCGCGGACGTTCGCGCGTTCTCACTGGTCGCACCCGCACCGGCGCCGAGCAGCCGGTGCCGATGAGCGGGCTCCGAGCAGCGGGCTCCGGGCAGCCGGCTCCGGGCAGCCGGCTCCGGGCAGCCGGCTCCGATCAGCTCGCGCCGACCGCGGCCTCTGCCTCCTCCTCCGCCTCCTCCATCTCCGTCTTCCGCGTGTGCACGGGCTTCGACGCCGGCAGGAGGGCGATCGAGAAGACCTCGTCCAGCGTCTCGACGGGGTGGAACGTCAGCGTCTCGCGCACCTCGTCCGGAATGTCCTCGAGGTCCGCTTCGTTGGCCTTCGGCAGGATGATCGCCGTGATCCCCGCGCGGTGGGCGCCCAGGACCTTCTCCTTCAGGCCCCCGATCGGCAGGACCCGGCCGCGGAGGGTGATCTCCCCCGTCATCGCCACGTCGCGCCGCACCGGCCGGCCCGACATCGCGCTGACCAGCGCCGTGCCCATCGTGACGCCGGCCGACGGCCCGTCCTTGGGGATCGCGCCCGCCGGGACGTGGACGTGCACCTCGAGCGATCCGAGACGGCTCTCGGGGATCTGGAGCCTCGACGCATGCGTCGCCGCGTAGGTCAGCGCCGCACGGGCCGATTCCTTCATCACGTCGCCGAGCTGACCGGTGAGGATCAGCGAGACGTTGCCGCCGCCGCTGACCTGCACGCGCTCGTCGCCGCTCGATCCGCCCGAGAGGCGGCGGATCGCCGCCTCGACGAACATGATGTCGCCGCCCAAGGGCGTGTAGTACATCCCGGTGGCGACGCCGACCTCGTTCTGCTCGTTGGCGTGCTCGGGGTGCACGCGCGGCCGACCAAGGAGCTCGCGCACGTCGGCGGCGCTGATCGACAGATCGTCCGCCTTTCCGGTCGCGAGCCGCCGCGCAATCTTGCGCGCGATCGCGCCGACCTGGCGCTCGAGCTGCCGCACGCCGGCCTCGCGCGTGTACTGCGAGACGATCGCCATCACGGCGTCATCGGTGAAGGTGACGTGCCGGTCGCCGAGCCCCGACTCCTCGAGCTGGCGGGGGATCAGGTACGTCTTGGCGATCTCCGCCTTCTCCCGCTCCGTGTAGCCGGCGAAGTCGACGACCTCCATCCGGTCGAGCAGTGGGGCGGGGATGTTCTGGATGAAGTTCGCCGTCGCGATGAACAGCACCTCGCTCAGGTCGAACGGCACGCCCAGGTAATGGTCGGTGAACGTGTCGTTTTGCGCGGGGTCGAGGACCTCGAGGAGCGCGCTCGACGGATCGCCCTGGTAGGACGTGCCGAGCTTGTCGACCTCGTCGAGCAGGAAGACCGGGTTCTTCGTCCCGGCCTGCTTGAGGCCCTGGATGATGCGCCCCGGCATCGCGCCGACGTACGTGCGCCGGTGCCCCCGGATGTCCGCCTCGTCGCGGGCGCCGCCCAGGGCGACGCGGACGTACTCGCGTCCGAGGGAGCGCGCGATCGACTTGGCGATCGAGGTCTTGCCGACCCCCGGCGGGCCGACGAAGAGGAGGATCGGTCCCTTGGCCATCGCGCGGGACTTCACTTCCTTCTCATCGGTGATCTGCCGGTCCTTGTCGGCGCCGGCGTTGAGCGCCGGGTTGGCGTCGGTGGCGGCCGGGCGGAGCTTCGCCGCCGGCACCTCGCCGGTCTTCGTCACCTCGTCGGCGAGCTGCCGCGCGCGCAGCTGACGCACGGCGAGGAACTCCAGGACGCGATCCTTCACGTCCTGCAGCCCGTAGTGGTCGGAGTTGAGCACCACGTCGGCGTGCGAGAGATCGAGCTGGTCGTCGGAACGCGTATTCCACGGCAGCTCGGCGATCCACTCGAGGTACGTGCGGATCACCTGCGCTTCCATCGACTCGCGGCCGGCGCGCTCGAGGCGTCCGAGCTCGCGCTCGACCTCGGCACGCGCTTCCTTCGGCAGCTCCAGCTTGAGCAGCTTCTCGCGCAGGTCGCTGACCTCGCGCGACTGGTCGTCATCGCCCAGCTCCTTCTGGATCGCCTTCATCTGCTCGCGCAGGTACATCTCGCGCTGCCGCTCGCCCAGCTCCTCCTGGACCTGCGACTTGATCTCCTCCTGTGCCTCGAGGAGGCCGATCTGGCGCTGCACGTGCACGAGGACGCGCCGCAGGCGCTCCTCGACGCTCAGCGTCTCGAGGAGCCCCTGCTTCTCGGCGACGCTCAGCTCGATGTAGCCCGCGACGAGGTCGGCGAACTTCCCGGGCTCGGTGACCGAGTCGAGCACCTGGTGGACGACTTCCTCGGGGAGGCCGCGCCGCTCGCCGAGTTCGGCCGCGCGCTCGCGGATCTCCTTGTAGAGCGCTTCGAAGGCCGCATCATGGTCATTGATCGGCGTCAGTTCGTCGACGGGCATGACGACGGCGGCGAGATAGTTCTCGTCGTTGGTGAACTGCACGGCGGTCGCGCGCTGCTCGCCCTGGAGCAGGAGCTGGACGCCGCCCAGGCCGCGCTGGATCTGTCCGATCCGCGCGATCACGCCCATCGAGTAGAGGATTTCGGGAGTCGGTTCGTCGGCGTTGTCGCGCTGCGCGACGGCGAAGACGAGTCGGTCGCCCTTCAGTGCGGACTCGATCGCCCGCAGGGTGCCCGGACGTCCCGCCGCGATCGGCGCGGTCAGTCCGGGAAAGATGACCGTCCCCCGGAGGGGGAGGACGGGAAGGGTTTGGCGCTGAGCCATTGCACGTATCCAGTTGAAGACGCCCGGTGCGATCGTCGCGGCGCCCTGCCGTGACCGATCGCCGGGTTGGACCCGACCGACTGTTACGCACGATATGGTCTCACCGAATTACGCCAACACGGCGGTGCGCGCAATCCCGTCACGCCGCCGTGGCACACCGACCACTGCCGGAGTGACGCGAGCAGAGAAGCGGTGCTGGCACGGCGACCTGAAACCATGGTTCGGATGAGGACGTCGTCTTTCCACATCTAGCAATCGGTGCTACACTTAGCTCTGCCGTGCCACCCTCAGCATCCGTGCCGAGTGCCTGATATCACCGATCCAGAACTCCAGGCTCGCGTCACGCAGGTCCTGGCCCCTGCCTACGAAGTCGAGGGGGAGATCGGGCGGGGGGGGAACGGGATCGTCTATCGGGCGCGCGACGTACGGCTGAAGCGCAACGTCGCGGTGAAACTGTTGCCGCCCGAACTCGCGTATCGCGCCGAGATCCGGACGCGGTTCCTCCAGGAAGCGCAGACGGCCGCCCAGCTCTCGCACCCCAACATCGTACCGATCTACACCGTCGACGAAAAGGACGGCCTCGTCTATTTCGTCATGGCGTTCATCGACGGCGAAAGCCTCGGCGGCCGCCTCCGCGCGCGTGGTCCGACGAACGCCGACGATACCCGCCGCATCCTGCGAGAAGTCGGCCAGGCCCTCGCCTACGCCCACGGCCGCGGCGTGATCCACCGCGACATCAAGCCCGACAACATCCTGATCGGCTCGGACGGCCGGGCGCTCGTGACCGACTTCGGCATCGCGCGCGCCATGGATGAGACGACCGGGAGCGGCACTCGGCTCACGGCAACCGGCATGGCGATCGGAACGCCGGCGTACATGTCGCCCGAGCAGTGCGCCGGCGACCGGACGATCGATGGCCGGAGCGACCTCTATTCGCTGGGAGTCGTCGGCTACCAGATGCTGACCGGCGTGCCGCCGTTCACCGGCGCCAGCACGCCCGCGCTCCTCATCAAGCAGATCTCGGAAGCGCCGGTTCCCGTGCGCGAGCGGCGCGCCGACATCCCCGACGATCTGGCGCGGGTGATCATGGTGATGCTGGCGAAAGCACCGTCGGACCGCTTCGCCGACGCGACCGCGTTCGTCGCCGCGCTCGACGGCGGCCCGGTGCCGGCGACACCACCGCCCGTCACGGCGGCCGGCACGGGGGCGGCGCCGCCGCCCGCCGTCTCGTCCGTCCCGGCGATGGTTTTCAGCGACAGCGACATCGCGCGCTGGAATGCGCCGGCGGTGCAGAAGTTCCGCCGCCGGTTCACGCCGTTCGTGCTGATCAACGGCGTGATCGTGCTCGTGTCGGTCTTCACCGGGGAGAACTTCCTCGGCGTGACCGCGGTCTGGTCGGTGCTGATGGCCTACTGGTACGCCAAGCTCTGGGCCGATGGATTCGACTGGCGCGACGTCTTCAAGCAGCCGCGCGATCGGCTCTTTTTCGATGTCGCGGCCGACGCGATCGACGACGCGCGGGCGATCTTCGACAAGAACGCGCGAGCCGGCGTCCGGGAGCGCGAGCGCCAGCGCGCGCTGCAGATCCGCATGACCGACGAGTATCGCGGCAGCGGGACGGTGCCGCCGCCGCGCGTTGCCGGCGGCTCGGCGGTGCCCGCCCCATCGACGTCGGGCAGCGTGCCGACCGGGACGCGTCCCGCCGCGCCGATCGCTGGCGGGTCACAGGGTCGCGCGGGAGATCCCGCGGACGCGCTCCGGCAGCGTGCGCGCGAGCAGCGGCAGGCGGAGCGGACGGCCGCCGGGGTGCCGAGCCGTCCACCCGCGCCCGTGCGGCCGGGCGGCGACGGGGCGCGCCCGTCGGCGAACGGGCCGCCGCCGCCGCGCGGCGCCGGCGCCGCCGGGGGTGCGTTCGCCGATGGCTCGCCGGCGCAGGAGGCCGCGAAGCTCGTCGGGCCCGCCGTGCTCGCGGGCCCGCACGGTGCGCTGGTGCGTCGCGCCGTGGAGGACCGCTCGGCGGTCCGCGACATCGTCGGCAAGCTGGGCGCCGCCGACCGCGCGCTGCTCCCCGACGTCGTCCAGACGGTCGATGGCCTGGTCGACCGGATCGCGTCGCTGGCGACGGCGCTCGAGCGACTCGATGGTGACGTGATCCCGGATCCGCTGCCGGCGATCGATGCGCGGATCGCCGCGACCAGCGCCGAGACGCCATCGGCGGAGCAGGAACGGAAGCTGACGCTGCTCAAGCGGCAGCGGGCGACGCTCAAGGATCTTGCCGACCGCCGGACGCTCCTCTTCGGCCAGCTCGAAAACGCGGCGCTGCTGATGCAGAACGTCCGCTTCGACCTGCTCAAGCTCCGGTCCGCGGGCGTGCAGTCGGCGATCGATGATGTGACGAGCGCCACCCAGGAAGCGCGCGCGCTGTCGCGCGAGATCGGCAACGTCCTGAACGTCGCCGCGGAACTCAAGGCGATCTGACCGATCGCGCACCGCCGCGGCACGCCCGCGGTGATCGCGTGCTGGTGATCTCCACCTCATGATGATGCGACGTCGCGCGACGACGCGCGCGTGCGGTGACTGCGCTCGCGCGTCGCTCGTCTTCCCCACGACTCGTGTCTCGATTGCATCGGTACGTCTCGTGTGCCGCCCTCGTGGCGGCGGTGTGGGGGCGCCAGGTGGGGGCCCAGCACCCGGTGCGGCTTGCCGTGTCGTCGCCACCGGACTCGATCGTCCCGCCGCGCCCACTGCGCGCGCCGCTCGTCGCCACGCCGGACACCGTGCGCGGCCTCTATGTGAATCGCTGGGCGACGATCGGCCACCGCGTCTGGGAGCTCGTCGGCGTCGCCGAACGCACCGAGGTGAACGCGCTCGTCATCGACGTCAAGGATGACCGCGGCCTCGTGCTCTATCGCTCGCGCGTGCCGCTGGCGCACGCGATCGGCGCCGACACGGTCAGTCCGATGCCCGCCGTCCGCGTGCGCGCGCTGCTCGACACGATGCGCGCCCACGGGATCTACCCGATTGCGCGCATCGTCGTCGCCAAGGATCCGCTGCTCGCGACACACCACCCGGAGTGGGCGATCCGATCGAAGGCCGATACCGCCGTCGCGTGGCACGACGCGCAGGGGCGGCCGTGGCTCGACGCCCACCAGTGGGCGGTCTGGAAGTACGCGGTCGATCTCGCGCACGAGGCGGTCGACCTCGGGTTCAGCGAGGTGCAGTTCGACTACGTCCGCTTCCCCGACAACAAGCACCTCGTGCAGGAGGCGGCGTTTCCGCTGGCGGCCGGGCGGCTCCGCGCGGCCGTGATCCGCGAGCAGCTCGGGCGCGCTCGCGCCGCGCTCCGGCCGCTTGGCGTCCCGGTGACCGCCGATGTCTTCGGGCTCACGGCGACCGACACGACGGACATGGGGATCGGCCAGCGGTGGGAGATGTTCGCCAACCAGGTCGACGTCGTGCTGCCGATGTCCTACCCGTCGCACTACGCCCCCGGCACGTACGGACTCGCGCACCCCAACGCCAGCCCGTACGCCGTGATCGCCGCGACGCTGAAGGACGCCAAGCGTCGGTCGGCCGGCCTGCCGGGCGCGGCGTCGCTCCGTCCCTGGTACCAGGACTTCACGCTCGGCGCTCCGCACTACGGTGTCGAACAGGTGCGCGCCCAGATGCTCGCCGGCGCCGACAACGGCGTCCCGGGCTGGATCCTCTGGAACCCCGGGAGCCGCTACACGCTCGAGGCGCTGCGTGCCGCGCCACCGCATCGGCCGCACGACGCGACGCCGGTGCGCACCGAGCCGCCGGTCGTCGCCGACGCGGTGCCGTCCACGCGAGACGCGGCGAGCGTCCGGACGGCCGCCGAGGGGCGCACGCCGCGCTGAGTCGCGCGACTAGATCGACTCCAGCCGCTCCTCGAGCTCCTGCGCCATGCCCGGGTGCCCGAACCGCTGGGCGGCGGCGATCCCCTTCCGCAGTGCGGCGCGTGCCTCATCAAGGCGACCGAGACGCTCGAGCGCTTCGGCGTGCCGCCCGAAGCCGTTGCCCTCGTCGTCGTAGCCGGCGAGATACGCGGCGAGCTGCGTCTCCGCCTCGGCATACAGCCCGGCCTTGAGCGCTTCGTTGGCGAGCCCGTAGCGGGCGAGCACGTTCGCCGGATCGCGCGCGACCATGCGACGAAAGGTCTCGAGCTTGTCGCTGCTCACGGTGATCCCGGCTCGCGATCCAGCAACTGTCGCAGGACGAGCATCGTCCCCTCCGGTGATTCGTCGGGGGCATAGTGGCCGACGGCGGCGAGCGCCGTGTACGTCGCCCCCGGCACGCGCGCGGCGAGTGACTCGGCCTGCGCCGGCGGTGTGACCTCGTCGGCCTCACCGGTGGCGACCGCCGTCGGCGCGATGACGGTCGAGAGTCGATCGGCGAGCGTGCCGACCGGTTCGTCGGCGAGCGCGCGGAGCTGCCGCAGGACGGTCTCGCGACCCTGCGCCTGCTGGGCGAACGGCCGAAGATAGTGCTCGATGGCGTGCCCCCCACGCTCGGCATCGACGTAGCCCGCGAGCAGCCGGCGCCGGAGCGCGGCGAGGACGAGGGGCCCGGGCACCGCCCCCGCGGTCGGGAGCAGCGCGCGCAGCAGCCGGCTCGCCGCGCCCTGCTCGGCGCCGAGTGGCGCGGCGTTGATCAGGGCAAGCCGCGTCACGCGCGACGGGTGCCGGACGGCGATCGCCTGCGCGATCTCCGCGCCCAGGCCGTGGCCCATGAGACACGCCTGGCGGATCCCGAGCGCATCGAGGAGGGTGACGGTCCGCTCCGCGTGTCCGACGACGCCGAGCGCCGCATCCGGCGGCGGCGGATCACTGCGTCCGTGTCCCAGGAGGTCGAGGATGACGGTGCGATGGCCCGCCGGAAGGCAGGCCGCGACCGATGACCAGAGATACGACGAGGTGAAGAGCCCGTGCACGAGCACGAGCGGCTCCCCCGTGCCGCGCGTGCCGGCGGCATAGTAATAGAGGCGCGCGCCGCCGACGTCGACGAACTCACCGCGCATCGAGCGCCTCGCTCGGCTCCCCGGATCGCTCCTCGACTCGCTCCTCGACTCGTTCGTCGACTCGCTCGTCGACTCGCTCGTCGGGTGGCTCCGTCGATGGTTCTTCTGACGGCTCCCAGGCGACGATGCGGCCGGCGATCGCGGACGCCGCCACCGTGTACGGTGACGCGAGGTAGAGCTGCCCGGGGCCGGAGCGACCGGGGAAGTTGCGATTGATCGCGGAGACGGTGACTTCGTCGCTCCGGCGCGAGATACCGGGGCCGGCATTGATGCAGGCGCCGCAGGACGGTGCGATCAGCTCGGCGCCGACGGCCTCGAAGAGCACGTCGTAGCCACGCGCGCGACAGTAGGCATGGACGTCCTGCGAGCCGCACTGCACGTAGCAGCGCACGCCGGCAGCGACCCCGCGCCCGGCGGCCGCGGCCGCCGAGAAGACGCGCGCGTACATGTCCATGTCCTCGCGCTTGCCGGCGGTGCAGGAGCCGGCGTAGGCGATGTCGATCGCGACCGCGCCGATCGCGTCGACGGGCCGCCCGTTCCCCGGATCGCCGGGAAGCGCGACCATCGGCCGGAGGCGCGCCGCGTCGATCGTGATCACCTGCGCGTACTCGGCGTCGGGATCGGCGGCGAGGCCGGCGATCCGGGCCGCGGCGGCCGTCGGGTCGAGCCCGCGCCGTGCGACCAGATAGTCGATCGTGATCGCGTCGGGGGCGACGATCGCCGTATAGGCCCCGACCTCGGCCGCCATGTTGGTCAGCGTCGCGCGCTCGTCGATCGACCACGCCGAGACGGCGGCGCCGGTGTATTCCAATGCCATGCCGATCGCACCGCCGCCGGCGACGAAGGGGTGACGGAGGAGTTCCAGCATCACGTCCTTCGCCGTCACGTTGGCCGGCGGGATCCCGTCGACGCGCACGAGACAGGTCCGAGGGACCTCGACGCGCACATCGCGCGTGATCCAGCTGTTGCAGACCGCGGTCGTGCCGATGCCGAACGCGACGCAGCCGATCGCGCCGGCGTGCGGTGTGTGCGAGTCGGAGCCGACGACGAGGTCGCCGGGGCCGGCATGATCCTCGAGGATCTTCGCGTGGCAGATCGCCAGCGAGCCTCCGCTCGCCGCGCTGCCAGGGCGACGCGGTTGCTCGCCGTAGAGCGTGATCCCCTTGGCGGCGGCGAACGACCGCTGCCTCGATTCGAGCGCGAGCGCGACATCGAGGACGCCCGCCTCGACCTGCTCGGCGCTCATCGCATCGGCGAGGAACGTGAGGTGGTCGCGGAAGAAGAGGACCGACGAGGGGTCGGCGACCGGTGCGTCGGCGCCGACGAGCGACTCGAAGAGCATCGCCGCCATCGGCGTCACGTATTCGTGGCTGAAGCGGAGGTCGCAGCGGACGAAACCCTGGTCACCGGGCCGGACGGCCGGCACGCCGACCGCGCCGCTCGCGGCATCGGCGATCCAGTGGCGGGCGAGGATCCGCTCGACGAGCGTCTGTGGGCGCGGGGCCGGGTCCGGGACCGGCACCCGCGCGCGGCCGGCGAGGCGCTCGACGTTGTATGGATAGAGGCCGCCGGCCTCGATGATCCCGCGGGCGATCGGTCCCTCGCCATGCGTGAACTCGGCGAGCGGGATCGCCTCGCCGGCCCTGAGCCGCGGGATCAGCGAGAAGTCGGTCGACGTCAGGATCCCGAGGTGCTGGCAGTTCTCGCGGTAGATCCGCTCGAAGCTCTCGGCGATCACGACGCGGATGCCGGCCGCCCACTCCGCGTACGGCGACTGCTCGCGGGAGGAGCCCTTGCCGCGCCGCCGGCCGGCGACACTGGCGATGAACCCGCCGGCCCGCACGTCGCCGCGCCGCACCGGGAACCGCTGGCCGGCACGGAGGCCGGTGTAGGCGAACTCGCCCAGCGTCTCGTCGAAGTAGTAGCAGATCGAGGCGGGGGTGATCTCGTCGGTCGAGATGTCGTGCCGGAGCGGAATCGCCGCCGGATCCCCGTCGAGGTCGTCGCCCGCGAGCTGGCGCTCCATCAGCGACGGGTCGTCGCTCAGGTAGAGAATACGCCGGCTTGACGGGACGAAGAAGGTCATGGTGGGCTAGCGATTTGTGGTAAACATGCTAACGTAACACGTGACCGCGCCGCTCCAGCCTGCTCCGCCGCCGCCCCCGGTCGCGCCGGCCCCGACATCCGCCGTCAAGTTTCCGATCGGATGGCTGCTCGAACACGGCAACCCGCCGCTGCAGTATCGCGCCATCACGGAAGTGGCGCGAAGCGCGGAGCCGGGTCACGGCGCGCTGGCGACGATCCCGCTCGGCTACCGGCCGGCGATGGTCCTCGCACTGTCGCAGGCGCCCGACGGCTCGTGGGGCCGGACGATGCTCGGCATCCCGGGCGCAAAGGTCGATCCGGCCGATCCGTTCGAGGGCGTCGGGACGATCAATGCCGTGCGCCGGCTCCTCGAGTATGGGTGGGCTGCCGACTCGCCGCCGCTCGATCGCGTCCGTCGGCTGCTCTTCCGGATGCTGGCCGAAGACGAGGATCCGGCGTACCTGTACGAGTTCGCGCAGGCGGGGACGGGGATGACCGACGAGGATCGCGGTCGCCGCGGCCGGACGATCCTGCGCGAGGCCGCGGCGTGCGTACTCGCGCAGGCGGGCTACGAGTCCGATCCGCGGCTGCGCGGCGCGGCGCGACGGATCATCGAGCGGATCAACGGCTATCTCAAGTCGCCGCTGGCGTCCAAGCCGTGGGTCCGTGTCGGCAACCGCCAGGTGCTCGCGCCCGAGGCGACGCCGCCCTCGATCTACGCGCTCACGATGCTGGCGTTCATGCCGCAGTTCCGGAGCGAGCACCACGAGCATGTCGAGCGGCTGTACCTCTATCTGACGCAGCCGCTGCCGCGCCAGGAGTCGGCGCAACTCGTCGGCTCGGCGATCGTGATGCAGCCGCACCTGATCCTGGGCGACCTCCTGCCGCACCGCAACGTCGTCGACGCCGACGTGCCGTTCGCGCTGATGTGGATGGAGACGCTTGCGCGGCTCGGGTTCCTCAGGCGCCATGAGACGTGGCTCCGGCTCTTCGAGCGGTTTCTCGACGACCGGGATCGCGGCGGGGTCTGGCATCCGCACAAGGGCACCGCCGCGCCGAAGACGACGAACCCGTTTGCATGGTCGACGTTCCCGCTCGAGGAGCGCATCGCGGGTGATGAGAAATACGTCGACATCACGTTCCGCCTCGGCCTGATCGCGCGCATCCTCGGCCGCCCGATCGACCTGGTGTAGGGGGCGGCCGCCGCTCCCGCAGAGCGTTGCGGCGCTGTATCTTACGACTACGGGCAGACGCGACGGGCGCCATTCGGGCGCCGACGCCCGTGGAGCCGATTCCTGGCGCATGGGGACATTGGCTCGCCGAGCACTGTTTCCCGTGTGGAGTTATGGAACCGACGATGAGTGAAGCTGGCGGTGACGTTGGCGTGGACGAGCGTGGTGGTGGCATTGGTGCCGTTGCCGGAGCCGCGGTGGCGCTCGGCGTCGATGACGGGGTGACGTTTGACAGCCTTGGGCTTCGGCCCGAGGTGCTCGAGGCGGTGCGGGCGGTGGGGTACACGCACCCGACCCCGATCCAGCGGGAAGCGATCCCGCTCGCGCTGAAGGGACGCGATCTGATCGGCCTCGCGCAGACCGGGACGGGGAAGACGGCGGCGTTCACGCTGCCGATCATCGACCGTCTGCTGGATGGCCCCCGACGGACGCGCGTGCTGATCCTCACCCCGACGCGCGAGCTCGCGGTGCAGGTCGAGGAGAGCTTCGCGCGCTACAGCAGGAGCACCGGTCTCAAGGTGCTGCCGGTCTATGGCGGCGTGGCGCTCGATCCGCAGGAGAAGATCCTTCGCGCCGGCGTCGACGTCGTCGTCGCGACGCCCGGGCGGCTGCTCGACCATCTCGAGCGGCAGAACGTCGTCTTCGATGACCTCGAGGTCCTCGTCCTCGACGAAGCGGACCGGATGCTCGACATGGGGTTCGCCCCGCAGTTGAACCGGATCGTGGCACAGATCCCGAAGTACCGGCAGACCCTGCTCTTCAGTGCGACGATGCCGCCGGAAGTCGAGGCACTGGCGCGGAACTATCTCCGCAAGCCGCTCGTCGTGCAGGTGGGGCGCCGGTCGATGGCCGCCAGCAGCGTGACGCACGCCGTCTACCCGGTGCCGCGCGAGAAGAAGAGCGCACTCCTCGTCGAGTTGCTCCGCGAGTCGGCGATGGACTCGGTGCTCGTCTTCACGCGGACGAAGCATGGCGCCGA
>Ga0116229_10010589_pt1 | contig 13803 bp, 5 predicted proteins | sample S1TSphgellanicum_3_FD_87313 | JGI IMG/M metagenome (GOLD analysis project Ga0116229, IMG submission 87313) | Host-associated microbial communities from peat moss isolated from Minnesota, USA - S1T2_Fc - Sphagnum magellanicum MG | ecosystem: Host-associated > Plants > Peat moss > Unclassified...
AAAAACACCCCCCCATTAAAAACCCCCCCCCCCCCCATTCAAAAAATCAAAACCCCCCCCCCCCCCCCCCCCTCCCCCCAAACCAAGCTCCAAATCAAGTAGAAATTCTCTCCAAAAAATACAAGGTAACAACAATTCAAGGGCAAGAGTAAATGTGCATGGACATTGCATTCATTTGTGTAAAAACATAATTTTTTTCAAGTTTTTTTCTTCTTGAATATGTCCTCCATAATGCCTAAGGTAGAATTGAACTAATTTATTCTAATCCTGAATTTCAAGGGTTCTTAGAACTTTCAGTTCCTTCTGTAATTATTTTGAGTCCTATAATAAATAAATCTGATAGATGGACAAGTGAAAGAGAAGTCAAATTTGATTTTAAAAAGAATGTAGACCAAGAATAAAAGGAAAAACATTCAAAGTTCATGTACTATTGTTCCAAGTCCAAAAGTTTAAAATACTCCTAGAAGTACCATAAGTTCAAGAAAAATGAAACCACAAATAATTCTTTATGTTCCATTGCACCAGACATGGATATTCATTCCCATGGCCTACACATCAAGAATAGATTAAAACTTAACTTAGGAATTTTTTTTGATTTTTGCCATCTCATTGATTTGTGTGAAGAATTAGAAATGTATGACGTGAAAACATGCCCAAACCTAAATCATTTTTTACAATTTTAGTTTTGTTATAGGAAAGAGAAGGGCATACCTCTAGTGGGACCATTGCACATACCCCATACTACTTGAAGATGAGGGCTAAGAAAAAGGGTTCAAATCGGGTACTAGGATCCGCTTGCCTTGAGGATTGCTCCTTGCAAAACCCAAGTAAAAGTGGAATATGCTTAAAATCATGATTTACAATTTAATTTTTAAAATTTTAAAATTTTTATGACCCAAAAAGATGTTTCATTATACTATAATGTAAAGGTGTACATAAAAATTTCCTGTAAAAATATTGATTTCAAATCATTTCAAGTCTATAAAAAAAAATTAAGCAACAAAAGAAATTGGTTACATTAGATCATTATATTCGCTTCAATTTTTGCCAAATGTTCCCATCAAAAATATTGTTATAAAAGTTCATCCAAAAATTTCAACATTAACTTAAGTAACCACTCATCACAATGTAAATTAAATAGTGGTAACATCCTATAGTGGCTCCTAATACCAATTTGGACCCAAAACTGAACATTGAAAATTCTAGCAATGCAAGGGGAAGCCCAATAGGAAGTACCAAAATGAGAAAGGACATGGCTAATCATGGACTACCCAACAAGTAGATTCAATGTTCCAAGGAAATGTCGAAATGGAGTGCAAACTTTTTTTTTAAATGACCAAAAAAAAAGGCAACCCCCATTAGTCACATAAATGACACCACCAACCACACAAATCCAAACAAGGGCTAACATGGTATCAACTACCTTACCTCATGGCAAATAGACTAATGAACAACTAAAAAAGGCTATGGATATCATGGAAAGAAGCTAATAGACCTTTTCAAAGAAGGCCATAAGCATTGGACCATACCATTAACTTCACTTTCAAACCACTTGAATGGCAAGACTAAAGCAAGAAAAAGGTGACCAACAAGTGTGCTAACAAGTCAAGAGGATGAAGTAGTTCTCACATGGATTTTTAAAATGGGCTTTTTATCACTCTACAAAAACTCGAATTGAAGGTAATGGAGGTGAGTCAAACATGACTCATTCCATTTCAAAATGGAATTCTAGGAGACACTTGGGTGTAATCATAATCAAATGAGCCAAAAAAACACATTGTGCAACCACCAAAATTTTATAAACACTATAATTTTGTTAGATATATTTTTGTGGTGTCATTTTAATGCCACGTTAATCATGGAATGTAATGCTAAATGACTAATATGAATGTTGAAGAATTCAAAATAAAAATTCAAAAAAACTTTTTTTGGGTTTTGGTTTGAATAAAACACCTTTGAACTTGAACAATAGTTACATCAAAAGTAGTCAATTTTGTAAATTAAGCTAAAAACTCTCTTTATAAAGGAATTTTGATGAGAAAAAAATTGAGATGATGTAATTGATTGTCCACACTCAAAAAACACTCACAATTTGAAAGTTGTGAAATTTTAAATTTAAAAAAATTAAAAATCTATTGAACAAAATTTTTAAACTTCAAGAATCTTTTACCACATGTAAATGGGGTGTAATGTACATGACATCTAAAACAAAGTTGTAGTTTATAAAACAATAAAATAATTTATTAAATAATTTTCATATTTTTATACAATTTGAAATTAAAATAAAATTTCAAAAAAAACGCAAATTTTGGTAGAATCTATACACTTAAAAAACATTATTAATTATTCATGAAAATTTAATACAAAAATTGTGATGTATTGAAAAATTATATGTATTTTTAATAACATATTGTAAAGGATTTCATCCCAAAAGTCCTTTCTATGAAAAAGTGAAAATGACCACAAAAAGGATTGCAGTCGTTGAATCCTTCATCACTGTTGGCTCATTTGATTGTGATCACACCCGCTTGGTGATATTTGTTCAAGAAAAGACATCTAGAATTGAGCATACATCTTGTGGAAAGGCTGAAATTTTCAAAAGCAAAAAGATTAACTAACTAAACATGCCATACTTTCTGCTAAAACTTGCAAAAATTATATAATGATCACAATTACCCTATAGACTATTTTGGAATTCTATTGAAATGGTCATTCAAACTAGGAGGTAATATGATGATCAAATTTCGGCCAATAAAGGTTCATGCAAGGTTTACAATACCATACTTAGGTTTTAGGAACAATTGACCATGAATTATACCATTAATGCAACTAAAACAATCATGCCCACTTTCCACACGTTCTGGGGTGAATAGATGTGAAATGAGATTACATCAAGAAATGTAGGCCATGATCATGCATGGCTATGCTAAAAAAGGCATGGATGATTTCATTCTTTTTCATGGAATGTTTTCCTTCGAAAAGTGTGTCTTATTTGCCATTTTTCAAAGTAATTGACATCTTTTGATCTTGGATAATCATGGTTCACATGCCACCATTAAAGCAATAGAACAAACATTAATTGAATTTGGGTTGGATGTGGTGACATTACATTTGACACCTCACATGCCCTCCAACCCTTGGACGTGTCATGTTTCAACCCATCTAAAACAATCTTTAAAAGGGTTAAAGATTCATCCATGGCAATAAACAATTATGTTGATCTAGACAAGGTCAGATTAGTAAGGTGGATAAACAAAACCATAGAAGAATCTTTGACCAAACATAATATCAAATCAAGGTTATTAATAGGTAAAAATCTCTAGAATAAATAGTTCCATAGGCCTCCTATTGACTACTAGTTATTAGTGGTAGACTTATCGTCCTTTACCCAAGGGGTGAAACTAGTGGGATTAGGTAGCTTGAATTAACGAGTGGTTGGGGGTAATTCATCAAATCATTTAGGAGATTTCTAAGAAGGGATTAGGATAAGGGCCCTATTTCTAAGGGTTGATATGGGCCTTGTGTGTGGTACGTGGGGAAGGGGGATAGAGAAAGGAGGAGGAGGAGGAGATTCATTAGAGACTTTTGGGGGATGGAGAAGACTTACTTGGAGTGTGGAAGAAAATAATGGAGAAAGAATTATGTACTTTGTGTGTGATTTTAATGAAAGATGGTTGAAGGACTTGAGTTTCATATATTGTTTTGATTTATATTAACTGTGGAAGGTAGAATTGTTTTAGTGATAAAAGTAGGATGCTTCTTTCAGCTTATATCTCTACATTTCCCCTAGGATAGAAAGTAAGAGGGTTGATTCCTAGATATTCCTTGGAACTTTAAACTATTGGTTGCCATAGGAAGGTAGCAACCAATCCATGGTGGTGGAAATCAAGGGGTATGATAGTCTATTGCATATGAAAAGGCCATAGAGGAAAGACATCGAGGGTTGCAAATGGCAGGTAAAACCATTAGAAAACCTATAAACATGGAAAAGGGAGGGACAATAACGTTAAAAAGTTTATAGACCCCTAGGCAATATCTGAGGAACATTGAAAGTACTATAGACCCCTTGAGAATAAATGCTCTCAAGTTTTCCTTCTTTCTCATCTTGCCCTCTTTTCGGTCTACCCTCTACTCCTTGCATTAAAAATTTGATATAAAGGTAGGTATATTCTTAGACAATGAACCCTTATATTCCCCATTTCCATTTGTCTGACCTTTTACTTATTACTTGAGTAGGTGTAATAAAATAAGAGAAGGCGGGTAATTTTTTATGTGAAGTAATAAGGTGTCAAACTTGTCCCCTAGTCTTACCCCTAAAGGTGAGGTAATGATTGGGGGCTATAATTTCACCCATTAACATTTGGCAACCATGCTAGGGATCGGATTTGGAATAATTTTTATACGATGAGATTAATGTTGAATTTGTTAGAATGATTTTTAGGTTGTTGAAGGTAGATAAAGGAGAAGTTAATATTGGTAGACATAGTAGTACCATCCTAAGGAGTGGACAATCTATAAGATAAAACAGAAAGGGTGTTTGAGAGGAGGGTATTTAATAGTAACTAAAACTAGAGTAATGAATGGAAGGTATTATTGCCTTAAGGAGAGGTATAATTATTAGAAATCTTGTCATTTGCAACCAATCATTATGCAACTGGCATGCAACTAACATGCAACTAGTTGTCGTTTGCAACTATCTTGGTCATGTTTACAATTATAAATTTGGTATTGTATAATTTTTCAGCCATATGGTTGTGTATGCAATTAACATGCAACTAAATGTGTACAACATGGACATGTGTCATAAAAATAATAGTCTAAATTTATACATATTTAAAGTACTATACTTAATATATCTACATAGGCTAAGTATAATAATATTATGTACTTCTAGTATTAAGGTTAACCCCATGCTAACCTAAGCTAGCCTAAACTAACCTAGGCTAAATAAACTGAAAAATTAAACTAACCATGGTTAAATGAAATTAGGCTAAACTAATTATGGCTAATTTAAATTAGCTAAATTAAATCAAGTTAAACTAACCATGGCTAAGTTAAACTAGATTAGACTTATTATGACTAAAAAAAAAAAAACTAAATATTCATAATTATTAATTAAATGGCTAAATTAAGTTAGGTTAAAATATTTATGGCTAAAATATATTAGTCTAAAACTAAAAATGGCTAAATTAAGTTAAAATAATTATGGCTAAACTAAACTATGTTAAATTAAATTAAGCTAAACTAAACCATGTTTTAAATATGTATTACAAGTTTTTAAATTTTATTTGTCAAATATATTTAAATATTTTTTTTGCAAGTAAATTTATTTTATTTTATTTCATTTGGATTCTTTTTTAGAAAATGCAAATTTGATTAAACAAAAACATTATTCAGAATCAATTAATATGATAATATTAAAATTTATTATAAATATTCATGATTATAAATTAAAATTTTGTTATAATTATGATAATCAACTATATATATATAATGAATAGGTATTATATATTTAAATTTTATTATTTATGTTAAAATATTAATGTAAATAGGCTACACGAATTAACCTACAAGTATACAAACATCTTAAGCTAATTACTAGTTTAAGTTAAATAATAATATTAAAATCACATTTTCATTAAATAATCATAATTACTAAAAATATCCTACAATCGTCTTTGAAGTGAAAAAAAAAAGGAGTAATGAAAAATTAATAAGAATTTTTTAAAAAAAAACCTTCATAACTTTCTTATTTTTTATTTTAAAATATTTAAAGTGCTATAGGAGTGCCACCTGAAGTTCTACAAATCATGTTGAACTTTAATAGCAAAAAAAAACATAAAAATGAACTTTTTGGGTGTTTAAAAACCAACCTTTGTTGTGTTCAATGATTTTTTTTTGGAGCTTTTGACCCCCTTTACTTGGGGGGGGCATAACTTTCTCATTTCTAATTCATTTTGGATGATTTTTAGTGTGCTAGATGTGCCAAGAGGAGGGCTTCAAGTTTTGTTTGGACACCAAAAACAACAAAACCCTCCCCTGGCTACTATACTCTAATACAATAGTTGCATCTAATGTGCAACTAAGTTGGTTCATGAGGTTTGCAATGGAATTTTTTATCTCATATCCTTTGGGTTCCATGGATACAAACCATGAACCACAAAAGTTTCATACAAATGGAAAACAGAAAAAAACTTATTTCTACAAGCTTGCCCACACATTTGCTCAATCGTCCCAAAGTCATCACCTCCCTTGCACCATTTATCTTGTCACACAACCTCATCTCCATTGTAATATTTTCAACACCAACATCATCATTATATTTCCAACCACAAGCAATAAACCATTAAAAAAAAACCATAAATGTCCTAACAATTACAACACCTCACATGACATAAGGACCACCATCACCAAAATCCTTCTTGGGTGCAAAGACAAAAATTCAAAAGTCACCATCACTAGTACACTTCACCAAATGCCTAAAACCCATAACCTATAAATTGTTTAATAATTGAATGGATTGGTTTTAAGTCCACAAGGCCTTTAGTTCGGTCTTGAGACAAGTTCTTTAGATTTTTAAAACCTTTAATTTTTATCATTTTCACAAAGAATTTAGAATTGGTCCAATTTAAAACCATGTCCGATTCCACCTCCATTACACACAACTAAACAAAAATAAAATTGTGTAGAATTAGTTTGTTCAATTAAGGCACATGATTCAAAATAAATATTATATGATATTAATTATGCACAACCAATCAAATGTAATGGCCTTACTTAAAATGTAAGGCCAAGCTTATTATTGTTTCATAGAGTTGTATTTATATACCTAAAAAACCCAAACTTAATTAAAATAGAGCATAATTTAATTTAGGTTTTAATTTCATTTTGAAAATAAACTAATTGCACATTTAGGTTCTAATGGTAGTTTTCACAAAACTTGAATCTTCAAGGTCCAAAACTCTTAAAACCTTACATATAAATTGGACTTAAATGTATTTAAATCTCAAATGATTTTGACATTAGTGTTAACCCTAGATGATTTTTGATATTAGCCTTTTGATTCTCTTGCTTGGCTAGTTGGTAAAAAATTAAAATGTTTAGTTTTTTATATGTCATACTTCATTTTAAATGTTATGTTTGAAGGTTATTTTTAGTTGAAAGGTGGGTAATTCATTGCTTTGAGGCCAATAAATCATGGCACATGCAAAAATGAAATAATTGTCCAACTTTTATGTGTTCTTTGTGTTTTAGATCATGTATTCAATTATGATGGATTTGTGCATTCCCATGATAGTTTTTATTTTCAATCTTGTGATATTGAATTTTTGTTGAATTTTATTAAACAATGTAGCAAAACTAGTCAAATGTACATTAGAATGATTTTTTGGGCAGTTTTTTCATTGAAAAAATGATAGTTTTTAAAAAAAGTTCTTGTTCCCATGTTTAAATGAAGTACAATTATGATGGGACCAATTTATGATTGTGTTTTATAAATATGTGACTTTGTTAATTTTGATAGTGTGATGTTGGAACACATGAAAACATATTTGTGAATTCAATAGTAAACAATCTATTTTTAGTATTTAATTTTTGTTATTTGTGTCAATTAATTTCCACTAGACTTTGAATGTCACATCCATCAATCCTTCAAAACCTTAAAATGCATTAGAGTGCATGTTTTAAATAATTCATAGATTAATGTCACACCTAAAGAAAACTTTATGATTAAGTATTAATTATGTTGAGTTTACCTATATATGTCGTGTCATTGGTGACCTACCGTGTCAAAACTTACATTATTGTTAGGTAATTAATTACCAACCTTTTTAACAAGGCAAAAGATGCCTAACACCACACATGTCAACCTCTTTGTTCTTAACAAAATTTCACCAACAAACGTTATTGAAACTCAAAATTTTAAAAATGAAGTGATTTTGAAGGTTTCAATCACCAAAAGTGAAAAAATGGTAAAAATTGCCTAATTTTTATATTTGATTTTTAGTAGCAGAAAACATAGAAAGAGAATTAATGATTTGTATTTCAGATTTAATTTATAAAAACATTTGATGGTTCAATCTTCCTATGGATGATTGCCATTTTTTCTAGATCTTCCTATAAATGATCGTCGTTTTGCTTATATAAAAAAATACTTAAGAAAACAATAATACATGGTCAAGGTTTTGAAAAAGCTCTCAACCTATATGTTTATATGTAGCCATCAACCTACCTAAATATTGAAGGTCAATAAAAATAATCAAAATACATAGCATAACTACCTTGTTCATAATCAATTAACAAATGTCCCAACTTTTTCAAAACAAAAATTATGGTTCAATAGCTTGAATGTTAAACTCTTATAATCACAAACCCTAAAAGAAAATTTGTAACTATAAGAATTACAATAAACCTCCTTTATAATCACACCCATTTTTGTCACATTCTGGTTTGTGTCACACTTTTTGGTAACCATTTTCTTTGGTAAGAAACACCATTCTTTTCAATCACTATCACACTCGTGAGTAACACAAAAAAAATTGCTCAATGTTTAATAAATATTGTTTAAGCTTGTTTAATAAATGTGATTACAATGGGGGGAAATCTAGGGAAAATATTAAGGTTTTGTAAATTGTAATTCCATTTGACAATGTTAATGTTGCTTTATGTTCAAGTTGAAGAAAAAAGAAAGAGACAACAACTTTCTACTGCATACAAATAAAAGATATGCAAGCTTGCTAAGAAAACAAAAAATCATAATTAAAAAAAGCTAGTTGATAAGCTACACAAGGAATTCAAATTCAATGTAGATATATTGTCACATTAAAACATGCAAAAATCACAACTTTCTTCAAGTCTAATATGCATAGTATACCTCAAAATAACAAGTGTAAGAAGTTTAAACAATTGACATCTTTATTCTATCATGAAAGGGTTATTTTTGCATGGTTATTTTTGCCTATAGTCACAATCTTGTAAGGGTTTGTATGGAATGTGATTATACATGTTGGGATCACAATTTGTTGATGTCACAAAAAAAAGTGGTGAGCAAGGGTATGATTATAAAAGGGTTTACTATATATGGACAAGTTCAATTATCATAATAAGGTTTGATATTTTATTTAAATACTTGTTTAGGATTTTTTCCTAGATGGGATCAATGGTAATTTAATGGTTCCTCTTTTGGTTTTGCCAATTCCATTTGTGACATGAATCAATAGTGGGGGAACATTGTTGAATAAGTGGTGTAGAACACCCATTACATTTTGAAATAAATATTGGTAGAACTTATTAATATCACCTAATCAAACAACATGTCACCATACCAAAATTGAAAATGTTCCTAGGCACAACATTTGTGTGCATAACCCAACATCAACATAATCATTTGATTTCACACCATTTGTTTAACAACCTCATGCCAATGGTCCTACCTCATGAAATGCACGTGCAAAAAGATACAACATTACATACCTTAGAATTTCCATTTGTTTAACAAGATCATGCCAATGATTCTACCTCATGGTTCTACCAACATTACATACCTTATAATTAGTTTTATGCATGACCTTCACTTTGAAGATCTTCATAAATTACCCCCTTATCTTTCATACTAGGCCTTACCCCTTACCCCTTACCAATGTGTATATTTGCTTCATGATTTGTGATGGGTAAAACCTATGGGTGCAAGACAATCCCAAAATGGGGTACCTAATTTTGCTACTAGCTAGGAATGGTCTCTAGTATAAGGCTTTACCTTACCCAAAAAAATGTTATGCTTGATGCAAATTTTTTTTTTTCATCTTGATTAGAAAAAAATCATTGTGGCAATAGGGTTGGTTTTTTCAAACCCCTTGGAAACACTTTGCACAACTAGACTTAACCACTAGGCTACCACAATGATCTTGAAAAATACAAATTGATTAAACATAGGGTAAACTAGCCAATGATTAAACACCTAGTCTTTCAATCATTGAGCTCTCACTCAATATACTATTTTTATATTTGGGGTCTAAAGATGAAAGGTAGATCATTAGATTATGTGCACATTGGACTTGAAATCAATCAATTTGCTTAAATAATGAGAAAAACATACCCACACGAAGTTGGGGTGGTAAATTTTTTGAAAAACATTACATCAGACACATGGCAACCCATGGGGAGTTTGTTTGCCACCTATTAGCAAATAGTAATACTTTGATTACCAAACACTACCTACCTTCATTGTTGAGATGAATGAAGAATGCATTAGTTAAAATTCTCAAAATTCTTGTTCAACTTTAAACAAAAGGTGTAGATTTAATTTTGTTTAAGGCTTTTAAATTTAGGATGATGGGTGAATGCACTCTCATTCACCAACAAATTCTCAAACATTTCTCAAAAATTGTGGGTGTCGCTTTTCTATATCCACTAGCAAAAAAATTTAAGCCTCTTCACTCCTCACCATCACTAGTATTTACATTAGCCATTATCCTATGTAGAAAGTTGATGAAGTTAGTGGGTAATAGGTGTAGTCACATACGGCCCGAATGAAAGATTGTCATTGCTTATTGCTGGATGAAAAATTTGCCTAATGTTTTTTTTGGGTCTTCTCATTGATGCATTAAAAACATGTGTTTTTGATGATTCCTAGAAGAGCAAGCTTGAAAAAGTTAATCATTGAAGGAGATGGCCAAACAATATACTGATAAATGACATATTCGGTCTTTGTGAACAAATTCTTCACATGAAAATGTTTTTGGTGGTTTTTGGTTTACTAGAATGTTCATTTGCTTGTTGTGAGATAGGTGTTGGTTGTCTCTAAATTATTGTGTAGATTGTGCATGCATGTCAACCATTTTTTTTTAGAAGCAGTTTCGAACAACATTATTACACAAATATACAATTTACTTTTGTATTTGTTTCTCATGGAAAAAAAACTTGAATTGTGTTGTGACCTTCTAGAGTTGGTCCTTATTTTAAAGTTGGTTCTTTTGATTTTTTATTATCAAACCAAATAGATGTTTAGGTTTTAATAGAAAGAAGGAAGAAACTAACTAGAGATTTTAGTGTTGATTTGCATGCCATTAGACAAACAAATCCATTTGCTTTGAAAGTTCATGAATCTTTGATTGTGGAACATAATGTGCATATAGAACAAGATGAACTTCTTTTGGAAAGAAGGTGGCAAACAACCATTGCATTAGTAGCATGTGCATCCACATTTTCATTGTTAACAACACATAAAACTTTATTCTTTAATAGTTTTGAGTTTGTGTTTGTTATCAGATGAAAAAGCTTATGAATCCCAAAGCTCAAGATATATCTCCTTCTTGGCTTGGATGTAGAAGTAATGGTAGCTTTAACAAACCCATAGAATTATGCAAGTCCTATATTCTTCTTTAATGGCATGTTAAGATACAAGTCTATGAGTGATCTATATAGGCACATTGACCTTGTGAACATGTTGGTTTTTTGGTCTAAATTTTAAAACATGCAATTGATATTTTGTCTTGTTGGACCTTTGGGTGGCATCATTTCACTTCTTTGGAATCAAACCCATTTTTAATATATTTTTTAGAATATTGGCAAAGTGTTTGCGTGTCTAATGTTATAGTTCACATCTTCTTGCCTTTGTCCATTTGTAAGGTATACCATAAAGGTTTATTGATGTAATTTGTCACCATTTTAAATTGTAGAATATTTTGTAAAAATGGTTGTTGGATTTAGTTGTTACCCTCTAGGATCATCATGTATGATATTACTCCCCCCTAGGTTCTTTTTTTTGATAACTTTAAGATTTAAGGTTTACATATTGTTGAACTTCAAGTAATCATTGTTTTTTTTCCAAGTCTAATCTCACAATAGTTCCAAATAATTTGCCAAGGAGAAGAAATCTTTACACAACCAAAAGATTTTCAGTTTAGTGCTTGAGGTTTTGTTATTACTTTCCCATGACCAAACATATCATACACATAATGACGTTCATTTTCTTTCCAATACAACCACTCTTGCCCCCCAAAACTGCACACTAAATCAATATTCCATGTGAATAACTAAAAACAACCAAACAATTTTTTTAATACCAAACATTTGATCATAAAAACATTTTAAAACAATAGTAGCTTCACTCACGACCATTCATGGTGTGCATGTTTACCCTACTGAATTTGTATTATTAAAATTATAGGGTTGTTGGACTTTTTTCTTTCAAAAACCTAATTATTTCAACAAGAATTGTTGATTATTAATCAGAGGTTAAGTATTGACACAATTACATCCCATTCAATATATTATAAGTTACACAAAAAACAGAAAGTTGAGTTATGTAAAACATGTGTCAATATCTTGTGTTGTGTTTTCTATGAAGGGTAGAACATCTCCATTCACACCCCCTATTGGGGCCTTTATGAATGCTTACTGCATCCAATACACAATGGTAAGTAGTCCCCCCATCCCCAATGCCTACCCCCCAAGAATTAAAAAATAGATGATATAAAGTGAGAAACTACCACAATACCTTATCAGGGTTTGGCACTTGATTGTCAAATAATTGTTTTAATTTTCAAAATCCACTTTGGTAGATAAAAAATACTTTTATTATTGTTGACCAATCAAACACATGCATTTCGACATACTGGTCCTCTTGGAAGGCACTGCACATTGGCATATTTGTAGGGTCAAGTTGAGTTTCACACTAGTTGACTACTATAGTTATCCAAATTCTAGTGTGTAGGCCATTTTCTTGTTGTGGGTTGGAGATGTTCAGGTTTGGCACAAGTTATATTAAAAATTTGAAATTTAATCTTAAACATGGTACATTTATGTTCATTAACTTATAAAATGTGTTGGATGCCAATGTCATCTCTTCCCATTCATATTCACAAAATTTTAACCATTAATTTAATTTTTTAATGTTATAATTAATGTCGAGACAAATAACAATTCTATAAAGGTGGGTGCTATTAATATACCAATTGAAATTTGAACTATTATATATCCCTTGTACACAAGTTGAAGATGGAAGATCTATTTTTAAAGTTAGAAACAAAGTAGCCTACCATGCTTTGATATTTTAATGTCTAAAATCACATGTGACATGAATCCCATGTTGATTTCTATAATACTAGTGTGAACCCGGTGCATAATGCACCCGTCGAGCTCCCCCTCGCCCGGCCCTTCCCCGCCCGTGCCCCCCACCCTTGAGTGTTGGGAGCAAGACAATGTGTTATTAGTATGATTCTTTCACAGGTCAAACAGAAAGGTCATTGATCTGATACTGCATTGCCCCAATACTTATCCACCATTGCACACATTAAGAAGATTAGAAAGAAATTGAATAAAAAGAGAGTAATTAAACAAGATCGGTGTCTTCAAAAGTCAGGTAACTTGAGCTTACTTTGCAAAAAGTCCTCTTGTTTATCATCATCACATTTCTTCAAGAAAGCTTGCAGACGGATGAATCGCTCTTGGTAGCAAAGAAGAAGCTTGTGCTCTGTGGTACTTGTTTCCACCTGTGTAGCTGCTGTTGCAGGTGTGTGTGATAGTCCCAGCATTTTCCCCCACTCCTCAACTAGTGAAGTAAGTGCAGCTGGGCATAAGAAACCACTTTAAATCTTGCAAAAAGATAGTGAAAAAGCTCAAAAGGTAATGACCTTTTTTTTAAAAAACAAAAATCCAAAGTCATTAAATGATTGTGTACTATAGCGGTCACCAGGAAAGAAACTCATTCCTCTTTGAATTCTGGTTCTTCTACAGGCCATTTTCTCTCTTCCACTTCTGTGTGCATAGTTGACATGCTGACAGATGAATTGTGACTTGGTGGAT
>Ga0116229_10010590_pt1 | contig 13803 bp, 8 predicted proteins | sample S1TSphgellanicum_3_FD_87313 | JGI IMG/M metagenome (GOLD analysis project Ga0116229, IMG submission 87313) | Host-associated microbial communities from peat moss isolated from Minnesota, USA - S1T2_Fc - Sphagnum magellanicum MG | ecosystem: Host-associated > Plants > Peat moss > Unclassified...
CTAGTTTTAATAATTTGGATATGCATTAGGTTTAAGGTTTAGGTCATTTAGGGTTTAAGTGTTATGAATTGGGCTTTTGCAAAGTGCAATTGAATGTTTGCGCTTTACACTTTACAACAATTCATTACTTTCTTTGACTACAGAGTGTGTGTACACACATGGATTGCTTTACTTTCTTTGAGTGCATCTATGTATCACTTGGAGCTTGGTATTTCCATTTGTAGCTTTGCAAATTTGCAAATTTCTTTGTTGGAGAATTTGGCATTGGCATTGTGCGCATGCTCATTGTTTGGTGTCAACATTGTGCACAATTCACTATTTTCTTTAAATGCACAATGCACAAATACACATGGATTTTGACAAATGTGTTTTGTTTGAATGCATCTAAAGGTGCAAACACTTTGCATTATGTGTAAATTTGGCATCAACATTGCGTGCATGCTGAGTACTCAATGTTTCACAATACACACAACTCGTTGTTGTCTTTGAGTGCATAGTACATGGTAATAAGAAGGATGAGATCATTTTTTCATTGTAAATATTCATCCATAAGGCATCCATGATTGATGACAAAATGACATAGATGTTTAAGATGTCATTTGAAAATGTGACTAAAGAATAACTACGCAAATGATGTGAACAAAATGATGTGTCATCATATACACAATGTGATCATACAATTATTTTACAATGATTCAAAAATGATTATCAATAATTTAATATGGATATAAACAAACATAATGAACTACAACATATAAGGAACTGATTTTGATTAATATTATACATATAGGTAATACAAGAACTTTTATTACATTTTTAAAAAATATACTTGATATATGATCCATTTTACATATTCAATGTGAATAAATTAGATGTTATATTTTGAAATATATATATAACTGTAAAATGTGGGAAATATACAATTTTTTTTACATTAAAATTATATCATAAATTTCAATAAAATTTTATATATTATATTTATAAAAATAAATAAATTTATTTTACATGTGTAGAAAAAATATTACACAAATATTATATTATATGTCTAAAAATGAATAGATTTTATAGTTTCAGAAAATTAGTTAATATTTGAATACTTATTATTATTATTATTGTTTTAAAAATTAAATTAAATTTGTACATCATATTTAATATGACTCATATAAAAAATTATGTATATATAATTGATTTATGATCCATTTATAAATAATTTATGTCGATAAATTATATGAACTCATACGTCTAAATTAAAAATTATTGGTAAAATTATGATATATTGGAAAAACATTTGTATAATATAAAATTCTTAAATCAAATGAAGGTTTAAGTTATAAAATATATTTTTTATTTATTCATGTATTTGCCACAAAGGTTTTTCCATTTACAAATCATGTGGTTGAATTTATTTTTTCCAAAAAACAGTCATTGAAATGTTATTCAATAAATTTTTATTTTTTTTTTTTGAAATGAATTTTAAAAATTTTAAAGTTTATTATATAATTGTGTACATTATTGAAGGAAATTTATGAATAAATTTTTATTTTTTTCATTTCAACAAATTATCAATAAGATATGGATGATCAAATTTAAGGTTTTGTTTAATGTTTAAATGAAGTATGGTCTAAATAAAATAAACATTAAATAATTTACACAAGAAGTGGGGTGGTTTGGTGGTGAAAGAATTGAATTTTATTCTTAAGGTCTGAAGATCAAATTTCACAAATGACATTCATTGTAATCAATATTGAAATATTGACCAAATATTTTATACCTAAGTTAAATGGTCATTTAGACAAACCTAAGTAGGTAGATTAAATGTTATATTTAGTCATTTAAATTAGGTTTTAAATTTAACTTAAGTGGTGATACTTATCAACAACTGATAGGATGAAAAATAATGAAATTAAAAATAATTTAAATAATAATAAATTTTTTAAATTTAAAAAATAATGTTGCCCAAGTTTTTGAATCCAATTTTTAGTAATAAAAATAATGAAACAATGACTAAACTATTACTACTAACTTCACATATGTCTTTTATGACTAATGGATGATATCTATCACATCATTGTGCCACATCATGTTTAAATGACTATTGTCCTAAATAATTCATTTGTGATTATTTTAAAATTATATGTTGCAACCCTAGTTTTGGGCTCGCTACCAAGGCAAAGGGGTTACAAGGTTGTGGGCCAAAAAGAAGCTCGGGAGTCACATCATATACTCCCGGGAGTGTAAGAAAGTGTGAGTGAATCCTCACACTCCCAAGGTAACTCCCACTTTGGGAGATGGAGTCCCGGTGGACTCCTGAAACTTCAAAGAGCGATTTCAGGGGTCAAAACTCAATGGCTTGTGGCATTCTTTATATCATTAAAAAGCTCTTGAAACTTAGATGTCTAAAGTAGGCTCGCATTGCTCATTTGGACATCTAAAACACAAGTTATGGCCAAAAGAAGGGCCAGAAATAAAACTGTCAGTTTGACTCCCGACCAGAAAAAGTCGGGAATCAACCCAATTTACTTGGCTGCAGAGGGTGTGCAACATACCATTGGAAAGCTTTCGACGAAAGCTACAACTTTACTTCAAACCACATTTCGATCCGAGGTCTGCTCATAAAGTTATGGGGTTCCAAAATCGCGGGAATCCCAACTGGCGCGATTTCAGGACTCCCACTCGGGAGTCCCGGGAGAGAAAAGCCATTTGGATGTGAGCTCTGTGGCCAGCCACAGAGTATACTATAAGGGGGAAGGTGGTAGCTTCCCCCAAGTCTGGGCCATGGTGAGTCTAGTGTGTCCATGTTACCCGTGGCTCGTCATAGCACCAAAGGTGCTCCAACTATACACTAACCACTTTGTGTGGGTTGTGTGCAAGCTCGTGAGAGTGAGTGAAGCTTGTCAACTCTTCTTAGTCCCATCCCAGAGCTCCAACACGCCCTTCTTCCCCTCAAAGTGTTGTGAGCTAGGGAACGTGCCCCGACTCCTCCCTCTTCCACTATCTTCTACTTGGACTCACATTTGAATCCTTCAAGGAGCTGGGAGTGCATCACTAATGGATGATATCTATCACATCATTGTGCCACATCATGTTTAAATGACTATTATCTTAAACAATTCATCTATGATTATTTTAAAGTTATAAATCATTTTTGTCCTTACTCAGTCATATAGTTGAAGATTTTTATTAGTGTTTAACTTTACAAAATTAATAACAACCAATGGATTTGCACATGCATTGAGAAGGTTTATACAAATTAAAAGCTTTGGCTTCATTCTCCATTTCTTACTCCATTTGTTGTAAATATTTCAAATGTTTGTTCACAATTTTCATTTGAAATGGGATTAGCAATGTTGTAAGCCTTTCTATTTAGTTCCTATGTTTGGCATACCTTGCCAATGTGAAAATTGATGTAATCATAAACCATTCTTGCATAACATCATGAACTTATGTAAACTAATAAAATCTAATCCCCAATTTGCTTCTTCTAACAAGTAAACAATAGTGCACTCAAGTCCTTCCAAAAAAGGTGATGCTAGTTAAGTGCAAAGGATATTGTGGAATAGGCACAAATATTTTTTCCCATCATATCAATTTGAATATTTAATATAACATGTAAACTGGAACAACAACCAACTCAAAAAGAGTGGTAAGAAATCCAATGCAATCAATATCACATGTAAGCGACATATCAAAAAACACAAAACAATAGAGTTATGCCTAAAGTCACCTTGTTTTCACCATCTCTTTCACCCCCTATCCTCTCTTTCAATGGTATCCGCAAAGTAAGGAAATTTTAATAAATCTTAGTATGAAATGCTGAAACTCAACACTTAATGCACAAGGTCTTAAATTAATTATAGTAGTTGCATAGGTAGGTGTAGTGAAATATATGTAGGAATAGCTGAGGTGCTCAAAAAAAAGAAAAGATAGGATGAAACCCAGTTTACCACCAAAATTGGTGGAAAACTTAGTTTGGGTTTAGTTATTTCATTTTGTAAATTTTCATTCCCAATTATGCATTTGATGCCCTATTATCCCAAAATTGGCCATTCTCACCCCCTAATTGGATGACTTTATGGATAACTCTCACAGCTAAAAAGAGATTGAAGAACACCTAATCTTTCTTACTAAAAACCAACACATTGAAGATCCATTGCCTACCCTTGTGGGTTCAACCAACAAGAAAAATTGTCCTTAGGTCACTTACAAATGAAATATTTTTAGAAATATTCTAAAATAAACATTCACCTAAGTGGCAAGGTTGGTTCATGTTAGTGTGAACACATCCAATTCTAATTTCAATTACAAACAATGTGTAGTTTGATACACTGTAATAATTTTTGACATGAAAACTGCATTGGAATATGTGAAAAAAATATTGCATTACATCTAAAACATATTTTTCTTGATTTCACATGTTGGCTAATGTATGACAACAAAGATTTTTTAAATTTTCAAATATTGCTTGAGTTGGAGGGACAACATAACCTATCTTTTTAAAATCATGGTCCAACGGTTATATATTTGTTGTGTATGGGGATACAATGATGCAAAGGGAATTGTTAGAATTTGACAAGGGATTGTGGATTTCATTTTAGAATGAGATGGTCACCCAAGGTATATATGCCTCTCATAAAGGTTATTGTCATAGATTTATGGAAATGAGTTCAAAAATGTTGACCTCCATATCCCAACTTAGAAAAAAATGTTTTATTTGATAATCTTACATAATCTACAAGGAAAGCAATTTCTCATGTCAATACCAACATGTGTGAAAATGATATGCCTCAATACACACAACCCTAAACACAAACCAACCACAAGGAATGTCATTCCTTTGTCACCACAACATGACCTCCTACACTTGAAAAAAACCCCAATGAATTTTCTATCTTTTTTGGGAGTAGGCAATTGCCTTAACACTTACAGATTAGAACAATTATATATTAGAAGAATGTACATTAGGTAACTTTTCAATGGAAAAAAAGTTGTTCATTTGGAAAGTGAACACTTCCCTAATTCCTTCACATCATCAAGAAGTTGCCAACTAAAATTAAATGGCAACAAAAAGACAATGGAAGGAGCCACCAAAGCTTGTTGTAAAACAATTGTTGTGACATGTAGTGTCGTGACGTATAGTGTCGTAAGGGTGTAAATCCATAGTAAACTTTATTAAACAAAAAGACTAAAACCAGTCAAAGGTAGAAACTAATCAACCAAAAAGAAATGCACGCACATATATATACAATGCACAAAAGGAGGCTGAGATGAAATTATCATGTATCCCCCCTAAGACCTAAAGCAGGAAAAGTGTGGCATGGTCTGAGTAGAAATCAAGGTGCTACGGGAGAACATGATGAACAATACCAAATGCCGACAAGAACTTGACTGAGTTCTAGCTTGAGGTAAGAGATGGTATCCCCCCTTGTAATTATTACAAAGCAACATTTGATCAGCATCGTTTGTCCTCTGACATACTTGACATGGATAGTCAAATGGAGGAATCTAAGTTTACATGATGATGGTAGGATCCAAGTTCGACAAGTGGCAAAGCGCACAATTTTTGGAGTGATCCCAAATTGTACGTCCCTAAACTCCTTGCAACTCCAACACACCTAAAGGTTGATCACCTTAATCTTCAAAATAGTGCGACTAGAAGAAATGTCTAAGGTATCATTAAGTTGTCGTTGGAAATACACAAAATCACCAATATCAAATTGTCTCACCTTAAATTTGTAACTGCCACCTCGTGTGTGTGCATACCATAAGGTGTCTCGATGTTATGCAATGGACAATTCTCCATGGCCATGGGCATAACCCTTTTGAATAGAATAGCCATTTTTAAAATGATCCTAGCCAAGTGGCTGGGGAGTCTAAGTCCATGACCTAGTCCATTTGAACAGCAATGGAAGAAGGTGGATTGGGATGTCTCCCAAAAAGTAGAAAGTAAGGAGAGAAATGAGACAAAGAGGTGTGTTTGGACATCTTGTAACCCATGGTGATATAAGGTAGGGCCAAGTCCCAATCCTCTTTGTTCCTAATGAGGCAAATCTTCCAAAGTCCCTTTTTGAATGTCTGCACCATCCTCTCTACAAGGCCATCAGCTTGGGGATGATCCCTTGAAGTCTAGTGATGGTCAATGAGAGCATGGTCAAGTAGGTCTTGGAATTCTCCTCTGAATTATAATCCTTGATCAATAAAGCACTCAACACAAGCCCTAAACCTTTTTAGGACCTATTGTAAGAAAACCTGGCTGGTGTTATGTGATGATTTGTCCAACAGCGCAACAAGTTTGACCCACTTTGAAAAATGCTCAATCATAATCATGATGTAGACATTACCCTTGGAGGTTTGTGGTAATTTTCTAGCTAAATCTCATGACCAACGATAAGGCATGCCCAAAATAGGGAGTGGAGAAAGCGTGAACTGTCAAGAGGAAAAGGAAATTCTCACTTTATCACATTGTTCACACCTAATAATGACATATCAAACTTGAACATACATACCTTTCCAATGGTAATGAGGAGCGAAAAGGCTATAAGTATGTTTAACTCCAAAGTGTCCAAGCTCCGAATGTACCTTCTGAATAAGACCAGGTCGTTCATGTGGTGGAAGAACCACTATGTTGCCTTGTGGTAAACATCGGATGAAGTGATTATCCTTCCATGAGTGGCATTTGGACCACTGTTGTATGTGATCCCGCTGACATGATGTAATTTGGGGAGGGTATTCCCCATGTTGAAGAAACCTCAGAGTGTCCAAATCCTCCCATATATCCACAATGGGATGCTCAACCAAGTTACATTGCAGTAGTGCAAAATAACTAGATGCATAAGATACATGTACTATTGGAATCTAGTTGAAGTCTTGCCTAGCTTCTGAAAAATCTTCAAAGGTAGTGAAGGGTCTCTGTGACATGGTATCCGCATTCTGATGCATAATATCAGGTCAATGAATAACCTTGAACTCATACTCCTGAAGTATAAGCACCCAACGAACTAACTTACCAGTAAGCTTGTCGTTAGTCATCAACCACTTAATAGGCTAATGGTCAGTATACAAAGTGAACTCGATGCCATAAAGATCGGGCCTGAAATGTATGACAGCCCATACAATAGCAAGACACTCCCCCTCGTATGAAAAGTAATTGTTCTCAGCCTTGTTGTTGCTTCAGGATGCATAGGCAATAACATATTCCTTGCTTTCCTCATCAAGTTGGCCAAGAATAGCACCAATACCAAGAGCACTCTAATTAGTGTGTAAAATGAAGACCTTGTTGAAATCAGGTCTTCTCGGAATGGGGAACTTTGAAAGCTTTTCCTTGAGTGTGTCAAAAGCTTCTTGAGCCTTTTCACTCCATGTTCAAGCAACATCCTTTTTTAACAATGCATAAAGAGGATGAGCAATAATATTGAAGTCTTAGACATAAACCTTGTAATAATTACACAATCTCATGAAGCTCCTTAAAATGTGAACATCAATAGGATTGGGCATCTCCAAAATGGCTACTACTTTAGCCCAATGACCCATAATACCATTTGGCAAAATTTTGTGTCCAAGGTAGATTACTGAGGTGATAATAAACTCACACTTCTTAGGATGGATCTTCATATTAACTTCATGGAGCCTCTTGAATAACTCCTCAAGATGAACCAAATGCCGCAAGAATCCCTTGCTATGCACTAGGATGTCATTTATGTAGCACTTCAAGAAATCTGCGCCTTCGAGAACCTAGTCCATGACTCGTTGAAAGAAGACAAGTGCATTCTTCAATCCAAAATGCATCACAAGCCATTCCCACAACTTGTTGCTTCCAAGGAATGTCGTTTTCTTGCGATCCTTCGTAACGAGCATAATCTAGTTGAAGCCTTGCCTCAAATCCACAATTGTGAAGATGTTTGAGTCTCCAATGTTATTAAATAGTTCTTCAGGGATGGGCATGGGGTACCTGTCCTAAGGTGTAAGTAGGTTCAAAGGCCTATAATCCATGCACATCCTTTTCTCAGTCCATAATCCAACTGAATCTTCCTTTGCTAGCATTATTATAATGGCTACAAAATCAGAACTTCATGGCCGAATGAAACCAGCCTCATGGAGCTCTTTGCATCTTTCATCTACTAGTTCCCACTCATGCTTGTTCAACCTATGCCTCCTTTGATATGGGTGTATCATCTATAAGGTCTATAGAAAATTGCATGGTTTTACACCTACCTAAGTCTTTCATTGAGAATGCGAACACATTCTCATACTTAATTAACAAGTTTGTGACTTGATTTCTCTCTCTCTTGGTGAGTTAGTTCCCCATAATGAAAAGGTTTAGGTTTAACATGGAATGTAGTTGGAAAGTGTGTTTGAAGAACATGGTGTATTAAGTCCTCCATTATCCAACTGCGTAGATTCATAGAAGGTTGTAATTGTTTCTCCAGAAATTGATGTACCTCCAGGTGTATTAGAAACAACTTGAATCAAATTACATGGTACCTCTTCCCCCCCAACACTGAAAGTGAAGTGTAGAGTGTTGAAGATAGGCTAGTGTACTTGGTCAGGGTGCCATGTGGTCACATGGCTAAAACTACAAACTGATTGAATCAGTGTTAGTGTTATGTACATTTGAAAGAGTACACAGGTTACCAACAACCATGTAAGGGAGTTCAGGTCCATGCCTCTCCCCAATAGAGCGTTACACTCCAATCTACTCACCTTGGTGTGATTAGTAATGCCACTTTGGAACCCCATAGCCCTTTCTCTTTCTTTTAGGCTTGGTTCATCCCAAGTGGCTGAAGCATGATGATACACCAAGCCTGGTCCATCTCCCTGAAAAACGTGTGTTCATGGGAAGGAGACAAAGGTGGGCCAAGCACCTTTTGGTTTTCCTATTGTGTTCATAGGAAATTAAGGAAGTTTTTCTTGCCTTGTAATTGATTAGCAAGAACTTTGATCATCCAATATGTGAAAAACCTGCAGGTAGGGGTCTCTGATGGTATATCTTAGAGCCAACTATAGAACTAAGAGTGGTGCAAGGTTGGTCCACCAATTACGCAACTAATGTGCATAGGAACCACATTGTGCTGCATCAAATAGGAATGGATCTCCAAGGTAATGTTTAACTAGCGTGTAGTGCTCCTGGACTTTCTCCCTCTGGTTAAGCTAAGAAAGGGTGTTTTCAATTACATAGCCAAGTGTAAGAAAAGTGGATTGAATCTAGGTGATCAATCATACCATGTTCGTGAAGAGATTGGATCTTGTGTCACTCAAGCCTTCTCCAAATCCAGCCGCTGAAAATCCTTGACATTCCCAACTTGAAATGATGAAGTCCACGGGACCAAGTAATTCCATATGCTTCTTCTAAATTAGTTGTATGTTAGAGGGCAAGAAAAAAAAATTGGCCTTCCATGCAATGGTTACAAATTGTTGTGGAAATCTAGCTATGAACTCCATCATTCTTGATGCCGCCACTTACCTTACAATAAGATCAATGTTTACGTAGAAATACTTCCGAACCACCATCTCTGACAGTAGTAGGTCTTCAAGACCTGTACCAATATGACCAAAGAGCTTTAGTAATGTAATCCCCTCCTTAGGCGATGTCCAAGTGATTAGTTGACAAAGTATTGGCTTAATCAGTTCACCATGGCTCTCCATGTTCTCAAAACTAAATAGAGCTTTGACCAAGGGCTCGTGGGCTACTTTCAACCTTTGTAAAACCTCTGGTCCGTGTTGAATGTCAGTATGAACCACCCTCAAGCTTTCAGTAGCTTGGGCGTAAGTTGTCTCCTCTTCATCTCCTTCTATCCACTCGTGGCTAGCTTGTTGGATGTAGGAAATGGTGTGTGCTTCCTTGAGCATACAATGGTGAGCCATAGGACTATGGTTCCCATGTAAATCAAGGGGTATATATCCCAAGTGGTGGCCATCAATCTCCCAATCCATTCAATAATACGCATGTTCGAACTAGTCGTCAATTGTGAAACCTAGTGGAAACAGGGCCTCTTGCCCAATGAGCACATTGTAACTGGTGGCATTGGTGACTAAACATCTGACTTGTAGGCAAAGCTCCTAATCTATACCTTCATTGAAATTAACTAAAATCAAATTTGAACTTTCCCAAAGTACCTCCTCTACTCTCCCATTAGTGATGCGAATTTACCACATAGATTTCCGTAGTTTGAAGTCGAACATGCCCATCATCTTGGCGAATTGAACTCCAAGAATCACTAGTTGGGCACTTGTATCAAGAAGTACCACTCTGGGTGTATGTCCTCCCACCTAGATTGTTGACTCAATATTATCGACAATGGCAACTCCGGTGGCGATGAAAGTTCTCTCACTAAGCACCACCTTTGAAAATGAGTAAGAAACTTTGTGGAGAAAATGGCTATCCACAACGCCTTTGTTGAGTAACAAATCCACAAATGAGCTATTCTTAGCTCCCTCCTAATATGTGAATGTAAAATCAGAGGTAGGATAACCCACTAGTTTAACCATGTTAGAACTAATGACTAGATTATAGACACCATCTATAACACATGAGCCAATTGAATGTCTCTCCAAGGTGTTGGATGGGACCCTATAGCATGTGGATCAAGGATTAATAAAGACTTGATGTAGTGTTCAGGTTATCCTCTAGTACTGCAATTATGTCCCTGGTGCTTAGCTTCAAATCTTGAAAACTAAACAACGATGTACTCACAAGCTTTTGCGCCACTTCACGCATTTGAAGTTAAAACTCAATAAGTCGATCCATGGAAAATTATGTGTTTTCCTAACGTACATGTATTCTTAGGACACGAGAATTTGATGCCTTAGTAACTTATGGTGTAGTAGTCTCCTTCCCCTTCGCTAGCAAGGTGCGTTCTTCTTCCATGTTGAAAAGACGAAAAGATTGTGGCATGACTGCTCGAACTCCTCTAGCCCTAGTAATAGGACTTGAACTAGATGCAAGTCCATTAGTCTGAATTACATGCCTAGTGGCAGAAACTCAAGGTGCCACACTAGCCTCTTGTGCCGCAAAGTAGGAAGGGTAAAAAAAAATGTCAAATTCTGGTGTGAGACTAGAATTATGTGCACTGAAAAAAACATATTCCCCAACCATGGCATTGTGTGGGAGGCCATAGAATGACTTAAGAGGTCCCTTTCATGATCCTAAACCCTATATAGGTTGGGCATGACTAATTGGTTGGGAAGACTTACCTTTTAGATTAGTAAGTTAAGCCCTCAATGATTCGAATTCATTTTGCAAAGTTTGAACTTGAGTGACATGGGCTTGAAACACCTCCCTCTTGTCAGCATTATGCTCCTTCTTCTTAACATTCTTACTGGAATTACCCTCGATGGGGAAAGCCTCAGTGGAAGGTTGAAGTGCCTTGGCTTTTAGTTGAGGGATAGTGGAAGATGCTGATAGATTTTGTCATGGTAATTGAAGTTGCTTCTGTTCCGAGAATTTGGCAAAACAAATAGCTTCCTAATGTCCCTCTTTCCCACAATAATCACAAAAGAGATCTTTAGAAAAAATGTTGCACTCAATAGCTTTGTGGGCAAGATTGCCATAGTAGTTGCAAGAAGGTAGGATGGGTGCAACTGAGTGCCCTACTTTAGCCCTTAAAGAAAAATGTGATGATCTGGTTAGCACAGTTGGTGGAGGATGAGGCCTTGAACGTGATGGAGGCCTCATAGTACTGGCCTCATAATGTGCATGAGCTAGTTCCAACTTTTCAAAAATGTTGTATGCATCCAACAAAGTGTACAAATCTCCAAATTCTGCAAAAACCCGTTGTAAAACCTACGCATGGAGTGTCGAAGTACCTTCCAACGAACAAAGATACCGATGAGCAAATTCCAAGTCTGTGATGCCCTAAGTATCTTCTTTAAGCTTGAAAAGCATCCTATAGAACATCTTGAGGGTTTCATCCTTCTGTCGAGATAAGGTGACGAGCTGCAAAAAAAATTTCAGAACTTTTTACCGAAAATTCCAATTTAAGAACTCGAATGAATTCCCCCACTAAATCAGCAAAAGTTAGTGCATTGATGGTGGGAGGAATTTTTGCGGTAATAACAATGAATTATTGAAGAGAAAGGTTTACTGAAATAGGTATCGGATCTAGATTGTTAGACACAGTCCCATGATGTGCAATGGCAGCTTGCAGCGCAGCTTGAGAGGCGGTGGCGATGACTATGGCATAAAATGGATTGGGGATCTAGGTGACACCCAAAATCCTTAAAGAATGCTACTCGTAGACATCCAATGTTTCATAGTGCACATAGTTAGTTGTTTAAATGCAAACGCTTCGGTGTAATTAGCACCATATTTGAGCTTTAATTCGTAGACCACAATTGATAAAGTTGCCTGAAACTCCCTCAAAAAAGTGGTACCTAGCCTTCAATTGAACTCTCAATTCTCCTAGGAGACCTGTTGACCTCCATGGTGTATATGGGTGTCGAGGTAACAACTTGCAATAGAACATATGGTGATGGTGTGAAAGCAATTGCAACAAAAGGTGTGAAAACAACTGCAACAATAGGTGTGAAAGCAACTACAACAACAGGCATACCCCATTAATTAACCCCTCCAAATGGACTCTGATGTATTATTAATGTATTGCAACCTGAACTTGAATTTCTAGTTTGAATTGTATTGGATGATGGTGGTGTTGTAGACATTTGATGTTACCATCGTGAAGATCGTGAGCTTAAAGAAATCGGCTCAAATGATTATGTGTTACTTTGTAGCTTATACCTTGGCTCTAGTTGAGCAGTAGTGCTTTCATCATCCAAGGACATGGTGTCGCAACCCTAACCTTGGGCTTACGACCAAGGCAAGGGCTTACAAAGTTGCGGGTCAAGAGGGAAGCCCGGGGGTCACATTTCATGCTCCCATGAGTGCAAAAGAGTGTGAAGGAATGAATCCTCACACTCCCAAATGAACTCCCATTTTGGGAATTGGAATCTCAATGGACTCTCGAATCTTCGAAGGGCAATTTCAAGGGTCAAAACCCATTAAATTGAAGATTTTTTTATATGATTAGAAAGTTATTGAAAATTAAATGTCTAAAATGAACTCGCATCACCCATTTGGACATATGAAACACAAGTTATGGCCAAAAGAAAGGCCAGGAGTCAAATTGGCAGTTTGACTCTCAACCATTAAAAGTCAGGAATCAACCCGATTTCCTTATGTGCAGGTGATGTTCGACATACCGTTGGAAAGCTCTTGACAAGGGCTACAACTTTGCTTTAGACCTCATCTCAATTAGAGGTCTGCACATAAAGTTATGAGACCCCAAAAGTCGTAGGAGTCCCAACTTTAGGAATTTCGGGACTCCCATTTGGGAGTCCTAGGACAAAATGCTATTTGGATGTGCGCCTCATGGAGAGACACTGAGTATACTATAAGGGGGAAGGTGGTGGCTTCCCCCAAGTCCGGGCCGTGCTGAGTCTTGTGAGTCTGAATTTGCCCATGGTTCGTCCTCGCACCAAAAGTGCATGAGCATACACTATCCAACTTATTGTTTGGTTTGTGCAGGTCCATGTGAGTGATTGAAATGCTTGTCAATCTTCCTAGTCCCATCTCGAAACTCCAACATGCCTCTCTACCCCGAAGTGCTGCGAGCCAAGAAGCACACCCTAACTTCCTACTCTTCCATTGTTATCATCTTATATTCACATTTGAATCTTTTGAGGAGGTGGGAGTGCGTCACATGGTGTTGTCCCATGCCCCAAAATTTTGTAGAAATATGCACTAAATATGGTTTGAATAATACAATATCGAATACGTATGTACGCAATACATATAATTTGAAGAATACGGCA
>Ga0116229_10010591_pt1 | contig 13801 bp, 14 predicted proteins | sample S1TSphgellanicum_3_FD_87313 | JGI IMG/M metagenome (GOLD analysis project Ga0116229, IMG submission 87313) | Host-associated microbial communities from peat moss isolated from Minnesota, USA - S1T2_Fc - Sphagnum magellanicum MG | ecosystem: Host-associated > Plants > Peat moss > Unclassified...
GCGGCGGAGAGCTAGCGTGGCAGCCATCGCCCCGGCTCCAGGCGCTATCGCCCCGGCCATCGACGCAGTGCTAGGCAATCGGCTGATCGCCGCGATGCGGGCCGATCGCGGCGGCCGGATATTCCTGGTGGTGCTGCTGGCGACCGCGGTGCTGGCGCCGGTGTTCAACCTGCTGGTGCCGGAGAGCTCCGCACTGCACCTGTCGGGCTACAGCGTCACGCTGATCGCCAAGTACATGACCTACGCGATGCTGGCGATCGCGGTGGACCTGATCTGGGGCTACTGCGGGATTCTCAGCCTCGGCCACGGCGCCTTCTTCGCCCTGGGCGGCTATGCGATGGGCATGTACCTGATGCGCGAGATCGGCACCCGCGGCGTGTACGGCGATCCGGTGCTGCCGGATTTCATGGTGTTCCTGAACTGGAAGGAGCTGCCGTGGTTCTGGTACGGCTTCAATCACTTCGCCTTCGCGGCGCTGATGATCGTGCTGGTGCCCGGCCTGCTGGCGATGGTGTTCGGCTTCCTGGCGTTTCGCTCGCGCGTCTCCGGCGTGTACCTGTCGATCATCACGCAGGCGCTCACGTATGCGCTGATGCTGGCGTTTTTTCGTAACGACATGGGGTTCGGCGGCAATAACGGCTTCACCGATTTCAAGGATATCCTGGGCTTCAACCTGCAGGCGCCGAGTACCCGCACTGTACTGTTCCTGTGCACGGTGGTGGCGCTGGGCGGCAGCTACCTGCTGTGCCGCTACATCGTCGCGTCGCGTGCCGGCCGCGTGATAGCCGCGGTGCGCGACGCCGAGAGCCGCGCACGCTTCATCGGCTACCGGGTGGAATCGTACAAGCTGTGGGTGTGGGTGTTCTCGGCGATCCTCGCCGGCATCGCCGGCGCGCTGTACGTGCCGCAGATTGGCATCATCAACCCGGGCGAGTTCTCGCCCGCCAATTCGATCGAGATCGTGATCTGGGTGGCGATCGGTGGCCGCGGCACGCTGTACGGGGCGGTGGTCGGCGCGGTGCTGGTCAACTATGCCAAGACCTATTTTACCGCCGCGCTGCCGAGCGCATGGTTGTACGCGCTCGGTGCATTGTTCGTGCTGGTGCCGCTGTTCCTGCCGCGCGGGGTGGTCGGTGTCTTGAACCAGCGGCGGGCCGCGGCGTGATCCGCGCCGTCATGGGTCGGTTCTCCGGCCGCTCGCACAGTGCCAAGCCGCCGCGCACCGGCGCGCTGCTGGAATCCGACCGCATCGAGGCCGGGCCGGATGCCTCGCGCGGCATCATCCTGTACCTGGAGGACATCACGGTCAGCTTCGACGGCTTTCGCGCGCTGAATGCGCTGACGCTGTATATCGAGGTCGGCGAGCTGCGCTGCATAATCGGGCCGAACGGCGCTGGCAAGACCACGATGATGGATGTGATCACCGGCAAGACGCGGCCGGACACCGGCTCCGCGTGGTTCGGCCAGACCATCGACCTGCTGGCGCTGAACGAGCCGGAGATCGCCCAGGCCGGCATCGGGCGCAAATTCCAGAAACCCACGGTGTTCGAGCACCACACGGTGTTCGAGAACCTGGAGCTGGCGATGGCGGGCGCGAAGACGGTGTGGAAATGGCTGTATGCCCGCACCACGCCGGCGGAGCTCGAGCACATCGAGCAGGTGCTGGTGACCGTGGGGCTGACCGATCGTCGCGATGCGCGCGCGGGGGCGCTGTCGCACGGCCAGAAGCAGTGGCTGGAGATCGGCATGCTGCTGATCCAGGAGCCGCAGCTGCTGCTGGTGGACGAGCCGGTCGCGGGGATGACGCCGCAGGAAGTCGAGCGTACCGCCGAACTGCTGACCTCGCTCGCCGGTCGGCACTCGGTGATCGTGGTCGAGCATGACATGGAATTCGTGCGCTCGATCGCGCGCCGCGTGACCGTGCTGCACGAGGGCAGCGTGCTGGCGGAGGGCAGCATCGACGAGGTGCAGGGCAATGCCCGCGTCAGAGAGGTCTACCTCGGCGTATAGCATGCTGGAGATCAAAGGCCTCAACCAGTTCTACGGCGGCAGTCACATCCTGTGGGATATCAACCTCGATGTGCCGGCGGGCTCCTGCACCTGCCTGATGGGCCGCAATGGCATGGGCAAGACCACGCTGCTCAGGTGCATCATGGGACTGCTGCCGGCGGCGTCCGGACAGATACTGTACGAAGGCCGTGACCTGCGCGGGCTGCCGGCAGAGGAGCGCGCGCCGCTGCGCATCGGCTACGTGCCGCAGGGACGCGAGATCTTCTCGCAGCTCACGGTGGAGGAGAACCTGCGCGTCGGACTGGCGGTGCGCCGGCCGAAGACGCGCGACGTGCCCGAGCACCTGTACCAGATGTTCCCGGTGCTCAAGCAGATGCTGCGCCGGCGTGGCGGCGACCTGTCGGGTGGCCAGCAGCAGCAGCTGGCGATCGCGCGGGCGCTGGTCATCGACCCGCGGCTGCTGATCCTGGACGAGCCGACCGAAGGCATCCAGCCTAATATCGTGCATGAAATCGGCGACGTGATTCAGCGCCTCAACCGCGAGATCAACCTGACCGTGCTGCTGGTGGAGCAGAAGCTGCCGTTCGCGCGCCGCGTGGCCAGCGACCTGCGCATCCTCGACAAGGGGCGGCTGGTGGTGTCCGGCAAGATCGGGGCGCTGACCGACGAGCTGGTGCGCACGCACCTTACGGTATGAGTGCCGTGGTGGCCAGGGCGATCGATGCGGTTGCTATCGACGCAGGCGTGATTGACGCCGGCGCGGCCACGCGCGGCGGCGAAGGCTGGCTGGCGCGGCTGCAATTGCGCTTCGAGGCCGACGCCGGCCGCACACGACTGGCGTATCGGCGACATCACGGACCGTTGATGGTGCAGCGGGTGTTTTATCCGGAAGCGACCGCGGCGACGGCGCACGCGTACCTGCTGCATCCGCCCGGGGGCGTGGTCAGCGGCGATCACTTGCAGCTCGATGTCGAGGTCGGCCGCGACGCGCATGCGCTGCTGACCACACCGGCGGCGGGGAAGTACTATCGCCGGGCCGGAATGGACTCCTGCGACGGGGTCGCCAGCGGCGGGATTGGGGCGGGCGGCGCGCGCGCGGCGCGCGTGGCGGGCGAGGCACGCATGGCGCGCACAACGCAGACGCTGCGCGTGAGCGGCGGCGTCCTCGAATGGCTGCCGCAGGAGAACATCTTTTATCCGGACAGCGCGGTGCAGCTGTCGACCCAGGTGCGGCTGGACGACGGCGCGCGCTTCATCGGCTGGGAAATCGGCTGCATGGGGCTGCCGGCGATCCAAGCGACACTCGGGCGTGGCACGGTGCGCCAGGCGTTCGAGCTGTGGGAGCGCGATGCGCCGCTGTTGCTGGAGCGTCTGAACATCGATCGCAGCTGCCTTGCTGCACGCTGGGGACTGGCAGGGCATACGGCGTTGGGGACCTGGCTGGCATATCCGGCAGGCGCTGGCGAATTGGCGCTAGCACGCGCGGCGCTCGCGGCGCTCAATTGCGCCGATACGATGCTTGCCTGTACGCTCGTGGACGGCGTGCTGAGCTGTCGTGGTACCGCGTGCCGGGCAGATCGATTGAAGCAGGCGTTCGTCGACCTGTGGCGCGCACTGCGGCCTTCGCTGCTGGGACGAGCGGCGATCGCGCCGCGCATCTGGGCTACCTGAACACGGGCCATGCGGGCCCGCACATGGATCTGACATGGAACTATCACCGCGCGAGAAGGACAAGCTGCTGCTGTTCACGGCCGCGCTGCTGGCCGAACGCCGCAAGGCCCGGGGGCTGCAGCTCAACTATCCCGAGGCGATCGCGTACGTGTCCGCCGCCATTCTCGAGGGCGCGCGCGATGGCCGTTCAGTGGCGGAGCTGATGAGCTACGGCACGACGCTGCTGCGACGCGCGGACGTCATGGAAGGTGTCGCGGAGATGATCGCCGAGGTGCAGGTCGAGGCAACGTTTCCGGACGGCACCAAGCTGGTGACCGTGCACCACCCAATTACCTAGGGGCTCGGCAAACGTGATCCCAGGGGAAGTCATCGCGATGGAGGGCGAGCTGGCACTGAATGCCGGCCGCGACACGCGCCGCATCACCGTCGCCAACATTGGGGATAGGCCGATACAGGTCGGATCGCATTATCATTTCTTCGAGACCAACGCCGCACTGCAGTTCGAGCGCGAGCAGGCGCGCGGCTATCGACTGAATATCGCGGCCGGCACCGCGGTGCGCTTCGAGCCCGGGCAGCAGCGCGAGGTCGAGCTGGTGGCGCTGGATGGCGAGCGCAGGGTGTACGGTTTCCAGGGCAAGATCATGGGTGCGCTGTGACCAGTATCGGGCGGCGCGCATACGCTGAGATGTACGGCCCGACTACCGGGGACCGCGTGCGTCTCGGGGACACCGCGCTGTGGATCGAAATCGAACGCGATGCCGCGGTCTACGGCGAGGAGGTCAAGTTCGGCGGCGGCAAGGTGATCCGCGACGGCATGGGACAGGGACAGCGCATCGCCGCGCAGGTGGCCGATACCGTAATCACCAACGCGGTGATCCTGGATCACTGGGGTATCGTCAAGGCGGACATCGGGCTGAAGGATGGCCGCATTGCGGCGATCGGCAAGGCCGGTAATCCCGACATCCAGCCCAACGTCACGATCGCGATCGGCGCGAGCACGGAAGTGATCGCGGGCGAAGGTTTGATCCTGACCGCCGGCGCCATCGATGCGCACATCCACCTGATCTGTCCGCAGCAGGTCGAAGATGCTCTGATGAGCGGCGTCACCACGATGATTGGCGGTGGTACCGGGCCTGCGACCGGCACCGCGGCAACCACCTGCACACCCGGACCCTGGTACATCGAGCGCATGTACCAGGCGCTGGAGGAGCTGCCGATGAATTTCGGGCTGCTTGGGAAGGGCAATGCCAGCCTGCCCGAGCCGCTGGAGGAGCAGGTCCAGGCTGGCGTCATCGGACTTAAGCTGCACGAGGATTGGGGCACCACGCCGGCGGCAATCGACAACTGCCTGGCGGTGGCCGACCGCTTCGACGTGCAGGTCGCCATCCATACCGATACGCTCAATGAGAGCGGCTTCGTCGAGGACACGATCGCGGCGTTCAAGGGGCGCACGATCCACACCTATCACACCGAGGGTGCCGGCGGCGGCCACGCGCCCGACATCATCAAGGCCTGCGGCGTGGACCATGTGCTGCCGTCCTCGACCAATCCGACCCGGCCGTACACCGTCAACACCATCGATGAGCACCTGGACATGCTGATGGTGTGCCACCACCTGGATCCCGGCATCCCGGAAGACGTGGCGTTCGCCGAATCCCGCATCCGCCGCGAGACCATCGCCGCCGAGGACATCCTGCATGACCTGGGCGCGTTCTCGATGATCTCCTCCGACTCCCAGGCCATGGGCCGGGTGGGCGAGGTCATCACGCGCAGCTGGCAGACGGCCCACAAGATGAAAGTGCAGCGCGGCGCGCTGGTGCAGGATTGCGACCGGCACGATAACTTTCGCGCCCGTCGCTATATCGCCAAGTACACGATCAATCCGGCGATCACGCACGGCATCGCGCACGAAGTCGGCTCGGTGGAGGTCGGCAAACTCGCGGACCTGGTGCTGTGGCGGCCGGCATTCTTTGGCGTTAAGCCGGCACTGATCATCAAGGGCGGCATGATCGTGGCCGCGCCGATGGGCGATCCGAATGCCTCGATACCCACGCCGCAGCCGGTGCATTACCGCCACATGTTCGGCGCGCTGGGCGGCGCGCGTGCGGCCACCTCGGTGAGCTTCGTGTCGCAGGCCGGATTGCAGAGCGACCTTGCGCGCCGGCTGGGACTGAACAAGCGGCTGGTGCCGGTGATGCGTACCCGGGCGCTGCGCAAGAGCGACATGATCCTGAACGATTACCTGCCGCGTATCGAGGTCGACCCGCAGACCTACGAGGTGCGTGCCGACGGCCAGCTGCTCACCTGCGAGCCGGCCAGCGTGCTGCCGCTGGCGCAGCGCTACTTCCTGTTCTGACATGCCAGCGATGCGGCACATGGCGGCGTCGCGATGCTGACCATCTCGCAGCGCCTGCAGCAGCCGCGCGCAGCCGATGCCCGGCTGGTACTGCCGTTCCAGATGCGCAGCCGCAGCCGCTTTCGCGCCCGGCTCACCGACGGCGAGGAGGTCGGCGTGGTGCTCGCACGCGGGCAGATCCTGCGCGGCGGGGATCTGCTGCTGGCATCCGACGGACGCGTGATCGAGATCGGGGCCGCCGCCGAGACGGTCTCGACGGTGCATAGCGAGGATCCACGACGGCTCGTGCGCGCCGCCTATCACCTGGGCAACCGGCACGTGGCGCTGCAGGTGGGTGAGGGATGGTTGAGATACATTCACGACCATGTGCTCGACGAGATGATGCATGCCCTGGGCCTTGGTGTCAGCGTCGAGCAGTCGATGTTCGAACCGGAAGCCGGTGCGTACCACGGCGGCGGTGAAGGCGGTCAAGGCCACGGTCACGAGCACGGTGATGACCACGACCATGCCCGCGGCAACGAGCACACCCACGAGCACTGAGCGCGACCCGCAGGCGCTGCTGCGGCTCTGCCACCTGGTGAGTCCTGCGCTGCCGGTGGGCGCCTATGCGTATTCGCAGGGGCTGGAGTACGCGGTGCATGCCGGCTGGGTGCACGACGAGGCGACGACGCTCGAGTGGCTGCAGGGGCTGTCAGCTGCCGGCATCGGCACGCTGGACCTGCCGATACTGTTGCGGCTGCATGCCGCCTGGAGCACCGACGATCAGGCCGCGGTGCGCCGCTGGAACGCGCAGCTGGTCGCGGCGCGCGAGAGCTCGGAGCTGCGCGCGGAGGAACTGCACCTGGGGGCGGCGCTGGCGCGTGTGCTGGTGGAGCTGGAGATCGGCGAGGCCGGCGAGTGGCAGCAGGCGGCAGCGGCATTCGCGACGCTGTTCAGCCTGGCGGCGGTGCGTTGGCGCATCGAGCCCGGGGATACGCTGAGTGGGTACCTGTGGGCCTGGACCGAGAACCAGGTGCTGGCGGCGGTGAAGCTGGTGCCGCTGGGCCAGTCGGCTGGCCAGCGGCTGTTGCATCGGCTGACCGCGGCAATGCCGGGGATCGTCGAGCGAGCGCAGGCACTGGAGGACGAGGCCATCGGGGTCGGAACGGTATCGCAGGCGCTGGCGAGCGCGCTGCACGAGACGCAGTACACCCGGCTGTTCCGGTCGTAACAAGCCCACCCGCCCAACGCCCACCGCCCACCGCTGGCCGCCCACCGCCCACCGCTGGCAGCGCGGCAGGGCACGGATACGTGCCCTGGTCAGTGCCAAAACCCGTTTTCGACCCGTTTTCGACCCGTTTTCGACCACGTTTCGACCCGATTTGAACCGACTTTCGACCACGTTTTGACCACGATCGAGACCAGGCCCGATGGTGGATCTCCAGACGCTATGCGAGCGGTAACATCGCCGGTGAGCGCTATCAGCCGAACTCGGACATCCTGCGGCGGGCAAATTCCTGCCAGGCGCTGGCCAGGCCGGGCATGTCAGCCATTCGCTCAAGTTCCGGGCGTGTTGCCTTGGCACGCCCTGCGAGTTCGACCAGGCGTGCGAACGGAAAGTCGGGGTTGGGCCTGTCGTGCATGTTGACGGCGTCGCCGACGCCGATGAGGCCTGTCTTGAGGACCCGGTAGTACCAACCAGAGCGACCGTTACGCACCATCGCCCGCGGCATCGATTTGTCTGCAAAGCGCAATGCAAACTTGAAGCACGGTTCGCGCGGCTGGCAGACCTGCAGCAGCGCGCTACCGATGGCATGGACGTCGCCGACGCACAGGTCGGACTCGTTGATACCCTCGATGGCCAGGTTTTCGCCGAAGCCGCCCGGCACGAGCAGTGCGCTGTGCTGCGGGTATTCGGCTCGCCACGCCACGTAGTTCGCCATTGAGTAGCCGTAGACAGCCTTTTCCACCCCGCCATGAACGCGCGGGTCTGCTTGGGTGTCGCCCGCCAGGCCAACAGGCGTGACCTCCACCGGGCCCGCCACGGGATGTTTCACGAAGGCACTCGGAACGCCCTTCGGTCCGAGTGGCGCAATTTGCCCGATGTGTATCGATTCTAGCCGCGCATTTGTCATGGTGGATGCCTGTTCGATACGCAATACTGCCTGATCAGTCACGTTCATGGGGAGACGATGGCATGTACGTTCAGCCAACCGCACCGCGTGATATCGGTGGCGTCATCGACGATGCGATCAAGCTGTACCGGGAATCATTCGGCACCTGCTGGCTGCTGGCGCTGATTGCGTCCGTGGTCAGTGCCGCCACCGTGGTGTACCTTTTCAGTCGTTTTCCGGCGATTGCGTCGCTGCGCGATCCGGCGCAGCTGTTGGAAGTGATCAAGTCGCCGTCGATCTGGACCTGGTACCTGGCGCTCAGCATCGTCTCGCTGGTGTTGCTGGGCGGAATCGTTGCCTGCCAGAACGCGCTGGCGGCGGGCAGCAACCCGCTGACGTTCGGGCAGGCGCTGGCTGCGGCGTTCGCCCGCCTGCACTGGCAACTGCTTGCAATCGTCCTGTGGCTGCTCTACTTCGGCTCGGTCGGCGCGCTGCTGGTGGCGCCGGTGCCGGTACCGGTCAAGCTCCTGGGTGCGGTGGCGTGGCTGATCTTTGCAATCTACCTGTGGGGCATGCTGCAACTGTGGACGGTGGCGCTGTTTGCCGAGCCGGTGGGTACATTGAAGGCCATGGGAATCAGCTGGACGCTGGTGCGCGGACATTGGTGGCGCGCCGGAATCATACTGACCGTCGGCATCATCATCGTGCTGATCATCTCGCTGGTATTCAGCTTCGCCGGCGGGCTGGTTCTGGTGATGTTCCGGCTCGACCCCGCGTCGGTGCTGATAGGAAATGCGCTCATCAGCGCGGTTGAGCGGGTGTTCGTGACGTCAATGATACCGGCGCTGCTGGTTGCGATGTACTACGACTTCAAGCTGCGTCGCGAGGGCGGCGATCTGGCGGCACGTACCAAGTCGCTGCAGACCGCGTGACCCGTGCGGGTGCTGCCGCCGCCAATCGCGTTGGCCGCGTTCGCACTGTTGAGCGGGCCGCTGTGGGCCGACAGCGCGTCGAGCCTGCGGACCCTGGACGACTGCCTCGCGAAGCTCGGGAAAGGCGCACTGCCCGCAACACCACCCGCAACATCGCCCGCAACACCGCCCGCAGCACCGCCCGCAGGTATCGATGAGCTGCGGCTGTCGTGCCCTGGTGTCGAACAGGCGATCATCGATTCCGGGCTGAGCGCGCAGCTGCCCGAGCGTTGGCAGCAGTGGCTCGACCGCAGCAGCCTCGAGGATCTCAGCCAACTGTTGCGGCGGTACCAGTCGCCGCTGCCGAGCGCCGCGCCAGGCGTCGCTACACTGCACCAGGTAGCACATACGCTGACGCTGTCGGAGCCCCCGCATGGCTGGTGGCAGGATTTCAAGGCGTGGCTGTGGAAATGGCTGTCGCCGACCGGGAGTACTGATTCGTCGTGGCTGAGCCGCTGGCTGTCGAGCGTCACACTGCCGCAACTACTGCTGCAATCGCTGATGTACCTGCTGATCGGCATGGTCCTGGTCGGCACTGTCTGGATCGTGTGGCGCGAACTCAGATTAGCGGGCTTGGGCGCGCGGAACGGGCCAGCGGCGAACCGATCATCGCCACTGCCAGCGGGCGCGGGGCGGTCCGCTGATGCATCGCCTCTGAGCCTCGATGCGGTCGATCGCGCGCCGCCGCGAGAACAGCCGGCGCTAATGTTGCGACTGCTGGTGCAGGCACTGCTGCAATCGGGACGGCTGAGCAACGATCGCCCGCTGACGCATCGCGAGCTCGCCGTGCGCAGCAATTTCGACGATAGCGGGCAGCGCGAGCGGTTCGAGCGCATCTCGCTGCTGGCCGAGCGGCTGATGTATGGCTCAGTCGCGACCGCGACCGCGACCGCGACCGCGAACGCGAACGCTACCGCGACCGCGACCGCGACCGCGAAAGCGGACGGCGATCCGTTGCAGGTCAGCCGCGCGCTGGCCGACGGGCGCGAGCTGTATGCGCGATGGGCGACACGCGGAGCGCCGGCGGCATGAAGCAGCGCGCGTTGACCGCTTTGCTGGCGCTGGCGGCGCTGGGCCTCTTCTATGCGCTGCTGTTTCCAAAGCCGATGAGTGTGTTGCGGCCGGACTCGCTGCCGTGGAGCACCGATCGGGGCGACGATGGTGAGCTGGCGGTCTGGCGCTGGCTTACGGCCGAGCACATCCCGGTTGTCAGCCTGCGTCAGCGCTACGATCGACTGGAATCCAATGCCAGCGCCGCATCGCCGACCGGTAACCTCATGATCATGGTGCTACCGCAGCGGCTGGCCGCGCGCGCGGATGAGTGGCCGCCGCTGGCTCGATGGGTCGGAAACGGCAACACACTGCTGGTGATGGCGGCACTGGACGACACGCCGAGATGGTCGCTGGGGATGGATTCGAGGATGGTGGACGATCTGCAGCGTGCCGCGCACCTCTCGTTTCTGGTCAGGACCGAGCCAAGACGCGCGGCTGTACCTTCGCGCCCCGAGGCGGGGGCTCCCGAGGTGGCCCCCGAGGCGGCGGACCGCCAGGCTGCGCCCCCCGAGGCTGCGCCAGCGCAGAGCGGGAAGCTGCGCGATGAGCTCAGCGCGATACTGGGGCCTGCGCTGATACCGATCATTCCTCGCGGCCAGCATGCGCTGCTCGCACAGGTGGCGCACCTGGAAGGGGAGTCGGACCTGCCGGCGTCGCGCTGGCGTGCGCAGGGGATTGAGGGCGCGGTCCCTTTGGCGCTGGCGCAGCGTGCGGACAATATGGATCCGGTCATGTGGCTGCTGCGCCAGGGCGCGGGACAGGTCATCGTCTGTGCGCTGGCCAGCCCGTTCACCAATCGCCAGATCGCGCGCTCGGACAATGCGCAATTGCTGTCGAATATCATTGCCTGGTCGCGCGCCCCGCAGGGCAGCGTGATTTTCGACGACGCGCACCAGGGTCTGGTGGATTTCTATGATCCGCAGGCGTTCTTCCACGATCCGCGGCTGCATCGAACGCTGTGGTGGATCGTGTTGCTGTGGCTGGCGTTCGTGCTCGGCCCGCTCGGATTGCGCAACGCGTTCAGCCCGTGGCGGCCGGTGGACGAGACCGCGCTTATCGACGCCAGCGGCCGGTTCTATTCGGCTGTGGTCGCACCAGGTGCGGCGGCACGCCGACTGCTGGAGAATTTCTTCGACGAGCTGCGGCGACGGCTCGGACTGCCCGCCAGCGGCGAGCCGCTGTGGGACTGGCTGGCCGCCCAGGCCGCGATCTCCGGGCGTGAGCGATCGCAGCTGCAGGCGCACTACGCGCGCGCCTACGCCGGCGAGCGCGTCGAGCTGGTGCGATTGCATACCCTCCTGGCTGAACTGCGGGGAAAGCTGACATGACTGGTGCCTTGGAGGATCTGGAGCGGACCCTGCGGCGTGCGCTGGCGGGCACGGTGATCGGCATGGACAGCGCGATCCAGGCGCTGACGATCGCGATCGTCGCGCGCGGCCACGTGCTGATCCAGGGCGCGCCGGGGATCGGCAAGACGCTGCTCAGCAAGACGCTGGCCGTGGCGCTGGGCGGCAGCTTCAAGCGCGTCCAGGGTACCGCGGACCTGATGCCCTCGGACATCATCGGCGTGCACGTGTTCGACAATACGCGCAGTGCGTTCGTGTTCCGTCCTGGGCCGCTGTTCGCCGACGTGCTGCTGTTCGATGAGATCAATCGCGCCGGACCCAAGACACAGTCGGCGCTGTTGGAGGCGATGGAAGAGCGTCAGGTATCGGTGGAGCGCACGAACTATCCGTTGCCGGCCGGCTTCCTGGTGATCGCGACCCAGAATCCGCGCGACTTCGAGGGCACCTATCCGCTGCCGGAATCGCAGCTGGATCGCTTCATGCTGCGTGTCGACCTGTCCTATCCGACGCGCGAGCACGAAATGCAGATACTGGAGCGCTACGGAGCGATCGCGGACGGCGGGGAGGCGGCGTCAGCGACGGCAGCGACGGCAGCGACGGCAGCGACGGCAGCGACGGAAGCGACGGCAGCGGTGGTCACGCCTGAATTGCTGGCGGCGGCGCGCGCGGCCGCCGATGCGGTGCATGTGGCGCCGACGCTGGCGGCCTACGTGCTCGATATTGCCAAGGCGTCGCGCGAGCAGCCGGCGCTGACGCTCGGCCTGTCCACGCGTGGCGCGCTGGCGCTGCTGCGCGCGGCGCGAATATGCGCCGGGCTGCGCGGAGCGGAGTTCACAACTCCGGATGATGTGAAGCTCGCGGCGCCGCTGGTGGTGCCGCATCGCCTGATGCTCGCCAGCGAGGCACTGCTGGAAGGCACGACCGAGCTGGCGGTGACGCAGCGGCTGATCGAGCAGGTGCCGGTGCCGCGCTGAGCGGTGGATACACGTGGCATTACGGCAAAACGCGTTGGTGATGGTGCTGCTGACGGCGCTGGCGGCGATCGCTGGCGACTGGAGCGGCCAGGGCCAGTTGGGTCGTTACTGGTGCCTGCCGGCCGGGCTGCTACTACTGGGCCTGGCGTACGAAGCCTGGATGGCCAGCCGCGCGGCAGCCAGCCTGGAACTGCAGTTGCCGCGACGCTGGTTGCTGGGCCGCCCGATGCCAGTGGCGTATGAACTCAGGCACGCGTTGCCGCGGCTGCTGCGCTTTGAGCTGGCGCCCGCCGCGCCGCCGGAAGTGACGCTCGATCGCGCGCTGGCCACCGTGTCGGTACCGGCTGGCACCACTGGCCAATGGATGCTGTCGGCGACCGCCAGGCGCCTGGGGCGCTATGCCTGGCCGCCAAGCGTCAGTCGCATCGGCGGTGTGCTGGGGCTGGCGTGGTGGAACTGCCGGCCTTCCGGCACTGGCGAGATCCAGGTGCTGCCCGATGTGCTGCGTGATAGCGAGCGCGCGATCGGCGCGCTGGCACGCGGTGCCCAGCCGATGCAGCGCGCAGGCTCCGGCAGCGAAGTGCTGCAGCTGCGCGAGTACCAGCCCGGCGATGCGCCGCGCGCGATCGACTGGAAAGCGAGCGCCCGGCGACGGCGATTGATCAGCCGCGATTTTTCCGAGGACCAGCACCTGGAGATCCTGATCGCGCTGGATGCGGGCCGTCTCAGCGGCCTGGCGGCCGGCGACAGCGATCGACTGGCGCTGTATGCCAATGTCGCTGCGCGCCTGGCGCAGCGCGCGACGCTGCTGGATGACCGGGTCGGACTGCTGGTGTATGCCGATCGGCCGCTGGCGGCGCTGGCTCCCGGACGCGGCGTCGCCGCGCTCGCAAGACTGCGCGCCTGCCTGGCAGAAATCGCGGTGCAGCCGGGCGATTCCAATCCGGCGCTGGCCGCGATACAGGTGCGTGCACTGGTACGTCATCGCAGCCTGGTCGTGATGCTGACGGATCTCGACGATGGCTCCTCGACCGGACAGCTGCGCGCCGCGGTTCGGGTGCTGCTGCCTAAGCATCTGCCGTTCATCGCGTCGGTGAGCAGCGAACGCGCCGCAGCGCTGGCGAACGCCCCGGCCGTGGACGTGCTGGACGTGTACCGCTCGCTGGCCGCGCAGGAGTACTGCCGGGCGCAGGCGGCGAACCTCGCCGCGCTGCGTGCGCTGGGCGTGGCTGCGGTGTCCTCCGCGCCGGCGGCGCTGGATCAGGCGGTGCTTGAGGCGTATAGCAATTTTCGACAGCGTCGGCGTGTATGATGACAACCGCACCAA
>Ga0116229_10010593_pt1 | contig 13800 bp, 13 predicted proteins | sample S1TSphgellanicum_3_FD_87313 | JGI IMG/M metagenome (GOLD analysis project Ga0116229, IMG submission 87313) | Host-associated microbial communities from peat moss isolated from Minnesota, USA - S1T2_Fc - Sphagnum magellanicum MG | ecosystem: Host-associated > Plants > Peat moss > Unclassified...
GCCCATCCCGTCGCGGAGTAGCCCGACTGCGCCACCGCGAATCCGGCGGACGCAAAGACTGCGCCGAGCGGGTTCGGCTTGTCCTTGGCAAACGTCACGGGTGTTTCCGAGTATCCGTGGTAGTAGACGAGCAGCACGCCGTTCCACTTCGCCGGCATGTCGATGCGAAACGGCACACCGTCGAGGCTGCCGATGTCGACCTTGTCGTCCGCGGCGGCAGCCTTGACTTCCGGTGGCGCGGCGCGCGCCGGCAGAGGACACCAGAACCCGGACACCAGCATTGCCGCAACGCCGACAGCGACGCGCGCGACCATAAATTTCTTCTGAAAACTCATGCCTTGAGGACTCCTCGGGATGGCTCGGAGCATCATAGCTCACGGAGTTGCCAGACGGCGGAGGCGCTCGTATGATGATCTCATCGCGATAAGAGCTGTCTGGAGAGAGTCCTCACGGGAGGACCGCCGAAGGCGCAACCGCCCGGAAACGCTCAGGCAAGCTGTACGGCAGTCTCTCGCGATCTCTGGAGAGCGATCCGGCCACGAGGGCTTGGGATCCACCGAAGGGGAGTAACGCGACGGCGCGTTCGATCTCTCAGGTACTCAGGACAGAGGGGCGGCTTCGTGCACACGGGTGCCGGTCGTTCCTTACAGTCGCGCAGCGAGGATGCGATGAGCCTGAGTACGCCCCTATACCCCTGCCATCTCGCGGAACGCGCGACCTTCGTCGATTTCGGCGGTTGGCAGATGCCGCTGCATTACGGCTCGCAAACCGAAGAGCACCTCGCCGTACGGCGCAGCGCAGGCCTGTTCGACGTGTCCCACATGGGGATTCTCGACTTGGAGGGCGCGCGCGTGCGCGAGCTGCTCTCCTTACTCCTCGCGAACGACGTCGCCAAGCTGCGCGAACCCGGCGACGCCCTGTATTCCTGCATGCTGCTGCCGAACGGCGGCGTGATCGACGATCTGATCGTCTACGCGCTGCGGCACGAGCGCTTCCGACTCGTCGTGAACGCGGCCACCTGTGCGAAGGATCTGGCCTGGATCCTCGAGCATGCGGCACGCTTTGCCGTCGAGGTGACGCGGCGCACCGATCTTGCGATGCTCGCCGTCCAGGGTCCACAGGGCCGCGCCCACGCGGTCGCGCTGCTGCCGGCAGCGGCCCAGCCCGAAGCGCTCGCCTTGCGCCCCTTTTGCGGCGCGCAGTGGGGTGACTGGTTTCTCGCGCGCACGGGCTACACCGGCGAGGACGGTGTCGAAATCATCTTGCCGGGTAACCAGGCCGAGTCGCTGTGGACCGCGCTGCGCGAACGAGGCGTCGTTCCGGTCGGTCTCGGCGCACGCGACACGCTGCGCCTGGAAGCCGGCATGAGCTTGTACGGTCATGAACTCGATGAACAACATCATCCCCTCGAATCGGGACTGGCGTGGAGCGTGCAGTTCGCACCGCCCGAGCGGGATTTTCACGGCCGGCAGGTCCTCGAACGCGCGCGCGCCGGCGGCTGCGATCGCCTGGTCGGACTGCTGCTCGAGGGTCGCGGGGTCCTCCGTCGCGGCCAATCGATTGCCGTCGACGCCCCGGTGGACGGCGCCGCCCTCGTCGCGGGCACGCTGACGAGCGGCAGCTTCTCACCGACGCTGAAACGCTCGATCGGTCTAGCGCGCGTGCCGCGCGGGGTCGGCGAGCGCGTCTGGGTCGACATTCGCGGGACGTACCAGCCCGCCAGGGTCGTTAAGCCGCCGTTCGTCCGCCACGGGGCGGTGCGCATTCCCCTTCACACCGCGGAGACCGTCGGATGAAACACGTGCTCGATGAGTTGACCTACGCCCCGAGTCACGAATGGGTGCGGGAACTCGGCGACGGCGTCGTCGAAGTCGGCATCTCGGATCATGCCCAGGCGGCACTCGGCGACATCGTGTTCGTCGAGGTTCCCGAGGTCGGTAGCCGCGTCACCGCCGGCGCCCATTGTGCGGTCGTGGAATCCGTCAAGGCGGCTTCCGACGTCTACAGCCCCGTCAACGGCACCGTCGTCGCGAGCAACGGCGATCTTGCCGCCCAACCCGAACTCGTGAATCAGCAACCCTACGCGGCGGGTTGGCTCATGCGCGTCGCCCTCGATGCGGCCACGCCGGGACCCGTCCTGCTGAGCGCCGCGCAATACCGCCAAGCCACGACCTGAAGACCCCGCGAGGAGTTGCGATGCCCTTCATTCCGCACACGCCAGACGATGTCGCCGACATGCTCGTCGCGATCGGCGTCGCGTCCGTCGAGGACTTGTTCGACGAAATCCCGGACCCCCTCAAGATCGCCGCGCTCGACGACATTCCACAGGCCCTGTCCGAGATGGAGATCGGACGGCTCATGACCGAGCGCGCCGGCCTCGATGGACGGCTGCTCAATTTCATCGGCGCCGGCGCCTACGAACATCACATTCCCGCGGCCGTGTGGGCGATCGCGACGCGCGGCGAATTCTATTCCGCGTACACGCCCTACCAGGCCGAGGCGAGTCAAGGAACGCTGCAGGTCATCTACGAATACCAATCCATGATCTCGGCCCTCACGGCCATGGACGTCTCGAATGCATCGCTCTACGACGGCGCCTCGGCGCTCGCCGAAAGCTGCCTGACCGCCGTGCGCATGAATCGGGCATCCACGTCGCGGCGGATCCTGATGCCGCGCACCGTCAATCCCCTCTATACCCGCGTGACGAGCGCGATCGCGGGCAACCAGGGTCTCGAGATCGAGACCCTGGGTTTCGATCCGCGGCGCGGCACCAGTTTGCTCGACGCACTGCCGGCGTACGAAGGACAGGACTTCGCGGCCCTGGTCGTGCAGCAACCGAACTTCTTCGGCAACCTCGAGGAGATCGACGCGCTGACCGATTGGGCGCATCGCCAGCGGATGTGGGTCATCGCCGTCGTCAACCCGACCTCGCTGGCCATCCTCAAGCCGCCGGGCGAGTGGGGCACGGCCGCGGTGGGCCGGCGCGGAGCCGACATCGTCTGCGGCGAGGGTCAGCCCTTGGGCGTACCGCTCGCCGGCGGCGGACCGTACTTCGGCTTCATGGCGACGCGCATGGAGTACGTACGCCAGATGCCCGGTCGCATCGTCGGCCGGACGCTCGATGCCGAAGGTCGGCCCGGTTTTTCTCTGACGCTCCAGGCCCGCGAGCAGCACATCCGGCGCAGCAAGGCGACGTCCAACATTTGCACGAACCAAGGCCTGATGGTCACGGCCGCGACGATCTACTTGTCGCTGCTCGGCGCGGACGGCCTCACGCGCGTCGCCGAGGCCTGCCGCGAGCGAACGGCGCAACTCGTGCAGACCCTGGAGCGCCGCTGCGGCCTGCGTGCCGCCTTCTCGGGACCGCGCTTCCATGAGGCGGTGCTGGAATTGGACCGGCCCGTCGCGCCGGTGCTCGAGGGTCTCGCACGCCGCGGCATCGCGGGCGGTCTCGATCTCGGGCCGCTCTATCCCGAACTCACATTCCCGCTGCTCGTTTGCGCGACCGAAACCAAGACGACCGCCGACATCGATGCCTTCGCGCTGGCCCTGCACGACGTGCTGCGCGAGTCGCGCAGCGTCAGCGACGCCGCATGAGGATCCCGCGATGACCGATCTCGAGCTGCGCGAACCCCTGATCTTCACCCTGAGCCGACCCGGACGCGGCGCGCGTGCTCGAGTGCCGCCGGTCGCGGCCACCGCGTCCGATCTGCCAGCCGGTTTGCGACGCGCGGAGCCGCCCGCGTTGCCTGCGGTATCCGAGCTGCAGGTCGTGCGCCATTTCACGCGACTGTCGCAGATGAATTTCTCGATCGATACGCACGTGTACCCGTTGGGCTCCTGTACGATGAAGTACAACCCGAAGGCCTGCAACGCCCTGGCGATGCTGCCGCAGTTCCTCGCGCAGCATCCCTTGGGACCCGAACCACAGGGGCTGCTCGCGTGCCTGCACGAGCTGCAGGAAATGCTCATGGCGATCACCGGCATGGCGGGCGTGAGCCTCACGCCCATGGCGGGCGCACAGGGAGAATTCGCCGGCGTCGCGATGATTCGCGCCTTTCACCGCGCACGCGCCGATCATGCCCGCACCGAGATCATCGTGCCGCAGGCGGCGCACGGGACGAATCCGGCGACCGCCGCCATGTGCGGCTGCACGGTCCGCGAAGTGCCCTGCGACGCGTCCGGCAACGTCGATCTCGCCGCCTTGAAGGCGGTGCTCGGTGCGAGGACCGCCGGCATCATGCTCACGAATCCCTCGACGCTCGGGGTGTTCGAGACCCGGATCACCGAGATCGCCGCGCTCGTGCACGAGGCCGGTGGCTTGTTGTACTACGACGGCGCCAATCTCAACGCGATTCTCGGCAAGGTGCGTCCCGGCGACATGGGCTTCGACGTGATCCACATGAACCTGCACAAGACGTTCTCCACGCCGCACGGCGGCGGCGGTCCGGGATCGGGGGCCGTCGGCGTCGCACCTCGCCTGCTGCCGTTCCTGCCGGTGCCGATCGTGGGCAAGGCAGAAACGCAGTACCGGTGGCTCGACGAGCGCGACCTCCCACAGACGATTGGCCGCCTCTCCGGCTTCATGGGCAACACCGGTGTCAACCTGCGTGCCTATGTCTACATGCGCATGCTCGGCCGCGACGGGATGCGCCGCGTCGCCGAGTTCGCCGTGCTGAATGCGAATTACCTCATGAAACGCCTCGAGGCGGCGGGCTTCGAGACGGCCTACCCGTCACGCCGCGCGAGCCACGAGTTCATCGTCACGCTGAAGTCGGAGCACGAGCGTTACGGCATCACCGCGATGGACGTCGCGAAGCGGTTGCTGGATCATGGCTTTCACGCCCCCACGACCTACTTTCCGCTGTTGGTGCCCGAGTGCCTGTTGATCGAACCGACGGAAACCGAGACCAAGGAGGATCTCGATCGGTTCGTTGCCGCCATGATCGCCATTCGCGAGGAAATGAGCGGAAATCCCGAACGACTGACCTCGGCGCCGCATGCGACGCCGGTCAGACGACTCGACGACGTGCGCGCGGCCAAGCAGCTCGACATCGCCTGGAAGCCGGACGGCGCCTAGAACGCGCGCCCGAGTTGAGCGCTCTGTGCTCCGCCCCGTCGGGAGACCACCACGATCGTGTCGATCCTGGTAACGTACCGTACTTCGGGGAATCATGAACCGGAGCTCAACGTGACTAGACCATCGCACACTCTGGGGACCGTGATGCTGGCGCTCGCCGGCGTCGCACTCTTGACGAGCGCCGCGCTCGCCAAACCCACCAAAGAGGAACAGGAAGTCGAATATCGGCAATCCCTATTCGTCGTTCTGGCCGGCAACTTCGGTCCGTTGGGAGCGATGGCAGAGGGCAAGGTCCCCTTCAACGTCGATCAGGCGAAGCTGCGCGCCGACCGCGTCGCCTATCTCGCTCCCCTGCTCAAGGAGGCGTTCCCCGCGGATTCGAACACCGTGGCCCATACGGCGGCGAAACCGGAGATCTGGACGGACACCACGGGATTCGCGAGCGCGCTGCAGGCCCTGCTCGACAAGAGCGCGGCCCTCGCGGCCGCCGCCCAAAGCGGGGACGAAGGCAAGATCAAGGCGGCCGTGATGCAGACGAGCAATACCTGCAAGGCCTGCCACGACAAGTTCAGGACCAAGGACTGACGCCTCAAAAGATCGACATCGACACCGCCGGCGCACGGCGAATCGCGACGACGAGCCCCGCGATCAGCAGTGCGACGAGCGCTGCGGCGAGCAGCAGCCGCGAACCCCCGACCGCGCGATCGGCGGGCACGAGGGCTGCGGGTTTGCGGCCATGGATCATCGGCAGGACGAGATTCTCGCGCCGTACGACGGCGTAGAAGGCGATCGCGGCGAGGTGGACGGCGATCAGCAGTTCGAGCGCATCGAAGATCAGATGATGCCAGCGGGTCAGCGCATTGCTGAGCGATGCGGAAACCCACCCATAGAACGGCCCCGCATTGTCGATGTCGTCATTGGCGAAGAGTCCCGTGCAGGCCTGGCCCAGCAGCGCGGCGAGCAGCAGCACGACGGAGACGGCGCCGAGTGGATTGTGCCCCACGCTGGGCGGACCGCCCGGAGCCGCTCGCCCTCCGCGCAGCGTGGCCAGGTACTCAAGCATGCTCTGCGGCCCGCGCACGAATTCCCGGAAGAGCGCATGACGCGTGCCGACGAAACCCCAGAGGATGCGAAAAGACGCGAGCACGAGCACGGTGTAGCCACAGTATTCATGCCAGGTGAAATAGCTCGAATCGAGCCTCGACGTGAGCCACGATCCACTCACGGCCAGCACCAGCAGCCAGTGAGTGATGCGCACCGGAAGATCCCAGACGAGCCGGCCGTCATCGCCGGCGCCCGGCGACGCAGGACTCCCTCGGAACACGCTATCCCGGCCGATACCAGGGGCCGGACGTGATCGCCGACCGGGCCGGCGCCGCGGCCGCGTCGAAATCCGCCAACACGCGCCGGACCCGCGCCGCCGACAGGATACCGCGCAGACGCTGCGTGCCGTTCGCGACCGTCTCCACGACGGGCACGTGGGTCAAGCGGTTGTCCGCGAACATCGTTGCGACCGCGCCGATGCTGGCCCGCTCGAGGTCATCGATATCGACGACACGCCATGCGGCGAGCCCCAGCATGATGTCGCGCACCGCCACGTCGTTGCGCGGCACGGAGGCGCGCAGCATGTGGCGCATCGGCTTCATGCTCCAGACGTCGTAGGCCGTCAGAAAGCCCAGCAGCGAGGATCCCTGCGCATCGGTCACGAACACGGAACGGACCTCGGAGCGCTTCATGTGCGACATGGCGCGATCGATCTGTGTGACTTCCGGCACCGTGACCGCGGCCTGTTCACGAAAGTCCGTCATGACCAACAAGGCGGGATCCTCGGGATCAGCCAACGACGGCAGGGCGCCGGGCGCCGCGATGACGGCGTTCGTGACGGTGTGCAGGACGAGATCTTTCATGGGCATGGCAGTGGGCACCTCAGGACGGTCGGATACGGAACAGAAACCAGGTAAGACTCATCCTACGTGAGAATGGGACTTTTGGGAGCCTCCGCGCGATAGCTTGTTTCTATTCGAACTCGCAGCATCGCGCATGTGCATCTGCCGCATGCAAGCAACGCAGCGCAGCGCGGCGGTGCGACGCAGCGCATCAATGCCGAGAGGCGACATCGGACGGCGCAATCCGCTTATGTCACCGGGCCCTTCTGCGGTAGTCTCTGGCCGATCATGGAGTCTGCAAGGCTGAATTTCCTGCACGGCGGCGGCGAGGCCGGCGCACGCATGCGAGCATTCGACTGGGCGGCGACCCGGCTCGGCGCAGCGCAACTATGGCCGCAATCCTTGAAGACGATCGTGCGCGTCATGCTCGATTCGCGCTACGCGATGTGGATGCTGTGGGGTCCCGATCTCACGTTCTTCTGCAATGACGCCTACCTGCCGACCGTCGGCATCAAGCGGGACTGGGTGATCGGTGCCCGCTCGGACGTCGTCTGGCAGGAGATCTGGCCGGACATCGGTCCGCGGATCGCGCGGGTTCTGGCGCAAGGGGAAGCCACCTGGGACGAGGGATTACTGCTGTATCTGGAACGCTCGGGATTTCCGGAGGAGACGTATCACACGTTTTCCTATAGCCCGGTGTACGACGACGACAACCGCATCGCCGGCATGCTCTGCGTCGTCACCGAAGTAACGGAACGGGTCATCGGAGAGCGGCGCCTGCGCATGCTGCGCGATCTGGCGGCCAGATCCTTAGGGCCGCAGACGATCGCCGCCGTCTGCACGGCCTTAGTCGCCGTGCTCGAGGAAAACGCGCTGGACATCCCGTTCAGCAGCGTCTACGTCCTCGGCGATGCAGGAACCGCGACGCTCTGCGCCCATCACGGCACGCTGCCGGCGCGTTTGCGGCCCACCGAACTTCCGTTGGAGGGACCCGACGCGCCTTTCCCGGAGGGATCGCTGCACGAGGGATCGGCAATCCGCATCTTCGATCTACCCGCAGGAGCCGACGAACTCCGGGCACCCTCGTGGCCGGACCGCATCACGAAGGCGGTCGTGATCCCGATCCGCCACTCGGGTTCGACCTCGACCGTCGCCCTGCTCATCGCCGGTGTATCGCCGCGCCGTCCGATCGATGACGGCTACCTGCGCTTCTGCGAACTCGTCGGCGGACAGTTCGCCTCCGCGATCTCGGATGCGCAGGCCACCGCGAGCGCGAGCGCGCGGGCCGAGGCCCTGGCCGAGATCGATCGCGCGAAGACGCTGTTCTTCTCGAACGTCAGCCACGAATTTCGCACGCCCTTGACGCTGCTGCTGAGTCCGCTCGAGGAGACGCTCGCGGACCCGGCCCTGCCGGCGGTCGCGATGGTGCCGCTGCGCATCGCGCATCGCAACGCGCTGCGACTCTCGAAGCTCGTCAATTCCTTGCTAGATTTCGCCCGCATCGAAGCCGGACGCATCGAGGCGGTCTATGAACCGGTCGATTTGGCGGCGCTGACCGCCGACCTCGCGAGTCAATTCACCTCGGCGATGCAGCGTGCCGGCCTGGAATTCACCGTGACCTGCACGCTCGACGAACCGGTCTACGTCGATCGCGGCCTGTGGGAGAAGATCGTTCTCAACCTGCTGTCGAACGCACTGAAATTCACGCTGACCGGCGGGGTGCTCGTGCGCCTGCGCGCCAGGGGCGGGACGGCGGTGCTCGAAGTCATCGACAGCGGCGTCGGCATCGCGCCGGCCGAGCTGCCCCGCGTCTTCGAGCGCTTCCATCGAATCGAAGGATCCGCCGGCAGAACCCATGAAGGGTCGGGAATCGGGCTCGCCCTGGTGCAGGAACTCGCGAAGTTGCACGGCGGCGACGTCGAGGTCGAGAGCCAGCTCGGCCTCGGCACGACGTTCCGAGTGTGCGTGCCGCTCGGCTCCGCCCACTTGCCGAGTGATCGCATCGCACAGCCGCAGGACGGCGCCGGTCCCGGCCCGCGCTCTCGCGGCTTCCTCGAGGAGGCCGAGGGTTGGCTCGCCACGCCCGAGCCTGACAACAGCCCGCCAGCACTGGCCGTCCCGGCGCGGGCGCGCGGCGACGGCGCGCGCGCGAACGAGCGACCGCTGATCTTGCTCGCCGACGACAATGGCGACATGCGTGACTACGTGCGGCGGCTGCTCGAGCCCGACTACGACGTGCTCGCCGTGGCCGACGGCGAGGCGGCGCTCGGTGCGGCCCGACGACGCCGGCCCGCGCTCGTGTTGTCCGACGTGATGATGCCGAAGCTCGACGGCTTCGGCATGCTGCGTGCCTTGCGTGCCGATCCCGCGACCGCGACCGTTCCGGTCATCCTGCTGTCCGCCCGGGCGGGCCAGGAGGCCGTCGTGCAGGGCCTCGATGCCGGGGCCGATGATTATCTGCTCAAACCCTTTTCCGCGCGTGAACTGTTGGCACGAGTCGCCGGCGCCATCGCGCTCGCGCGCGTGCGCGCCGACGTCGCCGAGCAGCTGCGCGACGCCGATCGGCGCAAGGACGAATTCCTCGCCATGCTGGGTCACGAACTGCGCAACCCCCTGGCTCCGATCGGGAATGCCGTGGAGATCTTGTCGCGAATCCTGGGGCCGGACGAGCGCGCACATCGCGCCCTCGGGACCGCCCGGCGGCAGGTCATGCAACTGACGCGGCTCGTCGACGATCTGCTCGACGTGTCGCGCATCACGCAGGGCCGGATCGAGCTGCGGCGCGAGGCGCTCGACGTCGACGCCGTGATTGCGCAGGCCGTCGCGGCCGTGGAGCCACAGCTGCGCGACAAGCAGCATCGCATCGCCATCGATCGGTCGGAGCCGCGGGCGCTGACCGTGCATGGGGATCCGGCCCGGCTCATGCAGTGCATCGTCAACGTACTCTCGAATTCGGCCAAGTACACCGACCCCGGCGGCGAGATCCGCATTCGAACCCGCCTCGAGGGCGGCGTCGTGGTCATTGCGATCGTCGATTCCGGCGTGGGCATCGCGCCGCACCTATTGCCCCACGTCTTCGACCTGTTCGTGCAGGGCGAGCGGACCTTGGATCGTTCCGAGGGCGGTCTCGGTGTCGGGCTCGCGGTCGTGCGGCGCCTGATCGAAATGCACGAGGGCACGGTGACCGCCTCGAGCGTCGGCAGCGGCCGCGGTTCGACCGTCGAGATCCGCCTGCCCGCGCTCGGGGCGGCGCACGCGAGTGCCCATGCCGGTGGGAGTCCCGCGCCGCCGCCGCGGCGCGTCCTGGTCGTGGACGATAATCGCGATTCCGCCGACAGCCTGGCGCTGTTGCTGCAGATGGACGGACACGAAACCGCGACGGCGTACAGCGCTCGCGAAGCCCTCGAACGAGCCCTGTCCCTGAAACCGCAAGTCGTGCTGCTCGACATCGGGCTGCCGGAAATCGACGGCTATGAGATCGCACGACGACTGCGCGGGCAGAGCGACTTCGCCGACACGTGCCTGATCGCGCTGACCGGCTATGGCCAGGCCGAGGACCGCAAGCGCGCGCGCGGCGCGGGATTCGACGAGCACCTGATCAAGCCGGCCGACCTCGGCAAACTGCGCCGGGCGATCGCATTGCACGTCGAGCGAGAACCCGCGGTGCCGCGCGAATAGTCAGTGACCCTGTGCTATCTTCCCCGCCATGAACGTGCACCCGAGACCGATCAGCCTGGCCGTCCCGCCAGAGCCAACGGACCACATGCAAGGCGCAGAGCACGCGCCTGTCACGCTCGTCGAGTACGCGGACTTCGAGTGTCCGAGCTGCCGACTCGCGGCGCCCACACCGACACTGCTGTTGCTGCGCTATCCAGGCAAACTGCGGTACGTCTTTCGGCATTTCCCGCTCGAGGAGGTCCATCCGCATGCGCTCGGCGCGGCGGAAGCCGCGGAAGCCGCGGCGGCACAGGGCGCCTTCTGGCGCATGCACGACCTGATGTTCGCGCACCAGACGCACTTGAAACGCGCCGACCTCGAACTGTATGCGGGCGAGGCCGGACTCGATCTCGTGCGCTACGTGGCCGAGACGACTGATCACATTTATCTGCAAAAGGTCCGTGAACAGATCGCCGGCGGTCGGCGCAGCCACTTGCGGGCCACACCGGGTTTTTTCTTGAACGGTGTGGTCGTCGACGTATCGTACGGGTTGGACACCCTGCACGACGCCGTGGCGGCCGCCATCCAGGCTACCGGCACGACCTGAGGCAGCGCCGAAAAGATTGTTATCCTTGGCGGATGCTGACGCAGCAAATAGTCACCGCCCTGGTACATTTTGGATCGCTGGTGCTGCTCGCGGTGGGCGCCCTGCTGCCGATCGTCGACCCGCTCGGCGGAGCGCCGATTTATCTGTCGATGACCGTGGGATTGAGCGCCGAGCAGCGCGCCGCCATGGCAAAAGCCGTCGCGATCAACAGCTTCATGCTATTGATCGCGTCGACCTTGATCGGCGCCTACGTGCTCGACTTCTTCGGCGTCTCGATCCCGGCGGTACAGATCGCCGGCGGCATCGTCGTCTGCACGATCGCCTGGTCGCTGCTCAACGACGACGATTCACCCCCGGCAGTCAATCGCGATGGGGCGCCCGCGCTGGGAGCGGAGGATCTGCGCCGACGCGCTTTCTACCCGATGACGATGCCGCTCACCGTGGGGCCGGGATCGATCTCCGTCGCATTGACCCTGGGCGCAAACCCGCCGCCGGGGTTCCGCCCGCTGCTCATGACGGCCGTCGCTCACGCGCTCGGGATCCTCGTCGTGGCGGTATCGGTTTACCTGTGTTACCGCTACGCCTACCGCATCCTGCAGACACTCGGACCCACCGGCACGAGCGTCGTCGTGCGGCTCTCGGCCTTCATTCTCCTGTGTATCGGCGTGCAATTCTGCTGGAATGGACTGCATGCCTTGATCAAGACGCTCTGAGCGACGCGCGACGAGCGAGCCCATGGAACACACCGCACCGCCGACCGTTCCCGAGCGGTATCTGCAGCGAATCGACGCGCTGCTCGCCACGGGTCGCCGCACGCTCTTGGGCGTGACCGGTCCTCCCGGCGCGGGCAAATCGACACTCGCGCAGCTCCTCGCGAGCCGGTTCGAGAAGGACTGTCAGGCGGTGCCCATGGACGGCTACCACCTCGCGAACTCGGAACTTGCGCGGCTCGGCAGGGCCGGTCGCAAAGGCGCACCCGACACGTTCGACAGTGCGGGCTTCGTGGCGCTGCTCGAGCGTTTGCGCGCGCCGAACGCCGGCGACATCGTCTATGCCCCCGAGTATCGGCGTGACGTCGGTGAAGCGATCGCCGGCGCCATCCCGATCCTCGCCGCAAGCCGGCTCATCGTCACCGAAGGCAACTACCTGCTGCTCGACGAAGGCCCCTGGGCCGATGTCCGCGGCCTGCTCGACGAGGCGTGGTACGTCGAGGTGGACGACGCCCGGCGCCGGGAACGCCTCGTGCGGCGCCATGAGCACTATGGACGCAGTCACGAGGCCGCGCTCAAGTGGGTCGAGGCAACGGATGAGCCCAATGCGCGTCTGGTCGCGGCCACCCGATCGCGCGCGGATCTCGTGTTTCGGTGGGATGGTGCCTGATTCGCGCTCGACAATCGTCTTACTGCGTCTTACCCTGATGACTCGCTTTACCGCTAGTTAGACATGGGCACCACCAAGCTCTCCTCCAAAGGTCAGGTCGTACTTCCAAAATCGGTGCGTGACGAGCACGGTTGGGTGGAAGGAACGGAATTCGTTGTCGAGTCGACCGCTCGCGGAGTGTTGCTGCGACCGAAGCAAGTGTTTCCGGTCACGCATATCGATGGCGTTTTTGGATCGCTTCCTTACCGCGGCAAAGCCAAGTCGTTATCCGAATTTGACGCAGGCATTCGCATCGAAATCCGCCGCAGACATGGCAGTCGGTAGCGCCTCGCGACAATTCGTGTGATTGCAATCGATACCAACGTGCTCGTCCGCTTTCTCGTCAACGATGACGAGGCCCAGGGCTCCCGTGCGCGCGCCGCCTTCGAGACCGAGGAGATATGGATAGGCAAGACTGTCCTCCTGGAAACGTTTTGGGTGCTGCGTTCGGTATACGAATTCGATGATGTCTCCATTGCCCATGCGATCGAGGGCGCCTTGGGTTTGCCCCGAGTGCACGTCGAGGACACCGATCGCGTGAAACTGGCGCTCACGGTGGTTGCGGACCGTGTCGATATTGCCGATGCCCTGCATGTTGCGACGGTGCCCAGTGATGCTCGCGCCTTCGCGAGTTTCGATCAGAATCTCGCGCGTCGAGGCAAAGCGCGATTGGGTCATCCGATCGAGGTTATTTAGATCGATAATAGAGGTGAACTTAAGCACCTAATATATTGAATTGGTTGGACTTCTTGTACTCGATTCCAGGACCAAAGTCAGCATCCGGTCTCTGAAATTCGCGGTGAGCTAACAGTTGGTCGAACGACACGGTGTCAAAACCGATTCCCGTCGCGAGTTGCTCCGCGCGATCCGCCAACCGGCGCCGTACCCGTTCCAATTCCCATCCCTCCTCAACTCGCGGCGCGCAAAAGCGCACGGGATGAAGGACTGTTTCCGGATACAGCCTGTGAAACTCATTCGCGTTGTCGAACATTGCTCGACTCGCATCTCATTGCTGCTGCCACGAGTGAATTTCCTGCATCGCGCGCACCATCGTCGTTGAGTGGGCGCAACGTAACAAAAAATTCATCGACAAGCTAAAAACTTTCCGGGAATCTTCCGTTGGACGCGGGACATGTCGCGGTGTTCAGACA
>Ga0116229_10010595_pt1 | contig 13799 bp, 7 predicted proteins | sample S1TSphgellanicum_3_FD_87313 | JGI IMG/M metagenome (GOLD analysis project Ga0116229, IMG submission 87313) | Host-associated microbial communities from peat moss isolated from Minnesota, USA - S1T2_Fc - Sphagnum magellanicum MG | ecosystem: Host-associated > Plants > Peat moss > Unclassified...
CCCCCCCCCCCCCCCCGAAACAAAAGAAAATGAAGAAACTTACCTTAGAGCTCGAAAAAAAAAATTGAAAAAAAAAAAAAAAAAAAAAAAAACACTGGCTCTAGTGTACCAACAGATTTCCACATGGGCATATATTGAACAATTTTTATTTACTCTTAAACTGTTGAAATTAGTTGAATAGTTGAGAATTAGTCAATTAAAATAGAGGGTTTTTTTTTTTTAAAATTTATAAGGAGAAGTTGGCTAATTTTTCCCCAAAAAAAAGAAAATCTAGTCACATTTGTACTATGATGAAAACAGAATTTTCCCAATATACTTTTGTCTGGAAAAACCGACAAAATTTGTTGGTTTTTAAAAATAAACATTGGTCAATAATAATAAATACAGGATTTATTTTTTTAATGATAGGCCACTTGGAGAGGCCTTGCGTCCAGGTTGGTACCATTGTAAAGATCCCAAAATTCATTTAAATTATTTCTAAATATTAGAAATATCCCATTCTTGGATCAATTCATTGTCTCTGAGTTCAAAAAATCTAACATTTTCAAAATGGGCTTAATATTATAATATGGCCACTAGGAGGCCTCACTCAAAAAGGCAAAGGTACCGACATGGGTGGCTGTTGGATACAGCTTTTTGCAGGAAGCAAAACTGATGTGGGGATTTGTGAGGAAGAAACTTCCTCCCAGAAATTCCATTTTGATAATTGAAGAGATGTGTGTGTTTTTGCTTACAGAGAGTGTGTCATGTGGGGGAAGAAATTCATCTGAGAATGAAGAGGAGAAGAAAATAAATAAATCTCAGAAAATGGTTTGTGTGATGGTTTTGTGACAATCTAGGTTACATGGTTTTACCTATTTGCAGCTGGTGACGAGACCTCAGACATATGAGGAGCAAAACTTGAGTACCAGTCCATTTCCATGCTAAGTTTGAGCTTGTGAATCTGATTCTCGTTTTCAGGTATGTGTCCACAAGCAGCTAGCTTGCTTCCTAGCCATCTTTCTGATCATGTGTATTTTGGAAATTTTCAGCTATTAGGTAGTCAAGGAGGTAGCAAGCTTTGTGATTCTTGGCAATCTCCTTGAATCAAGATCACCCTTTTGCTAGAATTTTTTTTTCTTCTATTCCCCATCCAAGTGCTCTCAATATGTATGACACAATTGTGTTTCTCTTGGTTCATAATTCCTTCTCCTGTCTCCTCCTTTCAATCTCCATTCCTCTTTGTAGTGCAGACTTTATTCTCTGGCTTACTGCAAAGTTCTCTCCTCCCCGTCTTTTAGGGTTTTTAGAGGTGTAAAGGAGGTGACTTATTGATGGGTGTCACTTTGTTGTACAACTTTGTCATGCTCAAACCCTAGGAATCTAATGGCCTCATGTGTGTGCATAACAGGGAAAGGGGTTTGCAGAAGTGTTGTCAGTAGCTGTTTTCAGTGACTGCAATTGCTGTAATGGCCTCATATGTGTGTGTAACAATGGAAAAGGGGGTTTACAGAAGTGTTGTCAGTAGCTGTTTTCAGTGACTGCAATGTCCTAATTCCTTCCTTCCACTATTTGCAGATTTCTTTTTTCACCCCTTGGACACACCTAATTCCTCTTGCAAAGTCTTAAGCTACTAGTGGTGGAGGAGTAAATCATACTATGTTGCAGGAGATTGAAAGCAAGTGATATGGGAAAAAGGGATAAAACCAAAACTGCAGATGTTAGCTAGAGAAAGGAATGACAATGGTTTGCTAGGAGCTTGAATTTAGGTGTACCCTACTGATTCAATCATCTGTTTCAAGCTAGAGGAATGGAGTGGCCACAGCCACCAGATAAAAACGTGATTTTGCAAGCAGCCAGGAATGGTGGCCTTCAAGAATTCAAAACTCTATTGGGTACCTGTGATGTGAATTTTCAGGCAGATGCAACTGCACACTCGGAAGATGACATGGTGCCAAACGTCGATAGCTATGCATTGGAGCATGACATTACTGCAGAGTGGAAGCCAAAGATCTTGCAGAATGCCTTACCTGCTTTTCATGAGGGTAGAACACCACTGCATATGGCTGCCTCCAATGGACAAGTGGATATTGTGCGCTACATATGTGGGATTCAACATCCAAGAAGAGTAGACATGAACATCACGGACAAATTCGGTTACACAGCCTTGCACTTGGCTGCTCACTCACAACACATCAACCGCGACAAGGTGATTGCAGAGATGCTAAAGATGGTGGATATTGATCCCAATGTTGTGGCCATGAAGATGGGGAATGGAAAGTTGTCAAGTGATGCAGACACAGACGAACCATCTTGGAATGACACAGCTTTGCACTTTGCAACATTTTTGGGATTCACAAAAACAGTGGAACAACTTTTGGCCTGGTGTCCAACCTCGGGGCCCTATCAGGGCAAGACAATAGACATCACTGGTAAGAACAAACATGGATTTACAGCCTTGCATCAAGCTGTCAACAATGCCGAGATGTCATCTGCAGTTCCGATTACAAGAGCACTATTGAATTTCATCAACGAGCATGAGCCGGATGCTATCAACATTCGAGACAACAAGAGACAGACTGCACTCCACATAGCTGTAAGGCGTGCTAGTTATAAAGTAGTCAACATATTGCTACAAGAAGGATTTGATCATATCAAGGCTAATGAAAGAGATGAGAGTGGTATGGTGCCAATGGACATTGCAGTTCAAGCAGCTGATTACAAATTGGTGCTTATGTTACAATTGCATTTTGAAGCAACTGGGTTGTATGGTAACAGGGAAGCATATGGCAGTGCTGCCAATGCAATTCTTGTGGGTGCAGCATTGCTTGCATCCGTGACATATGCAGCATGGTTACAACCCCCGTTTGGCATAAATACGGGAGGTCCATCATCACCTATTTACAGTGCAATAGAGGACCATTGGGAGATACAATTGTTTTGGGTGTTCAACAGTTTGTCTTTCTTCTTTGCCATGGCCACTTTTCTTGCTGCAGCAGGTGCTTCCATTCCAAGTAAAGGCATCACACTGGCTCACGTTCGTGGTGCAGTTCATATGGCTTCATTTTATCTGGTAGTTTCTATTTCATGTGCAATGGGAGCTTTTGCCATCGCAGGAATTGTGATCCTACCTCAGGCAATGAAATATCGAGGGAACATGATTGGCACTGTGGCTCTAGGAGGAATCGTGTGCTTGTACTCCTTATTCCTCTTTTTGCATAAACTCTTGAGAGCGACTTGTTCTTATTACTTCTATATGGATTTCATTGTGAGAGCTTGGTTGTCAAGATGTGTCCTTGATCCACTAAGTGACTGGATCATGAAACTGAAGTATGTAGAAAGAGTTGTCAAGTCATGCAACTCGGTGGTAAATCCAGACATAATGCGGGATCCTCCTAGTTACAGTGACTGGAGGGCAAGAATGCGATCCAATAGGCGGATGCCCCGGCTTGGGTAGCAATGAATTCCTCATAGGTGTAATACCTTAGGAGAGCTGAAAATTTGGAGATTATTGTAGGAAAGTATTTTCCGGTTCCATTTCAATTAGTATGAACAGGATTCTTTCTTTTCCAATTACCAGGATTGTTCTTCACAAATTTCTCATAAAATTAGCCCTGAAGTCAATTATTTGGCTATCTATGGAGAAATACAATTTCCACAAATGAAATGACTGTTTGAAGATGTGAAAAGAAAATTGCAGGTATGGGGAGAAGAAGGGAGGTAGATAGACCTTGGTATGTTATAGTCAGGGGGGTTAATAATGGCTGTTTTCAGCATGATTAATATGACTGAAACAGCCCCATTTGCTGATTCTGCAGGTGGTCAATTCTGCTGCCCTACTTGAATGCTCCGTAGCTGTTTTTCCTTCTGGTTCATTGATTTTAGCCTGATTCCCTGACTTCAACATCAGGGAGCAGGCAGGGTTTGGGTGATTCTGGGTCCTGGCTTGTGAGTAGCCTCACCCTGCTGGGCTCAGCCACATGCTTGCAAGGAGCCAAAATCAGCCAAACCCTGCCTGCTGCATAATATTTTCAAGTGCATCTTGAAGAGGGCAGATGTGCTCATTCACAGCAGTTCTAAGTCTGATGTTCTTGGTCATGTTGGTTTCCTGAAGTAGGCAAAGGATTTGATCAACGGGATGTCCTTGTGAAGCATAGCAAAGCAACTAAGTGCTTTGTGGTTTCACAGAGCAGGATGGCATGGACAAACTGGTAGAATGCATGGTGAAACAAGTTCTCGAAGTGACCTCTGGAAATAAAATGCAAGTTATTTGCAATAAGGAAAGACCATCTATGCTACAGCTCACAAATGGGTTTAAGGTCTAAGGTTTTAGGGTTTAACAAAAGGAACATTTATTCCAAATGGAATGGTAGCAAGAAATGAAATGGGTCTGAAGAAATTTCTGGGTCACCTGGATTGAAGTGAATAATGAGGTTGGCCACTGTATTTGAGCTCATCAGCACACTTTTGCATTTCATTCTGGGTTCACTTGCATTTTGATGTAAATGATGCTAGTTCAAATGTATGTGTTTAGTATTTTGGAGATAAATTCTGTAATTATTCAATTACAAAAACTTAAGCCCACAAATAATCTTAAATTTATTAAAATTTAAGACATTGGAAAATATACTTAAGGATGGTGTTGTGTTCACAAATAAGTTTACATACTTGTCAATTGTCAAATTTGATCATATCCATACATAAATAAATAAAAAATAGATACTAGAATTCATCCTATTTATAAATAGGTAACAAAATGTTTACCAGTACCCATTACATACAAAGAGTCACCCCTCAAAGTAAGGGATGCACTTCATCACTTTGAGGAAAATGGAGTTTATTTTTGCAAGGACTCTTGGTTGTGTTGTTCATTCTTTAAATGCCCCAACATGACTTTTGTCCTACAAGCAAGCTATTCAAATGCCAAATGTATCTTTCTCCTAGGCAACATGTAATTTCCAGATCGGCTCCTTTTGTGGTGATAATGAGGTCCATTTTGCAATAATTCATTTTTTAATGACGAAATTAATAGCTAAAAAGAGAATTTTTAAAATTACCACATTGAGGTTATTGTGCTCTTTGATGATAGCAGATTTGGCTATGGTATTTGGGAGTGGGAGCAGATTTGTCTACTCAATGCAAGGCCATGTCTAGAGGTTTGTGACAAGCATGAATGCAAAGTAAATTTTTTGGGTATGCTTCAAATTTTTGAATCTAAACACATTCACCAACTCCTATCTCCTCTAGGGGCATTGAACCTCGACCTTGAAAGGCATGGGCCATGTAACAAGGGAATCTTGTACCCACATAAACACCCCCACAAAAAAATTCCAACTTGAAATATCCATCCCCAACACCCAACTCATAACTTTGAAAAAAAAATCTAAGCATGGGTGTAGCAAAACATTTTTTTTTTAAAAAGTGGTGTTTCTATGAATATCCAAAAGCAATGAAAAAAACTTGTGAAAAATTAATAATAAATAAATTTTATTTATTTATTTATTTATTTATATTTTATGTTTTAATTTTTAATTTTTAATTTTTTTACTTGGAAGCTGAAAACATTATGCCATAACCAAAGGTTGAAGGGTATGTGTTCATATCACAATCCAGGATCTATAAGGCTTTGCACAACTTGTATAGTGGATTTATCTTTAAAACAAATGATTTGTACTAATGTTGGGTAGTTATTAAAATAGCTACAAAACCTCATCAATTATATCTTCAAATGTATATCCATTTACTAAGTGGGGGTGAAAAAGTTAGATATTGGGGGTTCAACAAATTTCAAAGTTAAGTATTGCAAAGAACCTTGGGCGCAAAAGAATGTCAAGTGCAAAATTCCTATTAGTTTAGTTAAACTTTACTCAAGCTATGTTGAAAATTGGAGATTGGAAGGTTGATAAACTTGAAAATGGTAAACAATGTTCAAACTTGCATCATGTTGATGATAGTTTGCTGACCTAACATCTAACATAGCAACCTTGTCACTACTACTAACATTAAGAGTTAAAGTAGAAGTGAAGGATATCACCATGACATCCAAAATCTAGGAATTATGAAGAATTTGTTTGTAACACCATTGATAATTTAATGTTATCAAACTATTAGTGTTATCACAAAATTTCTATTGTGATTTCTATTCAAAATCTCTACCATCACCTCTAATTATGCCATCACCATGAACATTGGTTGCCTTTATTGTGAAGAGTGCAAATGCTCTACCATTGCCTATACAAAATGTAGACACATGTAGACATTTCACCATCGCTTGTGTGAACTATAAATGCCATGGCATTTTTTGTTTAGGTTGTAAGCATTTTGCCAAATTCTTTGCATAAAAGTTCATGCTCACCAAATTGTTTGCACAAATGTAGACATTCACAATTTTCCATATTACTCGTAAAAACACAAACGTTCACAAACATTTCGTAGATTGTTTAAACGAAAATTGTAGGTGTGGACATTTTGCAAATTATTCAAGCAAATTGTAGATGAAAACATTCCACAATTTTTCATGCACAAATATAAACAATTGGCCAGATTTCATGAGCAGATTATAAATGTTTCATCATATTGATTGTGTTTATTATAATTGTAAACATTTCGCTGAATTATTTGTAAACATTTTGCCATGTCACTTTTGTAAACTATAGACATTCCAACAAATCCTTTGCAAACATTGCAAACACTCTTTGAAATCACTTGCACAAAATGCACATGTTTCACCACATCGTGTTGTGGTTAGACAATTCAACATTACAACCATCATAAATTTTGGTACTTTTGCAAACCTCTTCAACAGTTCAACACTCGATAATTCAATTGAATAAAAATACTTATTTATTTTTTTGACAATAACAATGTGCAAAAACAAATTTCAATGGAAAATGGAAAAGGAAAAAGGAAACATAAAGTAGTAACAAATGTAACATGCCTCGATTGACACACCCAAGCTCCTTGATGGACTCAATTACGAAGTCCAAAGGTGAAGTCCAAAGGTGAAGACAGTGGAGAGAGAAAGAATTGGGGCGCACTCCTTGTGTCATAACACTTTGGGGGTAAAGGGGTGTGTTGGAGCTTTGGGATGGGACTAGGAAAAGTGACAAATAATTCAATTACTCACATGGACCTACACAAACCAAACAACAAGTTGGTTAGTGCATAGTTGGAACACTTTTAGTGCACGGACGAACCACGGGCAAACATGGACTCATCAAACTCACCACGGCCCAAACTTGGGGGAAGCCATCACCTTCCCCCTTATAGTATACTATGTGCCTAACCACGGAACCAGCACCCAAATGTCATTTTGTTTCGTGACTATGAAGTTGGAGTCTCGAAATTCTCAAAATTAGGATTTCTACGACTCTGGAGGCCCATAACTTTGTATGGAAACCTTTGATTGAGGTGAGGTCTGAAGTAAAGTTGTAACCCTTATCGAAAGCTTTCCAATAGTATGTGGCACGCCACCTACATGCAAGGAAATCAAGGCGATTCTTGACTTTTAGTGGTCGGTAGTCAAATTGGTAATGATAGAATCTACGTTCCAAGAACTTTCCAATGATATAAGTAACTTCTCAATCTAATGAGTTTTGACCCTTATAATTGCCCTTTGAAAATTTGGAAGTCCACTAAGATTCCAACTCCCAAAATGGGAGTTCATTTGGGAGTGTGAGAGTTCATTCCCTCACACTCTCCTGCATTCCTCAAGAGTATGAAATGTGACTCCCGGGTTCACTCTTGCCCGCAACTTTGCAAGCCATTGACTTGGGCGCAAGCCCAAGGCTAAGGTTGCAACATTGACAATGGCAATTGGAATCACACCACGGTGATGGCTTTAATCAATTACAAGACAAAAGGGCACATTAATTACTCTGAAACAAATAGTTGATACCAAGGACAACATGGATCTTGCAATAGATAAATGGAGCAAGATTGTAAAAGACCTATAAAAAATAATAAAATCAAAGCTACTTTACAATGGTAGAATGTGTAAGGACAAATGGACTTGTGTCAATGGCAATTACAAAAAGATTTATTATTGTATCAAGAACATTAGTCATAATACATCCTATTGGGACTTGACCACAGAAGAAAGAAAGAAACTTCATCTTCCAAAACTAGTCCTTGAAAAATACTACCATATTATTACAACTTTCCAAGGGGAGAAGAACATCCATACTTCAATGCATGTGAAAGACCTACAAATAGAAGGAGATGGTATTTATGTACCACCAAAAATAGAAGAAGAGAATTGTCGTGCTTGGTCAATGATGGAAAATTTATTAGGAAAAGATTTTGTTCCTAAAGAAAATTAGGAGTCTCAATAGTTCAATCCAAAATACATTCAACCCATGAATTTAGAAATGTCATTAATCTTGATGATTGTTCCCAATCTATTGGACCAAGCCATCCATCGTGGCACGTAGTTATTAATCTCATAAAAACTATATATTTTACAACACCTACTAAAAACATGCAAACAACAGATGTAGCAACAAGAATAGATCATGGGAGCATAGGTGTTAAGAGGAAACAAACCTCAATTCTCTTACCAATGATTGAGTCCACATACAAAAACAACAAGGTTCTAATGGATGCCATGGATCAAATCAATTCAACTTAATTTGGCTTTAAGAAAAACAAACCAAATTTTTAGATAATAATTTCAAGGAACATCTCAAGACAAGAAAGCTCACAAGATGAGCAAACAAATGGTGAATGTTTTATCAAATATTAACATTGTGATGTGTCATGCCATCATCAAAGACCAATCACTCATGCCATGGGGAGTTTATATATTTAACTCTAAGTTTGATGAACAACCAATGGCAAACATCAAGACATAGTTGAAAAATGACACATTTTCATATGAAAAAAAAAAAAAATTCAAATTTCGGTTTTCAATTCAAACTTGAACAATGAATAAATCAGTCATCATGAACTTTCAATTTCAGCATTCATTCAATTTTCAACTTTTAAAACATTTGTTCATTTTCAATGTCCTTTGCTATTCCCAAGATATGCCTAAAAAATTTATTTTTGGCTAGATCCAAACATTTCATCACCTTCTCAGAAAAGGTCTACCTCAGTGCCTCTACCCATGTCTGTTGCATTATTATCATGCTTCCTTGTTGCACCTTGTTGATTTAGTTGACCTTCTCATTCTAGCTAAACCATTAATGCATCAATGTTACCTCCTTCCTATCCAAAATCAAATTATACAACATGTAACAACAAATGACAACATTTATAAATAGATAAAATGAAGATTGTTTTTCAACAACTCTTTAAAAGTCTTCTTGAGAATCCCAAATGGATTTTCTACTACATTCCTCCCCCTAGAAAGATGTATTTTATAGTAGGCCTCTAAAAGGGTATGCTAAACATTTGCATTATGCTTATGAGGAATCATGGGCCAAGGTAAGAGTGGGTAGCCTTTGTCCCTAAGAATGTATAGATGAATACCATGTTGAGATCCATGTTCGAAGTTGAAAAGTCCATGGTATGTTGCATTTTGGTAAATAAGAGATATTTGTAGATTTTGGAATCATTCATGGAACTTGGTAATCCTACAAAAACATCTCAAAAATGTTTCTCATGGTCAACAACAACTTGGAATTGCATATTATAAGATTTTGATTTGTAGAAGTATTATGCAAGATTTGTTATACTAATAGGTTTTTCAATGTGGTTCTAAGTGCAATCAATTACACCACAAACTGAAAAGGAGGCCATAGAACTCTTTGAAACTAACCATAACCTGAAAGAAATCATCCTTTCATCGGCACTAGATTTGGCTTTTGAAAATCTCATTAACAACACACACAAATTCATGAAGAACCATGTTCATTAAGGATTTGTTTATGGCAAATAATTTATTGCATTGAAAGTATTCAACTCCATGTGACAATTTGTAAAATGAACAAGCAACCCTAATGCTAACAGGAATGGATGCTTTATATTTTGTATTTCTCTTTTCAATTAAAGGCCTGAACTTTTCTCTAATTTGCAAAATAGTCTCTTTGGTGACCCAAAAGTGTTCAACCCACTTTCTATTGTCATATTGCATCATCATATTGCATCATTAAAAAAATTCAAATACCATGTGGTGTTCCTAGCCTTAACCCAATCCCCAACCTCTTTACTCATCAACAATTCAAAATTACAAATCATCCAATATTAGTGCAAAATGGCCATTTCCCTCAAGGCTTCAAACACCATGTTTTTGCTCTCAAGCTACCAATCGTCTCCCACTATTTCTTATAATATTATAATTTTGCCTTCAACATATGCATTTAATAGTTTTTGCATTTGCAAAACGCATGGACAAGTTGCATCAAAAGGATGATGTTAAGAGGTCTCGTGGTATACAAATTGAATCTACAAACAATTTGACACAAAATATAATATAAAAAATGAAAAACAATCCAAGGCACATGTTGGGAAAAAATCAAAATGGCAATGTTGTCATTGTTGTGCTTGGGAAAAAACAAGAGAGAAGAATGCAACAACGATGCTCCAACTCAAAAGAAAGTAATGGAAGAAATAGAGTTGTTGGGAGGCATTGTCGCTCAAAAAACAAACACTACAATGACAAAAAAGATGAATTGAAACAAAATGGTGCGCTTGGCGGCAATGTGTATTGCTTGCAAACACCATCAACTTTTTAATTGTTCATCATGAACATGGGTTGGCATTTGTTGGTACATAACTTCATTATGAACAAAAAGTTAGTTAGGTATGAACAAAGATAGGCAAAAGATAAAGGAGTTCCTAACAACTGCTAAAGTGTTAGCAAAAAATTCCTAACCTTAACTTTTAACCGAATCTTAATCTAATTTTAAGCCTTAACTTTTTGGGGCTACCATCAAGTGTGAACATACCATTATGGTGATAGATATTTGAATTTAGTAATTTTTTTAAGTGCTTGGAGTTGTTAATGTTAATTTGCAAATGGAAGAAAGTGTTGCAAAATGGTAGGGTGTTCAAGCAATCAAGCCATGACACATGATGTGTAGGCCTATGGAGGGGCCATATGACAATAGTAATGGGTATTTCTTTTTGCCATGTAATATGTAAACATGTTTTTTAAGTTTGTACAAACTTTCTTTCTCTATGGATTCTTCGGATGGGCATGTTCAATGTGTTTGTTTCTAGATGTTACTTTTATCAACTTTCATGAATCTTTGTGCTAGAAGTTATGGATGTGAAGTATAGGTAAAGAAAGTGTGGGAATTTTTTTGAAATTTTGGTTTAGGATTTGATTATAAAAATTGTATCATGAAATTTTTTTTTCCTATTCTTTTGATCAATAAGGGTTTTATGGATAAAGAACCTTGAACCATGTTGTGGGATTTTCAAATAACCTTATTTTGAAAACCTTGTTTCTTAACAAACTAATAAAGAAAAAGTTGTTGATGGTTGTTTTGAGTGCAGGTTTAGGACACATGTAGCCATAACGAGAAAAGACCATTGTGTAATAGCTACAAATACAAGAATGTCAACACCTAGATTTAACATTTTCACCCCGGTCCAAATTCTTTAAAGTGTATCAATATCTTATCACAACATCACCTTTTTTTGTCTTTTTTACCTAGTTTTTTTGTATCATGTGAAGTCACATTTATGAATGATTATGATGAAATCTAAAATTATAATGGTCTAAAATATAGTCTTTTTGAAAATTTTGACAACTTTTGATTCATTAATTTTTATGGGGATCAAAATATAGGGTAAAAAAGGACTGCAATAAGGACTAGGCCCTTTTCGTCCTATGTGATACACCTTAAAGGATTTTCACCCACCCATAACCATTTGAAATTTTATTAGATTTTCACGATACATAATAACATTTCATTCCTAAAGTTAATTTAATGACTAGTTAAATATTGTAAGAAGTCTTGTACTTGTTGATTCATGATTATAAGACATAGTTGTTGGATATGTTTAACAAAATCCATTGTGTTGCAATTCACAAAAGTGGGTTTCATGTACAAACCTCTTGTTTCATAATGTTTCAAAAAAAAATCTAACAGCTTTATAATCCTAGCTTTAGGGATTATTTGTCAATTTTGCAATAAGTATTATTAGTTAGGCTCTAAATATTTTAAGTATGTTGATTTTATTTTTTGGTTTGTTTGCTTGTGAAATTGTTGTGTCAAATTGTTTTTGAACACAAGATTTTTTTGCCAATTGAACATTATTGAGAATTGTGTTGACAACTTGATTGGATATTGTTTTGGTTCATTATAAAAAAACCCAATATATGTTCAAAAAATCATTATTTTTGGCAAATAGAAAAGACAAGAACTAGCTACTAGAATAATGCACAAAATCATGAGGTCAAGTTGTAAAGAAATCCTTGCACCATTTTTTTCTTCTTGGTTAAAAATGACAAAGGGTGTGGAATTTTGTCAAGAAACATAAACACAAAAACCACTATCAAATATGTAAATAATCATAGGTTGTTGTCATGACACCTATATATATTTTAAAATTCATTTACATAACAATCATCACAAACTTACCAAGCTTCATAGGTTTGTGCAAATTTTGTGTGAAATTTGATTTTCATAGGTTGGTATAAAAATCACATGAATTCCATGTTATGGTTATGTTATGAACAATATTTATATGTATTCAACATTTTAAATATTTAAACAAATGAAACATTGTTTTTAATTACATTTGTGAATGTGAATGTGAATGTTTAATACACAAAAATTGCATAGTTTTATTAAAATTACATCATAATAATTGCACAAATTTAGTTTAAAATATAAATTGTATGTATTTCACATTAAAACATCGTAAATAAAAAACGATGCATCATATATTGTGCCATTTTTACATTTTGACACCCACAAATTTTGCACAAACATATTGTTTTATGGTTTTCACATGAACTGTATTGAAATTTTGTGATATTGAAAATTTATGATGATGACAATAAAAAGAAATTGAAGATAGAACTTTTAAATAATAGATGATACTTATGAAGCTTCAAGGGTGCAACTTGTTTGCCTAAATTAGACTAAGGTTTTGTTGCCCCATGACAATAGAAATGAGCATCAAAATGCAAACAAGAGTTCCAATTTTTTTTAAGCTACCTTTATGTATGAAAGAACACAAACATCCCATCCCATGAATTGATAATGAAAATTGTGCAAAAAAATGATTCTTTCACGTGTTTGTACATTTTGCATATTGATGTTGTGCATTTAAAACATTAATGATGCACATATACATTGGATGAAATATTTTCATGTGCAACTTGCCTCAACATTATTCAAATCACTTATGAATGAATTAACTAGAATCTATATGTATGACAAATGAAAAGAATTTGGAAAGAATTGTAACCTGTGACGTGGTTCCTTATACTAATGAACTAATACGTATAATCACCTATTCTTAAATCATGAGAAAACCAATCCTATTATAAGGAGCCTTGAAAATTAAATTATAAAAAGAATTGAAACTAGAGAAGGTATTTGAAAATGAATAAATAAATAAATAAAAATGTTATAACCAAGTCTGCATTTTGCCCCAAAAATTATGTTTTCTCATTTTGACAATGTTAACATCTTTGTTTTAAAAATAATTCCCAATTGTCACTCCTAAATGAGCAACCTTTGCATTTCAACAACTCATGTTTTTTGCATGAAGATTTAACAAAAAGTTTCAGTTTTTTCACTTATATTAGTGCCAAGTAATGGGCTATGTAGACAATTTCTATTGGTGATGGGCTAATCAATGTGGTGCATTCAAAAAACACAAACAAAAAAAAAAAAAAAACACACAAAAGTGAGGAC
>Ga0116229_10010596_pt1 | contig 13798 bp, 8 predicted proteins | sample S1TSphgellanicum_3_FD_87313 | JGI IMG/M metagenome (GOLD analysis project Ga0116229, IMG submission 87313) | Host-associated microbial communities from peat moss isolated from Minnesota, USA - S1T2_Fc - Sphagnum magellanicum MG | ecosystem: Host-associated > Plants > Peat moss > Unclassified...
AAAAAAAAAAAAAAAAAAACAGTTTTTTAACCACTTATCATCCATATTTCATTGGACAGAATTTTGTTTCTCCCAGAATTATTATTAGTATTATTATTATTTTAAATCATAAAACCTAAACCTTAAACCCTAAATCGTACCTCTTTACGAGAAAGCTTGTGTAGCTGATGAAAGGTTGGTAACTGACTTCCTAGATAAGGCTGTTCCTGAATAGGAAGACAAGGTTAATCAGTGTGTTACAAAGTGTCAGGGAAAACCGAAAAAAACAAATAGAAAATAAAATTAAAAAGTGTTCTTTTATAATATGAAACAAAAGTTTCGAGAATCTTTTAACTAACTGACTCATACACGGGTTGTTAGTTCATGAACCAAAAGATGTTTAGGGTTGGGCAACGGACGGGTTTTTTTCCCTCTTGTATATGGGTTATGTAATAACTCGTTTCTATGTCTAGGGTTGGGCAAGCAATGATTATTTTTCTTTTCTTATATGTGTTATGTTATAATGTCAACCGTTGGTTAACATTGATTTAGAATGAGTCAGGAAATTATTATGTTTTTCCCCTTTGTTCTTCTTTCTAATCAGTTGTTAAACAAACAAGGGCCGTGTCACACTATGGCCTTGCCATTTACATTACAAAGAATCTGAAGGCAAAAGAAGAATTATGAAAACTCAAATATTTCACCATGCAAAAATATATTAATCTTCAAAAAATCCTCTTAAAAGAAACCAAAAATCCTTCAAGATATTATTATAACTCTATAACTAATCTCGAGTTTCAAGACAAGCCAAAACATCACCTTTCAGGAATGGTCATATAAAAATAGACCTATTATTTATTATTATTACCTAGTAGGGGCCAAAATCCCTTAAGCTACTATACTCTTTATAATGAATCTAAAAACACAATATATCCTTGCCTTGGTAGGCCAATTAAGGCCAACAAACCACTCTGGGTGCTGTTGTTGATTGAGTTAGGGAATTCTGTGCAGTCTGTCCACCCTTTTAGTTTCACAAAGGAAATTGGGGTGGTCTCTTCTTGACGGCTGGGTGGAACATTCTGGAGTATGACTAAGAAGCATTGTGTGTGTGCGTGTGTGTGTGTGTGTGTTTTTTTTTTGGTGCATTGCACATGTTTGACGTGAGTGTGCGAGGGAGAAATCATTATTCAAACCCGCTGCAAAACTATGCGAGTGCCAGCAAAGGAAGGCGTCACACTGACACCTGCAAAAAGTTCATAAGCGTGTTTAGTGTCCTCCAACAACAGGGCGCGTTAAGATAATCGCTCGGTTTCATTTTAGACTTCATGAAACATGAATATTAAGTTTGGGAATGCATTTTTTTTTGTTAGCCATGTTTAATTTTGCCATAATTATTTTAATCATTTTCATTTTAGCCATAATTATTTCATTCATGTTTTGTTGACCAAAGAGAAGTGTGTGTGTGATGTTTTAGGGCTAGCTAATCGCTATGGAGCAATTTTCCAAACAAGAAAGATGAGGTTTAGCAGTTTACACTAGTGCAGAGTATCTCTAGCAGTGCTCAATATTTGACCCTGCAAAAATATTTCTCACATCCAAGTTTAGTTACTTATTTCCTTTTTTCTGACCCTGCAAAAATGTTTCTCACATCCAAAGTTTAGTTCTTTCCTTTTTTTCCAACCCTAGCCATAAAATTTCAACTGGGATTGCAAATAGGTGGGAAACTACTAACAGCAAACCACCTGGACCAATCATTATGATTGACTGATCAGAAACATGGAGCAGCAGTGAGATCATATTTATTACACTCTTCTCTAGCAGGCGTTAGGCTTTGCTATGCTAACTACTTGTCAGCCTCAGCACAGTGGCAAGGCTGCTGGCCTAAAGTTATTTTGCTGATCTAAACCGGCATCATCATCCAATTTTAATTTCCAGGGTTACAAAGCCAAATGGATATCCAAAATATGCAGTACAGGTAGGTGAATGAGGTCTCCAAAAAATAAAGATAATGGGTTCAGATATTTGTTAATTTGGGAATTTTTTAATTCAATCGAATTTGAAAGAAGAAAAAACCCAGAATATTTCCCTATTTTTGGCTATTTACTGGATTAGAATTTGGCAATTTGGGAAAAAAAATCCTTCAAAATCTAGCGAATTTGGGCCCTTTTTTTCATTATAAATCCTTTGTATGGGTTGAAATCATATTTTTCAGGTCAAAATTTGGCAAAATTTCACCCATAAAAAATTGATGGTTCTAAAGGTTGAAAAAGGAACATTTGAAAAATGATGAGATTTTCAAGAAACATACAAGCCAAGAAGGAAATAAATAAATAAACAAAAATTTAACAAATAAGTGTGTGAAAGTTGTGTGATGTAAATTACAAGAAGGTTTTATTTCAACTTTCTAATAGAACTTCACATGTGTAACCTATGTGAACTTTTCAATAAGGAATTTCAATGGAGGACAAAATGTTGTGTGATCCAAACACTAAGATGAATTTGCTAAATATATTGAGGTAGTGTTGAAAAGGTTCTCTCACCAAATCATTAAAGTGAGCCTTTTTCTTTAGATGAATAATTATCTTTGTTACACTCCAATGTTCAAAAAGGTTATGCATTTTACTTAGTAGATATGTGTAAGTATTATTTTTAAATTGAAGCCCTATTTTATTCCACATGCGACTATATAATTGCTTGAAACAATAAACTATTGAAAAGGATAATGATTTTATAATAGAAAGGTGAAAAAAATAATTTAATGTTCTTGTTATATCACACATGTCGAAGATGTTGTAATGAAAAGAATGGGGAACACGATCACACAATGAATATGTCAATAATCAAACCAAATTTTCAGGATTTGTAAATGAATGAATCACTCAAATAAAACAAAGTTGACAAATTGTTTAAGCACCTTATTGCATCTCCTATAGAATTTAATATATGGGTCATTGGAGATTAAATCATTCCAATTTCCTCTCATAGAGTTCAACTAGTTTTTTCATGGCAATCTCATCATGACAAATACCCCAACACACAAATAACCATTTCTCACTAGAACATACCAAAACATATCCCTCACAAATGTATAAGGAAATAATTGTGTAATTGAAACATCCCATGGTTTCATATTTGCCACATGTTAACACAACCCTCCCAACACAATTGATAACTTCCTCACATAAGTAAATAGTAAACAAGTTTTCCAAACTTGGCCCAAGAAGTTTGACAAAAATGATGCAACAATTTAAATAATTATTCAATAGAAACCTAGTCAAGCCTTTTTAGAATTAAACCTCCCTATGAAACTCCCATACGAATAGGTACTTCCTTCTCGGCAACAAACTCAATCCCATCAAAATCATTGGAACATCCCATGCATCACAATTGACTTGCCAACTAACTAACTGCTCTTAAAACCCCTAGGGTTTTTCATCACATCCCTAATCTCGACCCCTATAGTCTATTTTTGAACCTTTATTCCCTCCATCACAACTCATGGCATAGTGAAAAGTCGTCAACTTCACAAGGACATAAAGGTATGAACCAAGGGGCATTCTTCCCCCATCAATTGAAGATACAATCCTAACTTGCAACGATAGCCAAAAAAACTTTAAACCAATGATCAACAATCACATATAAACAACAACTAAATTCCATGTACTTAGTTTTGCCTCTTGCACTAAAGACCTTTTCATATAGTCATTCCTTTGACCTCCATGATTCGTGTTCACCAAATCTAACTTTGAAACCACTAGCTCCCCCCAAAAATGAAGATAACCAAACAAACACCAAACATCAAGCACTATTATAACAAGAAATCACAAACACCAAATTACCACACATAATTTGCAACAAACAAATAACACAAATGCAAAGCAAACAATAGCAATTTGCAACACCTTTTCCCTTAACCAACAATTGTCAATAAATTTCAAGGGTGCAATGCCCTATTAACAAGGCCTTTATCAATCATAACATGAACTATGTGTGTTGAAAGGCTATGACCAATTGAGATCAATGGATAGAATTTGTTGCCATAACAACCCCTTCACATCCCATTAACATAAAAAAAGAGTAACAAATTAAATTTGGCACTAGTAAGTAATTTTGCAATTGAGGTATGGTTATACCAATTTCTAAATTAAAAATTAGATTTTTTCCCCCTATTTGTCAAAATGAAAATTTACACAAGACAAATTCAAGGGAGGAAAAATGTATAGTTTAGATTAAAACAATTCATATGGGGATGGTGATTCTTCATATGTGTACATTATTGTGCATCAACAATTTAATTCAAAACAAAAAAATGCAAAAAAATACATTTTTTAATAAATTAAATAAATGAAAATTGCAAGAAAAAAACTTGAAGTTGAAAAATACAAAGTTTGATTATTGAATTAAGTACTTATCAAGGAAGCTAAAAATGAAAATTAGTTATTTGAACTTGAAAGAGGCCAAGGGGAGGGGGGAAGGAATGATTGCTCTTAATCAAATTTTAATTAAATAAAACAGTAATGAACAGTGAACAACCACATGTAAATGATGTTAATAAGTGCATTAAAAAAATAAAACAATTTGAAACCTACTATGGGTTAGCCTTATTCTAATTCCCAAAATTTTGCCAAATGAAATTTAAAATTTAAAATTTGAAAATGAAATGATTTTGAAAGTTTCAATCACCAAATTTGAGGGGGAAATAATATTAATTGGCATATTCCTATTTTTATTTTTTAATGTGTACACATATACATAAAATACTAATTCGAAAAATTATACTTCCTACTTTGTTTATAGTTAAATTTGGCTAAATCTTCCTAAAGATGATTGCCATTTTTTGTACATCTTCCTATTGATGATCATCATTTATGATACAAAACAAACTCCTCAAATGTTTTTGCTACAGAATGCAAGTTTTAAATTGGAAATAATTTCCCCACATTTTTTGTTTTATTCAAATGATGATAAATGTTGAAATTATCAATATTATCCCATATCTTTGAATAAAGAAGCATGATGCAATGGTTAAAAACTAATTCCATGGGTACAAGATTTTGGATTCAACTTTTTTTTCCCAAATGATCATGTTTTTTCCTAGATGGTTTTGTCAAACCTTTCCCTCAATATTATTTTTTTTTCCACAAAAGACATTTTTTTCCTCTACAACTTCTTCAAAGCTTTCCCCAAATGACTTTCTTGGATGAAACCTTCAAAGAAACTATCCAAGTTGTCAAAATGTGCAACTTGGCCCCCTCACCCACCAAGTTGCCTAGGGGGGAAACAATTTGAAAGACAAGGCGAATCGGGTTAATGCTTTCCCAAGGAGTTTTGCTACATTTCACTAATGAAAGCATCCATCCCCACTTCCCATCCCAAGTTGCTTACAAATCTCAAAAATAACTCCATAAGGAAAAGGTGAATTGGGCCCATGTTTTTCCCAAGGAGCTTGGTTACTCTTCCTTGTGAAAAACATCCATCCATGTGCACTTGGCATCACTTTCTTCGCCAAGTTGCCCACATCAAAGGAAAAAAAAAAAAACAAGTCCCCTAGGAAGAAGGGGAATTGTGGACATGCTTTCTTTGGGGAGCTTCATTACAATGCTTTAAAAGTTCTAGAAGGTTACACAATGGATAAAATGTCATTTCATTTTTTCAATTTTTGATCATTTTTTTTTTTTACTTTTCAAACTTTTCATCTATTGTGCAATTTTTCATCCAATATGCAACCTTTTTTCGAATGTTTCATTCATTTTGCAACTTTTCCTTAAGTTTTAATCCATTTTTAAATCTTAATCCGTCAAATTTCCATCCATTATGCAAAAAAATTCACTAATTTTTCATCTATCATACAATTTTTCATATCTTGTACAACTTTATTTCCCAATGTTTCAATTATTTTGCAAGCTTTGAAGGAAAGTTTCTTGAATTTTTCATCCATTATGCAACCTTTTTAAATTCTATAACATTTCACATAAATTAAATTTTAATGAAGATTAGAAAAATAAAAATGATATTCAACTTTAAAGGGGAAAAGGTGTTTTACATGGTCAAACAACACATCATCACACAAAACATTGCTTGACTAGGAAATTGTTACATTGTCCCATGAGGGAATGGTTGAGAAACACTTGTTGCCTAACCAAGAAAAGAATGCTTTGTTGGGGGCGACTTATGTGAACCATTATTCCAAATTACTTGGGGGAATTATGGACCAAACATTCCCTTTAAGGAACTTGGGAAATGGACCAACCATCCCACGACCATAGTTTTTTGTTTCAATTTTGTGATACAAAAATTTTGGTGATTTTTATCCAAAGGTAGAAAAATAATCAAATTACATCACAAAATTGAAGTTTTCCAAAACAAAATCCCAATTTTTTTGTCAGAAAAATGATTGGAGTTATCCCAAAAAAATATTGGCCTAAAACCTTGACCCAACCAACCATTCTTCCACCAAGGAAAGGTGGACCCAAATTGCTTAAGGAAAGCTATCATCTTCTTTCTCTTGCCATGGATGAAAGCTATTTAGAAAAAGATGGGTGTAAAAATATTTGAACCTTGATTGTTCCACATATTGAAGAAGATTTCAACCACTTTGTATGATGTCACAATCTAAAAAGAAAAGTCGTTTTAGTTAATATTTAAACTAATTTTCATAATTCATGTATAGTAAAATTTTGATTTCTTATTGGGCATCAATGTCACACATGTGTACTTTTGTGTTGGAGTTCAAGTTACATTTAATTTGTTATTTATGTTCAGTGTTTTCCTTCCTTCCCCATCCCAAAGTGTGGGCAAAAGATTAATTTGTTTTACAATGAATTTTCACTAGGTTAGAATAATCTAGAGGAAAATTGTGGTTTCAAAGTGCAAAATCTCACCATTTTTGCAAAATCATGCATAAAAGGATATTAAACAAAACTTCCCACATTATCCTAGAATAGGATATTATGCTTGGAGAGGTTCCCAAATAACAAGATGATTTTCGATTGAGGTTGTTACATTCAACACATATGTATTATTACCCTTTTAACATCAATAACAAGTTTTTAATCATTTGTACTTAATCCTCACACATTAGATTGAACAATGTTTGTTAGTTCTTGGTCTTTTAAAAACTATTTGGTATAGGTTTTTTATTAATATACAAAATGGGAAACCCTTCAATTTCAGTTTTTAAAAGTATTTTCAAAAACTAAAATTTATTGGTGTCAAGGTTGGGGATCCCAATTTTTAAACCATTAGTTCCTAAATCAATGGTTTTGGGATTTATGCGACCCATCAATTCCAAATTCAAAGCCAATTTGATATTTTTTAAGAACCCCTTGAAGTTGCATTTAAACTCATTTTTCTTAGAATTGTGGACGATGACCATGTTAGGAAGGGGTGTCATAGGTCCTTGTTTGCCTTGCCTTTGGGATCCCAAATATGCATGAGCTCCTACCTATGTAACATTATGAAGTGAACCTTATGAAAAACTATTATGCCTCCTTGTGTATAGTGCTACAATAAGTTTAAATCCATGTATACCCATTGGGTTCAATTTGAAGGTCAAGTTTGGGTCAAGTTCCATGTAGACCCACTAGGTCCAATTCTTAGACAGAAATTTAGATTTGGACCTTGATTTGACCTTGATTGAAAACCTAAAATTGGCCAACACTAACATGCACATTAAAAAATCACATTTCAAAAAAATAATTGTAAGTTTTTAATATATTTTCACCAAATGTACTATTAAAATTGAGCTGTTTTATTTTGTTACTTGTAATCATTTTTGTAAGGGAATATTTTGATTGGAAACCAAATTTCTTATCCACTAATGGTCAAATTTCAACAAATACATGAGCCTTTGGACAAGGCATAATACACTTACATTGACAAGTGGATATGGAGGGGGCTCTCCTCAATTCAAAACTATTTTCGTAAACACAATGTTATGCACACCTAAAAATGACATGTGAAGCTCAAAAAACCATGAATTTATAGGCCTTTTATGTTTCATATGCAAAAAGGAAATTAAAAACACTCATTGAAACCTTTGTGAAACGTTTTGTTAAAATTTTCACAATTTAGATATAAAAACCATACATAACTGATATTTGATACTAACCTTGGCCCATTAAATTTTTTAAAGTGGCATGTATAACCTTATCATAGTGTAGTTGCAAGTTAAAGTGACTCACTTTTTTGGACAACATTGGACATTTTGGTGTACTCTATTCAAATGTCACAAACCTATAGTAAAATCATCAATGTAACAATTTTTTGGAAGGATCAAGATTGTCAATTTGGATAAAAATATGTGCATAATGATGAAATTTAATAAATATACACCAAACATATACTAATGAACTTTTGAAGTGAAATCATGTGGATTATGTTTTTGGATTTGCATGAAAAATATCATTTTAGTTCAAAATGTTTTATAGGGCTTAATATGTGATACAAGTTAGAAAATAAAACATGAATTTCTTTTATATATATATATATAACAAATAATGATGAACCTTTGAACAACTAGATTTGGACATTTTTTCAATAGTGTTTATTTTAATCATTTTTGTTGGATTGATGTTTTTAAAAATATTTATGGCAAAGAGTTGTCTAGTTAGGCTCTTATTCATATCAATTTTTTTAGTTCATTAGTCAGCACATAATCCCTGCCTAACATTGATTTTATTTTTATTTTTCCATTTTAATGTTAACATATGGATTTTGTGAAGTGTTGTATCCATTGAAAATGACCCACCATAACTTGTAATGACCCTCAAATTTGTTCCAATGCCAAGTGTCACTTTTGTTCCAAACATCACTTTCCTTTTCTCTTTGTTCCAAACCTTTTTAAATGTCAAGTAATGATACAACATTACAAGCCAAAGTTGAATGCTTAGATCCAAAATGAGGTTGAGGAGATGTTAATTGATATTTTCATGGATTAGATATGGTTTAATTTTAAAACTAAAGAAAAAAAAAACATGAAAACTTTAGGCCTCAAGAATTAGCCAATGTGTATTAATATAGGGAAGAATGATAGTCATCACATTATTCATGATTATTTTGGTGATGCATCTCTTTACAATAGGAAAATATATAAATGTTATAGGTTGCGAAAGGGTTTATTTCTCAAAACTATATAGATTTTTGTGAATATAATTTGTGTTTCGTTCAAAAGAAAAATTATAGGCATGGAGTTTTGGGTTGTTTTTTATTTAAAAATGAACAACCATCTTGAAAAAACTTGCTTATGATATGTGATTGTAGATGTTATTAATGAATACTATATGTTGGGAAGTGGTCCAAAGCACTTAAATTCTTATATAATATGAAATATAAAAAGGGGAATTCTTTTATTATTGAACTCACTTAGTGATTCCTACTTTAAAATGAACTTTTTTGGGTTGATTTAACACAAAAATTAAGGTGGAATTGGGGAAGATGCCATTAATGAAACATTGCATGTGCAAACCAATGAAATAAACAAGGATGGTTCTCGATAAGTCATCAACAAGTGGGCAACAAAATATATAATGCCAAGGCAATAGGTAGTAAGTAACTACCACCACCAATAAGATAACCATGATTTGGGGGAAAATCACATTATGAATGTTGTTCATTTGCCTTGAGCTATTTTGTAAGGTTTGAAACATGATTACAATGCAAGAGGCATGTACATATCTCCACCTTTAAAAGTAACAAGAATTCATTAGACAATGATGATAACTGATTCCAACACCTTGGTATGTTGCATTTGTGTTGCACATTATAAGTATGGCAAGGCAAAGAGATTATATAACTAGGGAAAGGGATTTTTGCACAAGCGACCAAACCATAGGCTATCAAGGTGCAACCAACTAAAGCACAGGTTTAAGCACAACCAACCAAGGCAAAAACATCTAAACACTACAACATGAATTGCCACATGAGTTGTCACACCCACTAGTGTGGTTGTAGGGACTACTTATTGTGACCACAAATTGCCAATCATAATTAGGTGTCATGGGCAAGATAATTTGGTCATAAACTAATGAAACACTAACATGCATAGATATTTACCCTTTTGAGTTGAAACTAATGGCAAATGCCTAAATAAATTCATTGATAAATTGTGTAGTGTAAATAATCATAACATACTTCCAATTTTAGAAGAAAACATTACAATAGATCTTCTCCTTTTCACTATTTTTTTGAACAAAACATACATTCTATTTCTTTCAATTTAGTCAAAATGAACTAATCATAATTTAAATCAATAGTTTGCTAACAATGTACTCATTGGCATGTGATTGATTGTGACTAAAATTTGTCATGTTTGTTTTGCTAAGTAGAGTTAATTAACGTGGCACTAATTTTTTATTTAAAAATTATATATATATATTGAAGTTTTGAAATCTACAAATTGCAAAAGTTATTTGTTGCTCCAAACTAGGAAGTCAATTTCTTTTTAATTTTTAATTTCTTGATAGGACTACCAATAAGTGGCTACCTTGCAACCCATCATTAGACCAAGATTGCGGTACGCAAATCCTTAACCATTGAACCACAACTTCACACGGTGACAAATCTTCTCAATGCATAAATATAAACACATGTATGTTTTGAATTTCAAGCATGTTATTAATTTCATAACAAAGTTAATTTCATGCATAGATATGTAGGTAGGTATGTGTTTAATAGGCAAGTATGTAGGTAGATAGGTAGTAGGTGTCTACCTATTTATTTATCTATTTGCCCATATAGGTAGGACATAATAACTATAAACCTATTTACATATATAACTACCTACATTTCTATTTATAACAACTTATTTATTTACCCATTTACACATTTACCTACTTACATTCCTATTTATGACCTACCTTCTTTTCATTACTTAATTAATTAATTTTTACTTTCCTAATGACATTGGAATATATAATGCATTTAATAATGCATGCAATTACATTATAATAATTTTAATATTTATCTAAAAATTCAAACATAATCTTAATTTGAATTTGAATGATTTAGCTTAAATAAAATATAAAATAAATTATATTTACATATTAAAAAATCATCATTTATTTAATTCTACGATTTGTTAATTGATGGTTTGATCAATTAATACTTAAATTTCAGACTGAAAAAAAATTTGCATGTGAAAATTTGCAATCGATTTCATCCCCCCCCCACCCCCCCACACACACAAAATTTCATAATTTTTTATATAGTAATGGGTTTATTTCAAATTTAAAAATGTGACATTGATTTAAAATATTATTATTTTAAAATTTTCAACATAATGTCTTTAAGTTTATGACAAACAAATATAGAAATAACCCCTTCTCCCAAACTTACGAGGCTATTTTGTCAAATTCCTTAGATCATTTCACATGTGAAGTACATAATTATTATAAGTTGGTTATAAAATTTAATAGGTTTTAAAATTCATGGTTATATTTAATTTAAAAAATTAGGGACATCATATACATTATGTCACATAAGATAGCAAATGTAGTACATTTTAGTCACAATATCATATAAGACTTGATAGAGTAACATGTTTTAATCACAATAGTCATACATCATTGTGACATGTCATTGTTTTTGTTACTTTTTTGTGATTAGATTCAATCATGAAGCTAGCATTACAATCACCATGTGAATTTGTCATGGTTTGCATGTTGGTAGTAATGTTCATTTGATTAAACATTTTTTTGAACTTAGTCAAATTAAACATTGTTAATTTGGGTTAATCAAAACGAACAAAATTAGTTATGTTAGTCAACTTGAAATGATTATATAACTATTTTAGTCACAAGGGGGTGATGAAATAGACATGCTTTTGTTATAATGCAATAATGGTTTCAATTTGAATGAAATTTTTTGATTTCAATATAAAGTTTTTATTGAAAAATTGATACAACTTATTCCACAACATTATTGACTTTTCTTACAAGTGTGATTCAAGTTCATAAACAATTGCCCTTCAAAAGTCATTTGACCCATTGATGTTCAATCAAGTTTTGTTGCAAAACATGATAAATGTATGCATTTTCAAGACCTTGTGTGCCTTGAATGATAGCACGGAAGGTCACACACCTCTTTGATTGAACCCGATTGCTAGGTTCAAACACATTTTTAAGGCCACAATTCATCTCCTATTTGATCATCATGTTGTGAAAGATATTGCATGCAAACCTAACATTAGAAATTGTATCAAGATACAATTGTCTTGAAAAAATTTGGATGATTGCTTAGATATTATGTGTGTAGAAATTTACTAAAACATCCCTCCACATCTTTCTTTATTACTTCTTGAAGCATATTGAAACAATGCACAATGCAACCTTTTCATCTTGGGGTTTGTGTATTGATTGGACAAAACACTAAAACTTGGATAAATTTAAATGCAAGACAAAACAATGTGGATAAGTGTTGCCCTTGACAACAAAATAAATTCACATCATGTGCATCACCACCTGAAAAATTTCAAATCAATGGAGACTTATGGAACACGCTTATTTCATCATTAATTCTAAGAGTGCCAAAGAATGCACGTCAAATCCACAAGCTTTAATTAGCAACAATTTCAAGAATGATGTTTTGATTGCCATCCTTGTTAGTGAATTGATTGTGCCATATAATTGGGTAGTTCTTTCATTTATAATGCATGAAATTGATGATTGCAAACATATTGGGACATTCTTTGTCCTTATTGATTTTCAATTGATGTGCAATATCAACTATAGTTGGTTTTACAAATATTCATCTTGAAAGCAACAACAAATTGTTTCATGGACTACATAACCACATTTGTTCCCAACCTACAATTTGTTCATCAATTCTATTCACAACCACACCATATTTTGCAAGCCTTAAACTATTGCAATGTAATTTTTAATGCTTAATCATCCAAAGAAACACACATACTCTACAACCCTAACCATAATTATGAGAAATAATAATTTTTTTCATCGTGGAATGCTTCATAAACATCTTGTCATTGTAGAGAGGAATTGTTAATGTTATCTTTCTAGATCCTCTTATGACTTGTTTGATTTCCTTTCAACACATTTGGAAATTTCCATAGTTTAGAATCACCAAACTTTTTGTTTTTTTTGCACAAGTTAGGAAATCTCCATTGTTTAGAATCACCAAACTTTTTTTTTTTTTTACACAACTTAGGAAATCTCCATTGTTTTGAATCACCAAACTTTTTGTCATTTTACACAAGTTATTCGCTTTGGAAATACACTTTGAATTTTTTACCATTTATCCTAAAACTATTGCCTCCATCATGTAGCCCTCTTTTGTGTGACTCTAGATTTGGGGGGAGATTGTAAAATGCAAGAAAACTACACATTGGACTACAAGACTTTACTAGTAGGAGATTCTATTGTTTTGTGATGCATTACAACTATGTATAGGAGAAGGGTCGATTAGTTAGAAAAACACCTTTCAAATTGTGTAAGTTATTATTCTTATGATACCATTACAACATAAGTGAACATGAACCGAATGAGCAACCAAAATTTGTTAATAAGAGATTTTATTGTTTTGTGATGCATAACAACTATGTATAGGAGAAGGGTCGATTAGTTAGAAAAACACCTTTCAAATTGTGTGAGTTATTATTCTTATGATATCATTACAACATAAGTGAACATGAACCGAATGAGCAACCAAAATTTGTTAATAGGAGATTCTATTGTTTTGTGTTGCATAACAACTATGTATAGGAGAAGGGTCTATTAGTTAGTTAGAGAACACCTTTCAAATTGTGTAAGTTATTATTCTTATGATATTAGTGCGACAGAAGCGAACATGATTTCTTCAACCC
>Ga0116229_10010597_pt1 | contig 13798 bp, 9 predicted proteins | sample S1TSphgellanicum_3_FD_87313 | JGI IMG/M metagenome (GOLD analysis project Ga0116229, IMG submission 87313) | Host-associated microbial communities from peat moss isolated from Minnesota, USA - S1T2_Fc - Sphagnum magellanicum MG | ecosystem: Host-associated > Plants > Peat moss > Unclassified...
AGACGCGCTCGTCGATCTCCTTGCAGAGTTTGGAGACCTGGCTTTTGGAGATGCCCGTCATGCCCATGGCCTGGACGAGATCCTCGACCTTTCGGGTCGAGACGCCGTTGATCCAGGCCTCCTGCACGACGGCCGTCAGCGCCTTCTCGATCGTCCTGCGCGGCTCGAGGAACACCGGGAAGTAGGAGGGTCCGCTCCGGAGTTTGGGCGCCTTCAGCTCGAGGTTGCCGAGCCTCGTCTCCAAAGTCCGGTCTCGATAGCCGTTCCGATAGGTCAGGCGGTCCGGGGTTCGCTCGTGGCGGAGCGCTCCGATCACATTCTCAACGTCGCAGTCCATGAGCCGCTGCAAAGCGGTCTCAGCAAGTGTTTTCAGAAAATCGCCGTCGTCGGTCTTCTGCACGAGCGCCAAACGCTCATTGTGTCGTCGGTCATCGGGGTCGCCTTGCTTGCGGTTGCTGTGTCGCAACACGACCTTGAGCCAACGACTTCCGGTGGCCAACCCCCACCGCCGCAAGGCGGGCTGCTGCGCTATTGAGGGGCTACACAGCCCGCCTTGCTCAGCAAATTTCCACCACTCCAGTGGACGCTATCCTTCGGCATGCCGCACAACTGGCGCTCAATGAACGGGTTCCTACAGGAAGTCCGGCGCATCTGGTTCAACTGCCTGCGGCGGAGGAGCCAGAAGAACCGACGGATGGCCCGGGCCTGGTTCGACGACGCGACGTCCCGCTTCCCCTTGCCTCAACCTCGGATAACCCACCCCTGGACACCACGAGCGGTCTGATGCGGGTTACTTCCGGGAAGAGCCGGGTGCGGGAAATCCGCATGCCCGGATCCGTGAGGGCGAAGCCGAATGGCCCAGCTACTCGACCGCTATCTCACGCAAATCTCTGTGCGATGCAGCATATCTGCTGCGATGCGATATTCTTGTTTGATTAGCACACAATTTTAGCATGCTGACTCTAGCGTAATAGAAATTCCCGCGAGAGGGTTAGGTGGAACGACTGGGTTTTTTGGAGAGGAATTTTTCAAATACCTGCTCCCCGCCGGAGTTGGTGGTCATATGATCCAAAACCCAAGTGAACTCCGCATCGTAAGCGTCTTCCAGCGACCGACCGACGCCGCGGTTGACGAGCGACTTTATGCCCTGAACGCCTTCGGCGGGATTGGCGGCGATAGCCGCGGCCATTTCGACGGCGGCGTCTAGCACTGAGCGGTCTTTCACAACCTGGTTGACCAAGCCTATCTCCAACGCCTCTTCAGCGCCGACGACGCGGCCTGTGAAGAGGATCTCTTTTGCTTTGGCGATACCGAGGATGGGCGGGAGCGACCAGGTTGCGTTGGCGGCGCCATAGCTGCTGGCGGTGACCTTGAACTGAAGCGAAGCGCTGGCTAGACGCAGGTCTGCCGCGGCGGCTATGAGGGCGCCGGCGCCGTAGGCGACGCCATTTAGGGCTGCCACTATGGGCTTGGCGTAGTCAGCGATCCGCCAGAACAGCCGGTCGCGCTGCGTGAACGCCGCCGCCATAGCCGCCGCGTCGAAGCCAACCATTTCGTGGATATCGAACCCCGCTGAGAAAGCCCGCTCTCCAGCGCCCGCGATCACCACAGATCGGATTTTGGCGTCAAACTCAAAGGCGCCAAAGGCCTCCATGAGCGCCTCAAACAAGGCCATGTCGATCGCGTTCATCACGTGGGGCCGATTTAGGGTCAGCAGGGCGACGCCGTCGGCTGGCTGGGTGATCGTAAGGGTGTCTGTCATGACGTGAGCGTCCTGGGCTTCCCGCATCGAACCGGGCGCCTATGCTTGTTAATCGGTGGCGCGACGCGAGCGTGGCGGGCCAGCGCCCTGGTTTCCACCATGGCTCAGCTTTCAAGATCCGCGCGATAGGTGCGGTGGAAGAGCTGGTTGGCGATCTCGTTGCGGCCGAGATAAGCCATCGGCCTGAACGGCATGTCGGCTGAGCTCTGTATGCTGTTGCCGACCGGAATGTCTTCGTTGACGATCGCGGAGACGGCGATCTCCCAGTTCTTGGCCAGGATCTCATGGCCGCGTTCGTCCTGCTCCTTGTCCGGCGTCAGGTACCTGAGGTGCAGGCGGCAGTGCGACACGTCCGGACCCTGGTAAACCGTCCAAAATTCTATGTGGTGAGGATGAAGCACCATCACCGAGTTTGGCGTGAAGAGGTTGCCGAAGATCACATATCGATCGAGCGGGGTCTGGCCTGGTGGCTCATGCATGATCTTGTCGATCGCCCGGCGCGGATTTCCCCAATACATATGCCGGCCCATGACTTCTGAACACAGCGTGTTCGGGTAGAAGTAAGGGCTGATCGTCTTTCCGTGTAAGAACTGCACATGGTATCCGTCGATAAGCCCATCCATCATGACCTTCCAATTTTGTGGAAAGTCAAACACGTCTTGACGGTAGACGAACCATCTGTCCAACCCATACTCGCCAAGAAGATCATCCATGCGAGGTCCGAGGAATGACCCGACATCGATCTCGCCATGTGGGTTCTCAACCACCCAAATAAATCCGTGTCGCTCCTGGGTCGGCAGGGGAATAAGGCCCGTTTTGATACACGCGGGCGCGTCGCCGAATGTTTCCTCGAAGCTGATGCGCTGCAGGGCTCCGTCCGTCGAATAGCTCCAGCCGTGATAGGGACAGGTGAAGAGGGCGCGCCGCCCTTCGGGCGCGGTGACGAGCGTCGCTCCCCGATGGCGGCAGATGTTCAGGAAAGCCTTCACACCTCCCTCTGCGTCCCTCGTAATAAGGACATTGCTGCGGTTCAAGCGAAGGGTAATGAAGGATTTCTTGTCGGGGACCTGCGCCGCGTGGGCGGCCATGATTGGCAGGCGTTCAAAGATCCGATTGCGCTCTGTCTTCGCCAGCTCCGTGTCGGAGTATATTCCAAGATCATACTCAAGTATGTCCTCGAACAGATCGGTGGTCCCTGCGCGGACGTGATCAAACAGCTTTGAGGCCAGCGCCTTGTTACGAAGAGGGGTGTAGTAGGTCATGCCCCAGGCCTAGCTAAGCGAGTGTGAGGCAAGCCTGAGCCCAAGACGCAGGCCGCGTCCCGGCCGGTGGCTTGCTCGCCCTGACTTTTGAAGCGCCTCGTCCAGTCCTGCGCCTCGGAGGGTGTAAGCGCCCGCGCGTATCCCATGCCGGCCCGGCGCCTCGATTGTCTCTTCGGTCTGCCCCCGCGGATAGAGGCTCGCCCTACCAACATTGATGATTCCATCTCGCGGCTGGACATTCGATCGTCGCAACAAAATATTACAATCTTCAAAGAATGTAAAATCACTTCAAGCGCTGTGATCCAAGCAGCCCTGCAGCGCGCAATTCAGCCTTGATCTCTTCGGTGTGTTGCCCCAGCAAAGGCGCGTAGCCCGCCTCGAAATACGGCGCGTCAGCAAACCGGATCGGGGGCTGCATCTCGAGGAAGTCGCCTTCCGATGGATGGGGCCGTCGCTTGAAAAACCCGATCGCCTGAAGGTGAGGATCCTCTGTGATATCGGCGAGATCGCGCACGGCCATCGCAGGTATCCGAGCGGCGCGCAGAGCCTCGATCCATGCCTGTGTGGTCCTGGCGGGCGTAAAGCTGGCGATCAGGGCATAGAGCGCGCTGATGTTCAGGGCGCGGTCACGCGGCTCCGAGAATCTTGGGTCCTTCAGGACCTCTGGGTGGCCGAGGACGCTGAATGTTTCGACTAGATTTGCATCGGTATAAGGCACGATGCTGATGTGTCCGTCCGCAGTGGGGAATGGCTGACGGAAGGGATCAAGCTGGCGCGGGTACCCGATCGGAGCCGTTGCAGGCACGAAGGTCTGCCCGCCGAGGTGCTCTTCGAGAAGGAAGTGGGTGAACGCCTCGAACATAGGCGCTTCTACGCGCTGGCCGCGGCCAGTCCGCAGCTTGTGCACCAACGCGGCGAGCATCGCTTGGGCGCCGTAGAGGCCAGCGACCTTGTCGGCGATCAGAGAAGGGATGTAGCGCGGCCTTAGGTCGCCATCGACCCGCGAGCTCAACGTCGCCGCCCCCGACGCCGCTTGGATCACATCGTCATAGGCCTGTAGATCCGCGTAGGGGCCGGCCTGGTCGAAACCCACGGCGTGGACATAGATAAGGGCCGGATTGAGCGCCTGAACCGCCGTGTAGTCAAAGCCAAGCTTGGTTATGGCCTCGGCGCGGAGGTTGTGAATGAAGATGTCTGCGCCAACGAGGAGCGCACGCATCACTTCTGCGTCCTCCTCGGACTTTAGGTCCAGCACGATGGATCGCTTGCCCCGATTGAGGGTCATGTGCGGCGGCGACATCAACCGGGTGTGCGCAGGGCGCCCGGCCCTGCGCATCTGATCGCCCTCGGGCGGCTCGACCTTGATGACGTCTGCACCCAGGTCCGCCAACATGTGTGTCGCGTAAGGGCCGAACACCACGCTGGTCATGTCGATGATGCGAAACCCTTGGAGCATTCCGGCGGTCAAGGGCGTTCCTCGCTGCGGCGCCCGCAAGGGGTTTCCGTTCCCGTTGCAACCATGGTCACGGAGATCCATCCATGAACCCGGCCCTGGGAACAGAGGACGCGGTCTCGGTTTGCAGTATGCAGAGGCCCCAAAGGCGCGCGCGCCTTTGGGAATCGCGCAGGAGGGTCTCCGGCGCGCGCCGTCGATACGCCGCCAAACGCATAATCGCGTGCAAATTTCGATGCTCGGGGAGTGAAGGCAGCTCGATCATCCTTGCGCTTTAGCCCTGTGCATCGGATCGGGTGCGAACGCTGTCGCCATTTCATAGCCGAGCGACGATTCGAAGGTCGGCATAGCCATCCGAAGCCAGCCGTTCAGGGCGCGCTTGCTTAGCTGGACGGCCGAAGGCGATAGGTCAGCAAGCTCGGCAGCCAGATCAAGGGCGCGCTCCAGCACCCGCTCGGCTGGGACGCACTCGGACACAAGGCCGATCCGTTCCGCCTCACGGCCAGTGATTTTGTCCGCTGTTAGAAGATAGCGCTTCGCCTTGGCCATGCCGCACAGCAAGGGCCATATCAGCGCTGCGTGATCGCCGGCTGCAAGGCCGATCTTCGTATGGCCATCGCTAAGGTAGCTTGTCTCGTTGGCGATTGAGATATCCGCAAGCAGGGCGATGGCTAGGCCGGCGCCTGCGGCTGGCCCGTTGATGGCGGATATTAGCGGCTTGCGCGCTTCGACCAAGCCTGAGACCAGCTCCACGGTCTCCCACATCATCCGGAGCCGGACCTCAGGGGACATATCGGCGACCTCAGCGTAGTCGCCGCCCACGCAAAATGCGCGTCCGGCTCCCGTAATGACCCCAACTCTTGCATCCTCGTCCTGATCGAGGCGGCGTGTTAGGCTCGCCAGCTCTGTGTGAAGCGCCGCGTTCGTCGCATTCAGCCGTTCAGGGCGGTTCAGGGTGAACAGGACGACGCCTGGCCGCGGGCGGTTCACCAGGATGTTTGTGAAGGCGTAGCTGAAGTCGGCCATGGTGTTTTTAAGCGTTCGCGCCTTTGCTAGGGCGCTACAGCCAGGCCCTCGGCGAGACTGTCCCAGGCTGCTGGCGATAGCGCCTGGCTTCTCAGCGCTTTCTTCTGGATTTTGCCGGTTGGGGTTCTCGGAAGGTCGGCCACGAATTCGATGAACCGAGGGAGCATGTATTTTGGTAGCCGCGGCGCTAGGAAGACATATAGGGCCTGAGCGGTGAGGTCTGACCCTGGACGCGGCTGAACCATAAGCACGATCTCGTCCTCGCTGGTCGCCGCGCGCGGTCGCGCCCCCAGATGGTCTACAGCGACAAGGGCGGCAGGAACGCCGATGGCGGCGACGTCGGCGACGTCGGGGTGGGCGCGGACTTCGGCCTCAAGCTCGACGGAGGAGACGTTGTTGCCGCGGACACGAAGGTAGTCCGCTACCCGATCGACGAAGTAGAAGTGGCCGTCGGCGTCGCGGCGCAGGGCGTCCCCTGTCGAGAACCAGCCATCGCGCCAGGCCTGCGCGGTCGCTTCAGGCTTGCCGAGATATTCCTTTAGCAGCAGCCACGGACGTTTGGGCTTGATGATCAGCTGTCCGACATCGCCGTCCGCAACATCACATCCGTCATCATCGACCAGCCGAGCTTCGTAGAGCGGCGAAAGACGCCCACAGGTTCTGGCGTTCGGAAGGTCGCTCGCGGCCGTGGGGAAGCCGATCTCGGTCATCCCCCAGCCGGTCGAGACCTTCACGCCGAACCGAAGTTCGAACTCCCGATACTCGGCCAGAACCGGGTTCATCAGCACGCGCTTTAAGGGATTGTCCGCGTCGTCGAGGCGGGCGGGCTGCACGAACAGGAAACTCGCCACCCCCAGGAGATGGGTGTGGGTGCAACCAAACCGGCGCACATCGTCCCAGAACGCACTGGCGCTCAACCGCTCGCGAAGCACAAACCGGCCGCCTCTTACGGCCGCGAAGACAAGACCCGTGCGGCCCGACGAATGGAACACCGGCCAGGGGCAATAGAAGGCCGGGTCAGGGTAGTCTTCCGGCCGATCGCCCACATAAAGACGGTCGAGGGCGGCGTACTGGATGCTGCCCCATGGGGTGACAACCCCCTTCGACGGCCCGGTGGTGCCGGAGGTGTAAATCACAGCGTAAGGGTCGGTCAGTTCCGGCGGCGGATAGTCGTTCTTCGGCGCCTCCGCCATAAGGCTCGCCAGGGTGCGGACGCTAGGAAAGCCCGCCGGGACTTCCCGGTCGAGGGTGACCACGTGCTCCACATGGGGGGCCTGCTCCAGGACGCCGGTGATCTTCTCCAGATAGGCGTTGGAGGTGATGACGACCCGGGCGCGGCTGTCGTTCAAGCCATAAAGTAAGGGATTGCCCCGAAACTCGGGGTTGATCGGCACTTCCATGGCGCCCAGCCACGAAAGGCCGATCCAGCAAACATGAGCTTCGATTCTCGGGTCGTTCAAGGTCACGACGCAATCGCCGCGCCCAATCCCGAGGCCAGCGAGCGCATCGGCGGCCCTAAGCGCGTGGGCATGGAATTCGCCGTAGGTGATCGAGGGCCCGCGGACATCCTGGATCAGGACGGCGGAGGGATGGGTCTCGGCCCGGCGGCGAATCAGAACGGGGACGGACTCTTGGGGCTCGCGCGCCGAGGCCTGGTCTGCCTCAGCGCTCATGGTTTTAACGGGGTGAAAGTGACAGGAAGACTGATCATCGCCCGGGCCTCGCCGACCTGATAGCGAGGCTCGAAGTCTGCGGCGACCTTATAGTCCGGCATCCGTTTCAGAACCCCGCGAATAGCGCTGCGGAGGAAGACGCGGGCAAGATATTGACCGATGCAGCGATGCGGGCCGCCGCCGAAGGTCAGGTGCGGATTAGGCGATCGGTCGAGGACGACCCGTTCCGGATCGACGAACCTGCGCTCGTCATGGTTGGCGGAGCCGTAACAGACCATAAGGTCGTCGCCAGCCTCCAGCTTGCGGCCGCCGATCTCGACGGGCGCTGTGACCTTGCGCTTCAGAATCTGGGTCGGCGCGCTGTAGCGCAGGAATTCGTCGACGGCTGGTCCCCAGAAGGCGTCATCGTCCAGGTGGGCGAGGATTGTCTCGCGGACGTCAGGATGACGCGCGATGTAGAAAAGGGACTCCAAGATCGCCGATCGGGTCGTGTGAAGACCGCCAAACACCAGAAGAACGACGGTTCGCCGGATTTGATCGTCGTTGAGCTGACCGCCCATGCCGGGGACGTCCGCGTCGAACAGGGCGCTTATAATATCGTCACGTCGGGGCGCCGTCCGTCGCTGGGCGACGAGGTTGAGGATGAAGCGATCAAACTCAGCCCCAGCTTCGACCACAGCGGACGGATCTGACCTTCCGTGCGTCAGGCAGTCGACCCACCTCAGAAGCTGCGGCTGATCGCCAGGATCGATCCCAATCACCCTTAGGGCGAAGGTCGCCGGGATGTGGTCCGCGAGGGTCGCCAGCTCGATGGCGCCGGACGCCAGGAAGGGCTCCAGCACCCGGTCGACTTCTGCTTCCACATCCCCCGCGATCGCCTCGGCGCGAGAAATATGCAGGAGCGGAACAAGCGCCGACTTCAGGTCTGTATGCTGCGGAGGATCAAGCTCAACAGGATACATGGGCGAGGTCGGCTGGGGCGGCAGGGCGACGCCGTCGGCGTTGCTGAAGGTGCGGAAATTTCTGACGATTGCGGCGACATCATCATAACGCATGGCGAACCAGAAGCCGCCCTGCGCTTCGCTGCGGCCGACCGGGCAGCCATCGCGAAGTCGGCGATAGAGGTCGTAAGGGTGTTCGACCTGATCTTCGGCGAAGTGATCGAACTCGGCCGCCAGAGCGTCAGGGGATCGGTCTTGCAGCATGGGGGTCCTCCTCAATCCTTTCCAGGCGCGCCCGGCACTCTGACGACGAGGCCGTCGAGAGCGTCAGTCACCTTGATCTGACAGCAAAGCCGGCTGGCCTCGCTGGCGGTGTCGATCATATCGATCATCCCCGCCTCGAGGGCGGACGGCGGTCCGACGACGCCTTGCCACGCCGGATCTACGTGCACATGGCAGGTGCCGCAGGAGCAGGCGCCGCCGCACTCGGCGTCAATCCCAGGCACCTGACCGATGAGCGCGGCCAGCATGACAGACTCTCCGCTACGCCCTTCAACCTCGATCGGCCCGCCGGCCAAGGGTTCAAAAATTATCTTTGGCAATCGAACACGCTCCAAGGTTCGGTCCGGCGCGGCCGGACTGCGTTTTCAGTAGGCATAGCCCACCGTGACGCCGCCTGTTGCCCCCCGGGCAAAGGTCGTCATGTCGCCAAAGGGCGTCTGGAACAAACCCCGCAGAATATTCGTCTGATTGGCGAGATTGCGGCCCCAGGCGGTCACCGATAGGCGCCGGTCAGCGGCCCGCCACGTCGCCGAGAGGTTGATCGTGTTGACCACCGCCTGCTGTGGCGCGCGGGTCGCTGCGGAGGCGTAAGGGAAGAAGTCGTATCTGGACGAATAGGCGTAAAGGCCGTCAAAGCTCAAGCTGGCGCCAGACTTCAGCGGCACCTTGTAGTTGAACCTCAGATCAGCTGTGTCCGGCGCTCCAGGCAACCCCTTGCCCGAGCAGTTTCCATTGACCACGGAAAGGCCGCCCGCCGGGTTTGGCGCATAAACGCTGCAGTTCGGGAAAGCGGTATATTGGTCCTCGATGAAGACCGAACCGCCCGCCATCAGGGTAAGCCGGTCTGTCACCTTAAGGGCGGTCTCGATTTCGACCCCGGAGGTGACGGCCTTGGCCGCATTTTCTGAAATCTGAGTGAAATTCGGCGGCAGGGAGACTGCGACCTGAAGGTTGTTGTAGTTGTTGTAGTAAACGGCGACATTCACAGTCAGCCGCCGTTCCAGCCATTGCGACTTCAGTCCGATCTCATAGGCGTCTACAGTTTCGGGAGAGGTCGCGGTCAAGGTCGCGGCAGAGATGGTGGAGATGTTGTAGACGCCGCTCTTAAAGCCTCGATTGTAGCTGAGGTAGCCGAGGATATCGTTGCTGAAGCTGTGGTCGTAAACCGCGCGGTATGTCCACTGGCTGAACGGCGTGGAAAGACCATGGCAGGTCGGTGTCGCGGCGCAGAGGCCGGTGAAGGTTTCTGCAGGCAGGGTAATTATGCCGCCCGCTCCGGTTGCTGCGGTCGTGACCGATTCGCTATCCGGATCAAGGGTGTCCCGCTCGTCCGTATAGCGCAGGCCGAGGGTCAGCTTGTCATGGGGCGTGAAGCTATAGCTGACGTCGGCAAACACGCCGAGGGAGCGAACGGTGACATAGTCGTTCTGATAAACGTTGGCCGATCCAGCGGGCAGGCTGGCCAGAACCTGTGGGCTATACGGGTAGGGGTCTCCGGCGTTCTGATTGAGATCCGAATACCCGTCCCGGTAGCTCATCAAATAAACGCCGCCAATCCATGACAAGGGCGATTGCGCCTTGGAGGACACGGTGAAATCCTCCTGCCATACGTTCGATTTCAGGTTGGTAGTGAAATAGAACAAGTTCAGCGGCGTGGCGTCGAGGTCGAGGAAGCCGTCTTCATTATCCTCCCGGTGGGCCGTGATTGACTTCACAGAAAACCACGGCGCGTCGTATTCCATGGTCAGGGACAGACCGTAGCCGTCGTAGTGAATGAGCGGCAGGCCCGATCCGCCATAGACCGGGCTCTGGCTCCGGATGTTGGGAATGGTTATGCCATACGCCTGGGCCAACGCCTCGCCGAGGGTCTGGTTGGTCCCCGCAATCGCCTGGGGCGCCCAGGGACCTTCGTCGCGGGAATCGCCATAGTCGAAGGCGAGTAGAGCTGAGAAGTTTGACGTCGGCTCCCAGCGCAATTTGGCGCGCACGCCCCAGGACTGCGAGCTGCCGATCTCGCCGCCATCGCCATTGGCCGGGTTTACGTTGTGAATGTAAGGGTCTTCGTGGCGGTAGAATGCTGAGACGCTGCCGCTCAGGGTTGGCGCGAGTGGGCCGGCCACGAACAGCTTCGCATCCTCTTCGGCATTCCCGACCGTGCCCTCCACATTGAAGGTCGGGCGGTCGCTCGGCCCCTTTGTGGTCTCAAGTATGGCGCCCGCAGTCGCGTTTCGGCCAAAAAGAGTGCCCTGCGGGCCCCTAAGGACCTCAAGGTTCTGCAGGTCGCTGAACCCGGCGAGAAGCAGGCCCTGCTTATCTGTCTGGTAGACGCCGTCGATATAGGTGGCGACGGTGGACTCGTTGCCCGGGGTTATGGCCGAGGCGCCGACCCCGCGAATATAGGGCACGTAGAAGCCCGAGCCTTGGGTGGTCAGAAGGCCTGGTGTGACCTTGTCAAGGTCAGTGGTCAGAACCACGCCCGACGCCTTGATTTCGCTTGCGCTGAGCGCGGTCACGGCGATGGGCACCTGCTGAAGGCGCTCCTCGCGGCGCTGGGCGGTGACGACAACCTCCTGGATCCCGGGTGATGACGCAGCCGGAGCCGCGGGCGAAACGGCAGGTGTCTGGGCGTCTTCCGCCGCCGCGCGGCCCGATACTGCTCCGGCGATCGCAATCGCAGCCACAGCGCTGAACAAAAGCGTTTTCATTGGTCCTTCCCCGTTTCCTGGCGTTCATCCAGCGACCTTGAAACCCCAAGGCCAATGCTGAGCGCCTATTCCCATTCGCGCCCTTGGTGGGGCGCCGTCGTTATCCCGGGTATTTAAACACGTGATGAATTTTTGGCAATCCCGTTTATGCGCACTCACAATATGGAGAGCGTTCGCATGCCGAGGGAAATTTTATGTATAAAAGCAACAATTAAGGCGCGAGAGAGTCGTCGCCAACGGGTGCGCGCGCGGGCGTGAGGGCGAGCTCATCAGGACCTAGGCATCACGTGCGAGACGCATGAGTCGCCGAATTTGACGTGTGATACAAAATCTAGGTGGATGATATCGGAGAAGGTGGGTTATATAAACACGAGTTTAAATCATTGGACGGGCCGCGGCAGGGCCGATACGCTGTAGGCGTCGAAAACCTAGGGAATGCAATGGGCGAGGTGCTTGAGCGTCACATGGCGGCGGCGCGCCTGCTTCCGCAAGGCAAGCTGATCATCAATGGCCAGGATGTGACCGAGGGGGACGGGGGCGAAGCCTTCCATGTCAATCCGACAACGGGCAAGGCGCAGGCCGCCGTGGCGCTTGCCGGCGCCAAGGACATCGACCGCGCCGTCAGCGCTGCGCAGGCGGCGCTCCCGCACTGGTCTTCCCTCGCGCCCGCCCGGCGGCGCGATCTGCTGCAGGCGATGGCTGAGCGCCTGCGTGCTGACGGCGAAGCCTTAGCGATGATCGCCAGCCTGGAGCACGGCGCAACGCGCGCAGGCGTGTTTCACGGTCAGATCCCCTTCGTCCACGACTGGTTCAGCTATTATGCCGGATGGGCCGACAAGCTTGACGGCCGCTACTCGAGCGGCTCGGGCGCCGGACCCTTTGATGTGGTCATTCCCGAGCCGCATGGCGTTGTCGCCGCCATCCTGCCTTGGAACGGTCCTTTGGGCGCCCTCGGCATGAAGGTCGCGCCTGCCCTTGCGGCAGTCAATACCTTGGTGATCAAGCCGCCGGAGTCCGCGCCGTTTCTCGCAATAAGGTTCGGCGAGCTGGCGCGCGAGCTGGGCTTCCCGGACGGGGTGGTCAACATTCTGGTCGGGGGTCCCAGCGCCGGCGAAGCGCTTGTCAGTCACCCGCTCGTCAACAAGATAAGCTTTACAGGCAGCCCTGCGACAGGGCGGAGGATCTCAAAATCAGCCGCGGATGCGCTCACGCCCCTTGTCATGGAACTCGGAGGCAAGTCGGCTAGCCTGATTTTTCCGGACGCCGATCTCGAAGCCGCCGCTCAGTATGCGTCGACCTTCCCCTTCACCAACGCGGGCCAGATCTGCGTCATGCCCTCTCGCCTCCTCGTGCATGAAGACGTCTATGACGAGGTCTTAGAACGCGTTTCTGCTCTAACGCGCGCGCGCTCCGTCGGCGACCCCCTAGACGACGCCTCGTTCATGGGCCCGATGTTTACCCGCGATGCGCGCGACCGGGTCTTGGCGCACCTCGAGCGCGCCGCCTCAAGATCTGGCGTCGAGATCGTGGCGGGCGGGCGGGCGCTTGGGGGCGAGCATGCCGCCGGCTGGTTCGTTCAGCCGACCATCGTCGCCGATCCCGATCCCTCGAGCGAGATATCCCAGACCGAGCTATTCGGTCCGGTTATTGTGGTGCATAGGTTCCGCGATGAGGCCCAAGCGGTGCGTCTTGCGAACGGAACCGAGTACGGTCTCGCCGCCTACGTCCAGACCCGCGATCTGGGTCGCGCCTTGCGCGTCGCTCGCACGCTCCGCGCGGGCGGCGTCTACGTCAATGGCAGCTATCCAACCTTCAATCCCAACCTTGCTTTTGGCGGCGTCGGAGCCTCCGGCCATGGACGGGAGGGAGGGCCATGGGGCATCGAGGAGTTCGTCCGGCCAAAGTCGATCTCGATCGCTGTTGAAGCGCTGCCAGCATGATGAGCGCCGACTATGTCATCGTCGGCGGCGGCAGCGCCGGCTCCGTTCTCGCCAACCGCTTGTCGCAGGACCCCAGCAAGCGGGTGATCCTGCTTGAAGCGGGAGGCGAGGCGCGGTCATTTCTGGTTCAGATGCCCGTGGGCTTCGCCTACATGTTGACCAATCCCAAGTTTGACTGGGGCTATGCCCAGGCGCCGGACCCCTCGATTGACGGTCGCCGATTCATCTGGTCCGCCGGACGCATGCTGGGCGGAAGCAGCTCCCTGAACGGCCAGGTTTACATCCGCGGCGCCCGCAGCGATTTCGATCGGTGGGCGCAAATGGGCGCGACCGGATGGGGCTGGGACGATGTCCTGCCGTTTTTCCTACGCGCCGAGCGTTGGCACGGAGAGCCCGGTCAAGGACGCGGCAGCCATGGTCCTCTGTCGGTGTCGCCGATCCGCGACCCGCACCCCTTGTGCTCAACCTTCATCAAAGCCTGCAATCAGTTCGGTCTTGCAACGCGGCCCGAATATAGCGGCGGAGAGCTGGAAGGGGTGTTTCTATCCGAGGCGACCCAAAAGGACGGTTGGCGCTGCAGTACGGAGAAGGCTTATCTAAGGCCCGTGCGCCGTCGTCAGAACCTTAAGATCATTACCAATGCTGAGGTCGAACGCGTCCTCTGCGAGGGCGACCGCGCGTCGGGTGTGGAGGTTCGCGGTATGGCTGAACCCATCCTCGCCGATGGCGAGGTGATCGTATGCTGCGGCGCCCT
>Ga0116229_10010598_pt1 | contig 13798 bp, 12 predicted proteins | sample S1TSphgellanicum_3_FD_87313 | JGI IMG/M metagenome (GOLD analysis project Ga0116229, IMG submission 87313) | Host-associated microbial communities from peat moss isolated from Minnesota, USA - S1T2_Fc - Sphagnum magellanicum MG | ecosystem: Host-associated > Plants > Peat moss > Unclassified...
AGGGCCTCCGGACGCCGGGCCAAAACGAACTCGAAGTAGAGCGCATTGGCACCCCCCAGTACAAAGAACAAGGCCTTGAACGGCCACGGCGGACTGACGATCACCGTCGTCGCTTCCGAGGTGAACAGGAGAAGACCCGCCAGGATGACCACACCGAAACCCGCCAGGACGTACGGCTGCAGTTGTCGGTGCAACTCCTTGACCGGGACGTCGGGCAGGAAAACACCCATCAGGCGCAGATCGATGATCATCAGCAAGCCGACCGCGACCGCCAGTCCGATCAGATGAATGCCCTCGATGATCGGAAAGGCGTAGCGTCCCTCGGCGATTGCCGTACCGATTGGCGTCTGCTCCAGTCTCTCGGCGATGTGGATGAGCGTCGACACGTCTTGGGGATCCGTTATTTCTTCGCCTGTACCGCGACCTGTCCGAAGCCGAAATTGTTTTCGACGCAAATGCGCTCGAAATGGTCGGCGATGGGTGGTTTGCCCGGATTGTTCGCCAACGGCACCTCGTAGTGCCAGCCGTTCTCCTTGTCGTCCGTGGTCCAGCGCCGTGCCGGGACGGTTACGGTGAACGGCCTGGAGAAGGCGTCCGGGTCCGTGAAGGTCGCGACGTAGTTGTAATGCTTGCCGTCGTTGTCGAAGATGTAACGTTCGACGACATGCACATTCTCGGTGGTGAATTCACCGGTGCGGCCAAACCTCGCCTTGGAATTCAGATTGCTCACATCGACCACCAGGGTGTTGCCTTCCCAATGGCCGCGGGAATCGCCCTGCCAGAGGCTGATGGCGCTCGGCAGGTGTTGCTGGTTGTTCAGGTAAATGATCCGCGATCCGGAATTGAACAGGAACACCACGTACCCGGGGTACTGCCTGATCTCATAGCCATGCCAGTAAAAGGACTTCGGAATGCCCGCGGGAGCGCAGCGCGACAGAGGCTCTACATACTCGGGCTTGGTGTTGTTGAAGAAACCATTCTGAAACTCGATCTGCTTGGCTCTCGCCCACGGCAAATAAGGCAGCTGCCCATCGGCGGGGTCGCTGATGCGGCTCGGCGCGCGATCCTCGCGCTTCGTGGTCGGGGGAGGACTGCGCGGGTCGTTCGGAACGCCTCCCTGAGGATCCGTGGTGTTGTTGTGATTGCCGATTGTGTTCGACCAGTCTCCGGAGACGTCCGGTTGACCGTCCGCGAGACGCTTGCCGGTCCATTTGCCGGATTCGATCACCGGAACGGTCTTTTCGTAGGCCAGGCCTCCGCCGGCCGGCTGTTGCCTGGCGGCGGGAGCGGCTGCGGTCCCGGCTGCGGCCGGCGCAGTTGCCGGCTGCTGCGTCGAGGCGACGGTCGGGATCAGCGCCAATATTGCCAAGCCGCGGCATGCCAGCGCGATCGGCCCGATATGTCGAGTGTGTGCGATGGAGTACATACGGTTCATTCCTTGGGCAGCGGATAGTACTGGTCGTAATCATGGGTGTAGCAGTAGTTCTCGATCAGCTGAAAACCCGGCTCCCGATGCCGATACAGGTACACCTCGATGTCCCAAGGCTTGGTGTAGATGTTCGGGTCGTCGATGGTTGCCTTGTAGTCGATGGTATTCGCGTCGATGTATTTCCAACGTTCGACCACGTGAAATGCCTCATCGTGAAAATCACCGGCACGCGACAGCCAGGTCTGATCGTTGAAATCCTTGACGTCGACGACCAGGGTGTCCCCCTCCCAATGGCCGCGCGAATCGCCCAGCCAGAATTCGTGATCGGTGTCGACCGGATGCAGCGTTCCGTCGGTGTGAATGGTGCGCACCGAGTGACCGAACTCGAAGAACACCGTGACGTCCTGAGCGCGCTGAAAGATTTGAAACGGCTCGGGGTAATAGATTCCCCGCGGCGTGCCCAGGGTCCAGCATTTGAGGCGGGGATCCGCCGCTTCTCGCGTTTCGAAATTCTTTTTCTTCTTTTCCAATGCGGCCGGCGTGTAGGGAATGACATAGCCCGCGACGATACCGACGCCCGGCGGTGCATCCTTGCGGCCCGAGTGCGCTTCGAGGTCATAGTCGGCCGCGCTGGTCGTCTGCCAGATGCCCGAGAAATCCGGTTTGCCGTCGGCCGAACGCGGGATCTTGGAAGGCGTGGGCGCGGCGGTACTGGAATCCAGGTCCTTGGCCCCACTGTGAGTGGCCACCAGCAAGCCGGCAGCGGCGGCCATGCCGACCAGGAGGGATTGGGCGCGCGTGGCGGATCTCATGAACCGGCCCCGGCCCCGGCGCCAGCCCCGGCCCCGGCCCCGGCGCCCGGAGCTGCCGGCGTATTCGGCGCGCCGCCGGTCTGGAACGATCGCCCATCGGCGAGCGTGATCGTCACTGCATAGCCGAACGCGCCGCCATTTTTCGACAGGAATCCCTGCACGTGAACCTTGGCGCCGGCGGCCAGATCAGCCTTGGTGATGCCCTTGGTGGCGAGTGCATTCGGGGCGGCCAATTCCACGCCCCAATTCGTCACGGCGCCATCCGCGCCGGTGACATCGAAGAACAGCCAGCTGTGCGGGTTGACCCATCGCGCCTTGGTCACGACACCGTTCAAATCGAGCGGTTTGTCGCCGTCGTACTCCGCGGCAAATGCGTGGTGCGCCACTGCCGGCACCGCAGCCGCTGCGAGCAGCAAGCCGGACAGCATCAAACCTGGGGAGCATCTTCGCGCCGGGACATGACTCGGGAATTCCTTCGACACACTCATTCTCCTTCAGATTGTTGCAATCAACTCGTCAGATGTTTCGTCAAGAAATCGATGGAGCGCTGCCAAGCCAGCTTGGCGGCCGCCTCGTCATATCTCGGGGTCGTATCGTTGTTGAACCCGTGCTGGACACCCGGGTAGATGAACGCCTGATACTGGACGCCCGCGGCTTTGAGTTCCGCTTCATAGGCCGGCCAGCCGCCCGTGATCCGATCATCGGCACCGGCGTAGTGCAGCAGCAGCGGCGCCTTGATCTTGGCCGCGTCTTCGGCGGTCGGTTGCGCGCCGTAGAAGGGAACCGCCGCCCCCAGGTCGGGCACCCGCGTGGCGAGGAAGTTCGCGATGCCGCCGCCGTAGCAGAAGCCGATCACACCGACCTTGCCGTTCCCGGCGGGCAGCGTCTTCAAATAGCCGGCGGCCGCCAAAAAATCATTGTGCGTCTTGTCCTGATCCAGCTTTGGGAACAGCTCGCGTGCGGCGTCCTCGTTGCCGGGATAGCCGCCCAACGGGAACAAGGCGTCCGGAGCCAGTGCAATGAAACCCGCCAGTGCGAGCCGGCGCGCGATATCCTCGATGTGCGGATTGAGCCCTCGGTTCTCGTGGACGACCAGGACGGTGGGCCGCTTGCCCTTGGGCTTGGCGGGGGAGACCAGATACGCGCGGACGGTGCCGTACCCCGCGGGGGAAGCAAACTCGACGAAGCTCGCGTGCAGCCGCTTATCGTCCGCGGCCACTTGCTGAGCCGCCGCGAACTGCGGATTGAGTGCATCCAGAATCAGACTGGCCGACATGCCCGCCGCCGCATAGCGCGCCGCCGACTTCAGGAAATCGCGGCGGCCGATGGCACCGTGCACGTACTCATCGAAGAGCTTGAGTACGTCCGGATGGAAGTCCCTGGCAGTCTTGCGTTGCATGCTGACGACGAATAAATTTCCCGCCGGCTTCATTCCGCGCCGGCCGGTTTCGCGGCGTCGGCAGGCCGCGGCGGCGGTATGGCGATGTGCGCAATCGTTCCGCCGGCCTTCTCGTAGGTTTCCACTCCGACGGCACCCGCCACTTTAAAGCCCTTGCTCGCCAATAAATCCGCCCCCTTCGAGCCGCGTCCGGCGTGGTTCGACACCACCACGACGGTGCGATCCTTCGGAATCCAGGCGAGACTGTTCTCAAGATCCTTCAGCTGAATGCTGAGGTAGACCGGAAAGCCGCCGACCGAACTGACCTCGTCAGGCCGCCGCACGTCGACGAGCACGACCTTCTCCGGATGTGCGAGCAACTGATCGAGTTCCGCATTGGTCAGTACGTGCGCATTCGATTTGGGCGCGCTGCCCGCACCCTTGGGACCTTCCGTCTGCTGCGCGAGGGCGAGCGTCGCGCTCAATGCCAGCAACAATGCGACGGCATATCGGTTTGTTGTATTCATGATGAGTGCTGCTTCCTTCTAAGTAGCGTTGATGACTCGAGGGCAATTCCGAAAATCTCGATGCACTTCGCGTGCCAGCGTTGCCGGGGCGCGATGAGCCGATTTCCGGCCTCGGTCTGTTGCGCAATCAACAGTCCGCCGTATCGCTGTTGAATTTCCAACAGGACCTTGCGCGGGGATCGCGGGGTCGCGGCGTGTCCCGAAAGCAACAACAGCTGCGCCCGACTGTTCGATAAGCACCAGCGTCGAAACGAAATGCCAACCCGCGATGGCGCCGCGGCCGTCGATGGAGACGCCCTGCAACGGAACGCCGCAAGTCGAGCAGACCACCGGAATTCAAGGACTTTGCCGCAACCGAGCGTTGCACCTACCCATCATTCCGGAGCGCATCGCACCGCCTTGGCACAGTCTCTGCAATGGTCCGCGCTGTCGAGTTGATTCGATGGAATACAACAGTGAACAGAATCTGGAGAACGGGATGATCGCAGTTGCTGATTGGTTGGTGGGCGGGACTCTGTTGATCGGCGCCGTGAGCGCGGCGATCGCCGACGACGTGAATTTGAATCCGGCCGAGCCCGGGCGGATTGCGGCGAACGTTGCGGCAAACGGTGCGGCAAACGGTGCGGCAAACGGTGCGGCGGCCACCAATGCGGAGGGCTCCGCCGGCGCGACCTCCACAGAGTCAGGCGGCTCGGGAGGCACGCTCGACGAGGTCACCGTGAACGGCCTCAAGGAAAAGGACGCGAAGATCGCACTCGAATCGGAAAAAGACGTGCCCAAATCCGTCTCCATCGTCACCGGCAGGGAGCTCGAGTCCCTGGACGCGCTCAATGTCACGGAGGTTTTCCAGCGCATCGGCAATATTCAGTGGAATTTCGGCAATCCCATGACCGGAAGCCTGTCCATCCGGGGCGTAACCAACCCCGCGACCGGCACGACCATCGATCCCAGCCTCGGTGTCGTATTGGATGGCGTGACCCTGGCCTTCCTCCCGCTCATTACGCAGCTCGACTTCGTCGACGTCTCAACCGTATCCGTCACGCGCGGCCCGCAGGGCACGACCGGGGGCCAGAACAACAGCCTCGGCACCATCACCGTCACCAGCAACGCGCCGAGCTTCACTCCGGAAGTCCACGGCACCTTGACCTTGGGCGAACTCGAGACGGTCATCGCCACCGCGGCATTGGGTGGTCCGGTGATCGATGATCTGCTGGCCTGGCGGGCGACCTTCTACCGCGATCAGGCGCAAGGACCGTTCAACGACGCGTACTTCGGCAACATCGGCCGCAACAGCTGGGACAACACCGACCGCACCCTCGGCCGCGTGCAGTTTCTGCTCACCCCGCTCGATGATTTGAGCGCCCTCGCCAGCGTCACCATCAAACCGAAGGGTGTCGAATTCACGAACGGACTCACACAGTACACGCAGCAGCCGTACACGTACGCAAACGGAAAGTCCGACTACACTCCGGACTATCTGCCGGACGGCGCCCCCAATCCGAAGGCGACCAACACGGTGCAGAACAAGTTCAACCGCGATTATTTCCTGGCGTCCGACCCGGAGGCTTATCTGCATTATCTGTCCGATGACGTGCTGGAAGATGAAGATCGCGGCATTCAAAACGGCGAGAGCGGCGGTTTCCTCAAGATCAACTGGGACCTGCCCGGCGTCACCGTCACCTCGGTCAGCGCTCTGGAGCATGCCTTCTTCGAGGCGTCGAACGGCACCACCGAGTGGGACATCAACTCGGACGGCGGCGTCTACGCACAGTACACGCAGGAGAGCGAGGAGCTGAGCTTCACCTCGAAGCCGGGAAATTTCTTCGACTACAAGACCGGCTTGTTCTACCTGCATTCGTATTCCTTCCAGGACACCCGCAACATCTATGGCTCGGATGCCGGTGCCTACGATGCGAACGCCGGTCAATACAATACGCTCGCGACGAATGGAGCGGGGCTCTCGCTGCTCGAGAACTCGCTGAACGGCGCCTATCAGGAGGCGGACACCTGGACCGACAACAAGACCGCGGCCCTCTTCGGCAGCATCGACTGGCATTTGAGCCAGGCGCTCACGTTCACGACCGGGGCGCGCATCACCAACGAGGATCGCCGGACGGCTCAATCCAAAGCGGTCACCGTGGACGGTTTCGGCGCTGATCTCGATCCCGCCGGATTCGGTGACGGCTTCATTACCACGTCGACCGGTGCCCTCGGCACCGGCAATTCGGCGGCGCAGCTCGCCGCCGCGAATGCATTGGCGAGGGAATATTTCGGCGTGACGGAGTACAGCGAGCTGACGACGAGCGAATTGTCGCAAGTCGCCGCCGCCAAGTCCGTGCGCGCGGGTAACATCTACAATCAGCTCTACAAGTACACCGTCGCGCAACCCTATAAGGGAAATCTGCCCACCTGGGCCGCGAGTTTCAGCTACAAGATCGACCCCGATCGGACGGCCTATCTCAGTTGGCAGCACGGTGCCAAGGCCGGCATCTCGCAGATCAGCGGCGTCGACGAACACGGCAATCCGGTCTCTCGTCTGGTGGCGCCGGAGCAGTCCAACGACTTCGAATTGGGCCTGAAAGGCGGGTATCTGGAAAACACGCTGATCGTGAATTCCGATATCTACTTCGACCTGGTCCACAACTATCAGCAGACCGTGACGATCTTCGATCCCATCCTCACCGCCCAGAACAACAACGTGGCGGTCTACGATTCGATCACGGGCAACGCGCCGCAGATCGAGCTCAGCGGTCTCGAAATCGACGCCGTGTACACGGGGATACGGCATCTTACGCTGCGTTTTGCCGGCGATTACAGCCACGCGTTCTACAGCGAGCGCGTCCTGCTGGCAAATCACGTGGAAGACGGCAATCTCACGCCGGCTTATCGCAACGCCCAGGGCCAAACCCTCTACGAGGCGCCGAAGTACAGCGGGAATCTGTCGGGTGAGTACGCAATCCCGGTGTTCAATTCCGGGGTGCTGCACGCCAATTTCAATTACCACTACATCGGCCGTGAAAACACGGATACGGCGAATTCCGCGTACGCCTACGTCGGCGGCTACGGACTGGCGGACTTCGGCATCGGCCTGGGCAGGCAGGATCGCAAGTTCGACATCAACTTCATCGTCAAGAACGCGTTCGACAAGGCGTATGCGGAGTCGCAGACCTGGGCGTCGTTCATACCAGGCATCCCGCGATGGTTCGGCGTTCAGTTCAGCGCATCGTATTAGCGTGCATTGCGCTATCAGCGTGCATTGCGCTGAATTCCCCGCTGTTCGCCCATCATGCGTATGGCGGCTACGATCGCTCGCGATCGCAGACCATCACCGGCACCGTCGCCGGCTTCGAATGGATCAACCCGCACATCCATCTGGTCGTCTGGGTGCCGAACGCGCAGTCATCGGCTGGGTACGACGTGTACGACTTCGAGGCCGGCAGCGTGTTGATGATGACCCGCTTTCGCTGGACGAATGCGACCTTTCAAGTCGGCGAGAAAGTGACTCTCACGTTCTTCCCGTTGGCCGACGGCCGCCACGGCGGCGGGTTCATCAAGGCCCGGCACGAGAATGGATCCTGGACCACCGGCGATCTCGCGGGCGTCAATTATTTCTCACGCTGAGTTGGCCGGTCTCTTGATGTTATGCGCCGCGCTGCCGTCCACGGCGGAGTCGACGCTGAGCAGCGATCCTCAGGGGTCACCCGGCGACTTGGGCGAGGTGACCGTGACTGCCGAACGACTGACCCTGATCGGATCCGCCACGACCGCCAGCGAAGGTGTCGTCGTCAATGACGAGCTGGCCCTGGCTCCCGCCTACCGGCCCGGTCAATTGCTCGAAACCGTACCCGGACTCGTGGTCACGTTGCATAGTGGTGAAGGCAAGGCAAACCAGTACCTGATGCGCGGCTACAATTTGGATCACGGCACGGACCTCGCCACCTTCGTGGATGGCATACCCGTCAACGAGCCCAGCCACGCGCACGGTCAAGGGTACACCGACTTGAACTTTCTGATCCCCGAACTCGCCACCGACATTCACTACACCAAGGGCACTTATTATGCGGCCGATGGCGACTTTGCTTCGGTGGGATCGGTGCACATCAATTATCTCGATACCATCCCCGACCAGCTGTCCGTGACCGGGGGCACCTGGGGTTTCGAGCGGGTGTTCAGCGCCGGCTCGACGGCTCTCGGGGACGGCAATCTTCTGGCGGCGCTGGAATTGCAGCATTATGACGGGCCGTGGGTGGTGCCCGGGGATCAACGCAAGATCAACACCGTGCTGCGCTATAGCGAAGGTGATCGACAGAATGGCTATACCCTCACCGGCTCCTTTTACCATGGCTTGTGGATGAACCAGACCGACCAGCCGGAGCGGGCGATCGCCGCCGGCCTGATCACCCGATTCGGCGAACTCGATCCCTCCGATCAGGGCGCGGCGCAACGCTCGAACGTTTCGTGGGAATACTTCAGGACCGTGGCGGGCGGCCAATTGAGTGCGAGCGCCTATGCCTTCGACAACCAGCTGACTCTGATCAACGACTTCACCCACTTCCTGGTGGACCCGGTCAATGGCGACCAGGAAGACCAGCACGAGGATCGCTCGACCGTGGGCGGCAGCGCGCAATATGGCCATGGCGCCTCGCTGTTCGACGCCGATCACGACATCCTGGCCGGTCTGCAATATCGTTACGACTTTGTCGGGGTATCACGGACTCCGAGCAAGGATGGCCAGCCGATCCCGGCTGCCGAAAACCCCTTGAACGTGAACGAAAGCGATGAGATTCGTCTCGGCAGCAACGCGATCTATTTGCAGGCGACATCCCATTGGAACGACTGGTTTCGAACGGTGTTGGGCTTGCGGGAGGACTTCCAATACGGCAGCGATGCCGGCACCAACCATGGCTCCGACAGCGCGGCGTTGTTTGAACCCAAGGGCAGTTTGATCTTCCGCCCCGCCGCCGCGACCGAGGTGTATCTGAGCGCCGGCCGGGGATTTCACAGTGACGACATTCGCGGCGTCAATCAGGCGCGCATCAGCGGCTTGCCCGGCGCACCGCTCATTGCCAGCCAGACGGGCGAGGAGATCGGTCTGCGCCAGGAGTTGTTCGAACGCCAGGTCGCGCTGACGTTCGCCGTCTTCAACTTGGACGCCCAATCCGAGACGACTTATGACCCCGATGTGGGCGAGGATACGGCCGGCCCGGCGAGCCGCCGCATCGGCTACGAACTCAACCTCACGTACCAGCCACTGCGCTGGCTGGAGTTCTATGGCAGCCTGTCGCAGGATCGGGCCCGTTTCAAGTCAGCCTTCGATGACGGCACCGGCCACCTCGGCGAGTACCTGCCGAACGCGCCGTTTGCAACCGGATCGTTCAACGTCTACGTGAAGAATCTGGGTCCATGGAGCGGCGGTCTCGTGTACCGGTATCTCGGCGCATTCCCGCTGTCCTCCGGCCCTTGCGCCAATTCCGCCGTGGCGACCGATTTTCCGGGTTTGAAGACCTGCGCTCAGGCGCCGACCGCGCCAGGCGAGGTCTATGGGCACGGTTATGGTGAATGGAATGGAGATGTGCGCTACGCGTTTGCGGCTGGCTGGAGCGCGGCTCTCAGTATCTACAACCTGTTCGACAAGAAGGCCGATGCCATGGAGTACTGGTACATCGATCGCCTCCCGGGCGAGCCCGCCGTCGGAGTCGCGGATCTGCACGTGCATCCGCTCGAGCCGATCAGCCTGCGGTTGACGCTCGCGAGGAAATTCTGAATGCGCAGTACCGTACAACTGGCACGTTGTTTGCCCTTGATCGCCGGTGCGCTGTGTGCCTGCGCCCCTCATGGCACGGCGCCGCCGACGGCCGGCGCCACGCCCGCCACGCAGAGGCCCATCGCATCGGTTCAAGAACTCATGCAGGCCGAAGTCGACACGTCGGCCGACGGCGTGTGGAATGCCGTCGAGACCGTCGTGACCAAGTCGGGTACCGAAGAGCATCAACCACGCACGGCGGAGGAATGGGCGGCGGCGCGCAACGCCGCGATCGTCCTCGTGGAGGCAGGCAACCTCCTCGCCATCGACGGCAGGCGGGTCGGCGCCAAGGAGTTCCCCGCCGAGGCCAATGGGGCCTTGGATTCCGTGCATATCCAAAGGCTGCTCGATGCCAATCGGCCGGCGTTCAACGCCTTCGCGGCCGCGCTGCAAGCGGCGGGCATCCGCGCGATCGCGGCCATCGACGCGAAAAATCCCGAGGCTTTGGTCAAGGCCGGCGGCGAAATCGACGAAGTATGCGAAGCCTGTCATCTGACGTTTTGGTATCCCGACCAGGTCATCCCGGCCCTGCCGGGCGACCATGACCCGAACCGTCCGTATCGCAGGGAGGGAAGGACCGGCAATTAACACTTCTTAACGTCCGAAAACGTCAGGTTGGTCATTAACTGGCCCCTTATCAGCGCATGGTCTCGGCAGGCGCATGGTTCATGCAATCGCTGTATATGTGCCGTCAGAAAAAGCAGTTCTGCTTTGCAGCACGGCCACCTACTATGGCCTCGTAGGCTGCGAGCGATCGTGGCTTGGGAGAGCATCGTTGGGGAATCAGGATGTCAGGCGATCTGCCGGAACCACTCACATTTCATTCGCATACGCTCGGGGAAAGCGCAGGCAGGTCCACCGCCGCAAAAGCACTGGTGTTCGTCGACCCGGCCGCGCGGTCGCTGCTCGACTACATCGAAAAGGTCGCACCGAGCGAGGCACCCATCCTGATTTATGGCGAGACGGGCACCGGCAAGGAATTGGTGGCGCGACACGTCCACCACCTGAGCGGTCGCACCGGCCCTTTTCTGGCCGTGAACTGCGGGGCCATCAGTGAACACCTCGCGGAGAGCGAATTGTTCGGTCATGAATCCGGAGCCTTTACCGGCGCGGTAGGCCGGCGTGAAGGTTGGTTCGAGGCCGCCAACGGAGGAACGCTGTTCCTCGATGAGATCGGTGATCTGCCGTTGCCATTGCAGGTGAAGCTGCTTCGCGTCCTGCAGGAACATGAGGTGGTGCGCATCGGTTCGCGGAAATCCATCGCCGTCGACGTTCGAGTGGTGGCGGCCACCAATGTGGATCTGCAAGGGGCGGTGGAAACCGGCCGATTCCGCCGCGATTTGCTCTACCGCCTGAACATCGTGCAACTGCGCCTCGCGCCTTTGTGCGAGCGGCCCGGCGACATCCTGCCCCTGACACGGCATTTCTTGCAGACGTACAGCCGACGGCTGCGCAAACCGTTGCGTACGCTGTCGCAAGCGGCGACCGACGCTCTGCTGCGTCATCCCTGGCCCGGCAACATCCGTGAATTGGAGAACGTCGTTCATTTGGCGGTGTTGACTGCGACTACGAATGAAATCCAAGCGGCGGACCTCAAGATCTCACCGGACTACGCGGGCGCGGGTTCGCAAGGCTGGACTGGAATGCGGGCAGGCACTGCGCGCGGGAGGCCGGATACGCCGACGGAGGCCCTCGCGTCGATCAGCCTTCATTTGCGCCGATGCTTCACCGACCCCGGCGACGGACTGTATCAGGAGTTGGAGCGCCTGATCGTGACGGAAGCGTACCGGTATTGCGGCCGCAACCAGGTACAGGCCGCTGCGTTGCTCGGTATATCCCGCAACGTGCTGCGAACCATGCTGAAGCGCCACGGACTGTTGCGAGACTCTCCGGCATGTGACCCGCCATCGGAAGGGACGCCGGGGCGCAGCTGGTTCACGGATACCCCCGACCCCTAAACAGTTCGATGGCGATGCCTTTGAAGATTCTCGCGGCCGCCGCCGCGGCGGCGTGCATCGGCGTCGTGGCCGCGGTGTTCCTGCACGGGAATCGACTCGAGGCACGACTGCTGCGGGCCGATCCCATGACGATCCCCGACAATACGAATCTCATGTTGTTCGCCACGGCACGGGGGAAGCCGCTTTTCAAAACCGACTGCGCCATTTGCCACGGCACAGCCGGCCAGGGGGATTCGACGCGCGGCATCCCCAACTTGCGCGACAACGACTGGCTGTACGGCACGGGGACCATCAGCGACATCGAGCAGGTGATCAACTATGGCATCCGTTCCTATCACCCCAAGGCTTGGAACCTCGCGACGATGCCGGCCTACGGCACGGCGCATCCGACGGCCCGCGACAGCCAGATTCCGCCGCTGTCACCCCACAACATCGAGGACCTGGTCGCGTTTCTGCTCGAGTTGCAGGGCAATGACGCGGTGAACGGTGGCGGCACCGACAAGACAGCCGTAGCCCGGGGCGCCGCTCTCTTTGCCGGCGTCGGCGGTTGCTACGATTGCCACGGATCCGATGCGAAAGGCGAGCCCGCGATCGGCTCTCCCAACCTCACCGACGGCATCACCCTCTACGGCGACGGCAGCCGTGCAGCGCTGACGCAGTCGATTTCTTACGGCCGAGCCGGCGTGTGTCCGGCATGGAGTGGAAAGCTCACTCCTGCCGGAATCCGTGCAGTTGCCGTTTATGTCTATTCGTTGTCGCACGGGACATCGGGATGAAGAACCGCTCCCTCTTGCTCCTTGGGTGCGGCGCTCTGACCGGCCTCGTGCTGGCGGGCTACGCGCTGTTCACGGCCCGCGGTACGTCGACCCTCATCGTGCCGCCCGAGGATGTGGCTCTCGTCAATCAGCAAACCATTTCGCGAACCGACTATCTGCAGCAGCTGCAAACCCTGTTCGGCGTGGACCTGCGGCATGCGACGCCCGTACAGCGCCGCAAGGTGCTGGACGACATGATTCGCGAGGAGCTATTGGTCCAGCGCGGCAAGGAACTGGACGTGGCATCGACAGATCCGGACGTGCGCGGCGCCATGGTACATGCGGTCGAGCTGGAAATTGCCGCCGATGCGATCAGCGCGCAGCCGACCGACAAGCAACTCATGGCCTACTTCGCCGTCCACCGTGAGCGGTATGCCGGCGAAGGCACGATGACGGTGCGCGACTTGGTGTTCAGCCAAACCGCGGCCGAGACCGCCGCTCGAGCGGCGGCGTCCCTCGGATCGACCGCACCGACACCCGCGCTGCTCGCGCAGTGGCATGCGCGGGCCGGGACGGCGGTCGGCGACGAGGAGTTCTATTTCGCAGCCAGGATTCACCTGGGCGACCAGCTCTTCGAGGTCGCCGAGGGCCTTGCCGATGCGACGGCATCGGCCCCGATCCCTCGGGCGGATGGGATTCACGTGCTCTACATGGTGAGCAACCATCGGCCGGCGCCGGCGGATTTCGCCGCGGCGCGCGATCGTGTTCTGAACGACTATCGCAACGAGTCGATCAGCAATCTGCGCATCGCCGACGCGGCCTTCCTGCGCAAGCGGGCGCACGTGGTGATTGCCGACGATCTTCGCTGATGCCGGCGCGCGTTCTCGCCATCTGCCTCATTCTCACAGGCGCCGCCGGCGCGCATACCCGCAGCGAATCGCATTCGGTGTGGGAGATCAAGGGTACCGACGTCGATCTGGTAATGACGCTGCCGGCGTCGGAAGCCGATCGAATCGGAGGCGAACGCGGCGCGCCGTCCGACGATCAGATCAAGGATTACTTGAAGGAGCGGGTTTATCCACTCGACGCCGGCCGCCCCTGTGCGCTCGCGACGCCGATTCAGACGCTCTCCGCCG
>Ga0116229_10010599_pt1 | contig 13797 bp, 7 predicted proteins | sample S1TSphgellanicum_3_FD_87313 | JGI IMG/M metagenome (GOLD analysis project Ga0116229, IMG submission 87313) | Host-associated microbial communities from peat moss isolated from Minnesota, USA - S1T2_Fc - Sphagnum magellanicum MG | ecosystem: Host-associated > Plants > Peat moss > Unclassified...
CATATAGTTTGAAACATGTTTGAGAATTAGTTTTATCATTTATTAAATTTTCTTTTATTATACTCAAACTAGTACAAATTGCCATGGATCATATTATTATGATTTTCAAATGACAAGTACTTAGAAAAAATTACCTAAGACCTCCTGCTCTTTTTGTTTCTTGTAACTAAGTCCTTTAGTGAAATTAAAGTCAATGATTGAGAATCAAAAAAACACCCCCATAGAGACTAGAGCGAGAGTACTATGCTATGTTTTTGGCCACAAAAGAGGACATAGGTAGTGAAGTTAGCAGCAAAAGGAAGAGCTAAGTTCATATACATTTCCCTTTTTTTCACTTAGGGTCCCTGACAAAAAGTTGTGGGTGCTTGTTTTCCAAATGATGGTGTAATGCTGGTGGGTGCTGGGTGGGATAGAACATCGTGGTTATAGGTGGGCCCTCATGTCCTAGACATGCCAGGCTCCAGCCTGCTGCAGCAGTCATGGGCTCAGCTTGCAGTTCTCCCCCGTTCCTTTGCATGTCCTAGACCCAGAGCTTTAGACAGCCCTAGTGGATTAGTCTGAGTAGAATCATAATGAGAACCGCGTTCTTGCACTAATAGTCTCCGGCCACGGATTGATGGACACGGATTGCAGCTGAAATGCAAGAGAAGTGAAGCCAACAATCATTTATCAGATAATATCGACTGCGCTACTGCATACTTACGTCTTGAGACTGATCATGAAACCGCGTTCTTGACTGAGAGTAGGAAAAATTGTAATGTTTATTCTGAGATAGGCTAGATAGAGCAAGTGAATCAATAATTACATGGTAACATATATTACCTTGTTGAGTTGGAATTTAAATTTATGTGGGAGTCTTTTTCTTCTCCAAGAGTGAATACCAATGTGGGAGTGCAAAGACAAAAGAAAGTAAAATAGTAAAAAATAGAACCATGATCTTTTCTTTTTTTTGTATTTTTGTATTTTTCAAGTATTTATTGTTCTTCCCTACATATCATTATGAAAAGTAAAATTGTGGCATAATTATGACATATTAATAACTATGCATATATTTGGGCTATGGGAAATATTATGGATGAGGTATGGATTTCTATTACAGATTTTGCATGAATGGAAATAAACATGTACAAGAACAAAAACTACAATTGAACCAATGGTAGAATATTCCGATTTACTAACCATTAGCCCTATAAATAGTTTGGTTATTTATAACATCAATTTCCATTGACTTTGTTGTCAATAACCATTAAACACCAATTCTATTATAAGCGACCAATATTTAACCTTGTGGTTTACACAATAGTTTGTAAATTATAGCCATTAAACCTTACAACTTTCATCCCTCAAAATTTTAGGACTTTGGAGTGACATAAGTTACAAAAGAGTTACAAAACTTCTAGAATCAAGAGCTTGAAGACAAAAAACTCAAACAACATCTTGAAAACCTCAAAATCAATAGATATTATCCACGTCATAGATTTAATGTAAAGTAGATATATTTATTAAATTTATCATTTCAAATATTTACTAGAATATTTTTGAAAAATTTTGATTTCTAAATTATTCTGAAATATTCTTTCTCAATTATACTGGAATATAATTCGTTTAAATAACTTTGGAAGATTCTTCCAAATTATTATGCAATTTTTTTTTGAATTATTTTGGAATATTATTTTGGAATTATTCGAAGACAACCCTTTTGAATTAGTCCAAAATTTTCCTTTCGCATTTAACTTAGAATATGTTTTCCAAATTATTCTTAAAAAACATTTAGTTTATGAAAAAGTAGCTAGAAAATGGTGACACCTAAAGAAGAACCATCGGCTGAAATTTTGTCAACACTCAACATGACAATAATAATTTGGACTTTAAAAAAAGAAAACATTTCATGGGCACATTTTAGGAAAAAGAACTTCAAATATGGTAAACACTTTTTTACAAGTTTCAGTAGGTTGCCGAATTAGAAATGTAGTAGGAGATTTCTATTTAAACTTGGATATCAAAAATTGCCACTTGAACATATTAATATGAAAACGAAAATAGCAAAACCATTCCGTTGTTTACAAATTCATAATTACAAGGGGTGGAGACAAAAAGGTGGTGGCATATGGGAACACCCCCCTCTTAATTCCTTCCATTTTTTCCCCATCCTCCCCTTCATTTGCATTCTTTTAATTTGTCTCACAACTTCTCTCCTCATACTTCTTCTTTCATCTCCATACCTTTTCAACTTCAACAATTCAAATTAGGCTTTTGTGTTATCACTTCTCAAATTTCATCTCATTTTTTTCTTTTCATTTTCTAACTACATTCGACTTTTCTAGTTACTTATTATTCTTCTTTTTCTTGTTGTGAAGAGAGAAAACAAGTAGAAGAGCTAGGCCAGGAAATGGAATGCTAAAGGAGCAATGAAACATAATGAGGCGTTCGATGCAAAGAAATTCTTGTAGATGTAGAGGTAGAGCGAGGAAACCATCTTACAAGTTTGAATTTTCTTCACCTTCTTGGAACTTGCAACTTCTTGGGTCTACGAACCTCCTAGAAACCTACAATTTCTTTGGCTTGTAAAGTTTTCATTGTAGTTGAATCTCCTTCATAATGTGTTATTTGATTTGCGTAAATTTTTCTTACAAGTTATAATATCCTTGCCGGAAAACTCTCATTACATTTTGCACAATTTGGAAAGTCGATTTCGGTGTCCTTCCTAAAAATGTAGAGAATCCATAAAATTCTACACCTCTAGTAGATTGCAATTAAATTTTCGCTTTTGCCATTATTTCAGTGGCCTTGCTTTTCATTTCCAAATCATTACATGTGTTTATATCATTCCGAAAGAACCATGAAGCAAAGCGAAATATTTTTGACCTAATACCAATTGGAGTTTGGTGTTATTGATCCGCTTTGGATAAGGGTTTAGTGGCTTAAAGTTTGATCTTGTAGCGAGTACTCCAATTAGGATAGTTGAAACTATTGGGAACTTTAAGTCCTTGAAGTGTAGATTGTATGATGATCAATCACCCGACCTATTTAATTCCTTGACATCTTTTTAATCTATATCCTTGAAGAAGTAACATTCAACTAGCATTGTGCTAAAGATCTTTATTGATGTTTGTAGAACTATTGCATAGTAATTGAATCGAGGAGAGGATGCCCTTCTTCCAATGGTAGAAACAAGGCATGTCTTTGATTCCTTGGTCCTATGCAATTCAATTTTGTATCATAAGATAGGAGAATAAATAATAGTGCATGAGTACAATGGATAAGGATCATGCTCTACTAAAACACTCCTTCTTCACTTCATATAAAATGAAATTTTTTTCATTCAATAGAAATTTTTTCACAATGCAAAAGTAGAATTTAAGGACACATCTGTGAACTTAGATGATTGGGACGAGCCTGGGTTTTTTTTTGGCATTGGTGGAATTCAAAGGACAATTGTTTAATTACTTGGACAACTTGATGGCATTAAATTGCATTGGAGAAGGCATGCGAAAAGGTAGGAAAGATGGACAAGACCGATGCCATCTCCAATCTAGCCTTTGCCAAATCGAGGCTCTCCGTTTCCAACTCTATCTTTCATATTTCTCTAGCGATTGGTCCCGTTGCATCTACATTTGCTTCTTGCAAGATTCGATGGTGCCGAAAATGAAGAGATGAGTATTGAAATTAACTTACAAAGGATTATGGGTCAATATTTATGCAAGATTAACAAGCACTTTTTACAGTTTCCCATCAAGTCATGCCGTTATCGTGTTGATCGTCTCACTCATGATAAATTAATTTATCATAAGAACATTTTTTATTTCTTCCCTAAGTATCATGATACTCACTTTGGGAATACATTATTGGTAGATGATATGCCTTATAGAACCTGCCTGAATCCGCCCTCTAATGCCATCTTTGTTGAGTCTTATGAGTACATGCCAAAAGAAGATAATTATTTAATGAAGACTTTTCTCCCATACTTAGAATTCCTTCAATACTCTAGGCTTAGTGTTCCCACCTTTGTGGAGCTCTATTCTTTTAGCGCCATCAGAAGTATCAAAAATGATGATGGTAGATTCTGGATGTTGTTTGCAAAATGCACCATGGTCTATTCCACTAGTTTTTGTAGAAATTGTTTGACATCCTTAGTAAGTAGTCCAAATATTGTCTTGTGCTCCTTTCTTCCAATTTTGTTATGGATTTTCTAATTTCATTGATTTTTATGGTAAGTGTACGTTTGGACTTTTACAACTTCTATTTGTCTACTTTTTCAAATTATCGATGCGCCCTTTCCTAAGGAGACGAAATATAGGGAGGAAAATATGGAGCTGTTAAATTCACGCACAGTTGTTGAAGCTGGCTTGGATGAAATTCCCCGGACTTTGGGTTTCAATTCTTAAATATTTTAGGCAGAAGATGTGGAGTCATTAAATACACGTGCGATTGTTGTAATTGGCTTGGATGAGATTCTTTCGACTTTGAGTGTTGATTCCGAAGTGCCTCATTCACCTGTAACAAAAATGAATCCATTTCATGTGATATTTGATCTGGACGGAGTTCTCATTGCAACACATTTTGATAGAGGTTTTTGCATCGTCATTTTGCATCCTTGATTGGAAGAATTCATAGAGAAATGCCTTGCTCAACTCCAAGTTTATATTTGGTTTGCAACCTAACGTCACAATATATGTAATTACCTGGATCATTTCTAACACAAAACATAAATCTTTATACATGCTTTTAGAGTGCTTGACTAGGAGTTTTGCATGCAAAATTCACATTTCCTGTCGAATAAACATGATAAGCCAATTTTCCACAAGAACCTTGATGTTTTATTTTTTGCTTATCCTTATACTCATGGTGGGAACACATTGCTCGTAGACAATACGCCACACAAAAACATATTCAATGGCCCATATAATGCCATTTTTTTGGACTCCTTTGACGGCCATTATGGGGAGGACCATTATTTGTTGGGGTTTGTTTTCCTTTACATGGAAAACCTTCATTCGGATATGGTGTTCCCACCTTTGTTGCACATAATCCCTTTGGTAGGATTAGATGTATTGATTGAAATAATTCAGGACTTTTTAAAATGTTATTTTTGAAATGCAGTCAAACCTTCCAACCCAATTTTTGTAACAATGCAAATTTGAAATTGGACAAAAAAAACACCTTATTAATTGCTCATCTTCAAATTTTGCTTGTTTGAATATTTAAAAACTTTCCTATGGTAAAATTTATTAAAATTATTTTATTTCTTGAATCTTGTTTGTACATGTTACCTTTATTGCATTTTGATTTGGCTTGGTGGGCCTTCAGTTAAACCTCACACTCCTCTGACCATTTAGTGGGCACCAAGTGTTCTCCAACATCAACCTGGTGGCAATTAGGTCGTGATATGTGTGTTTTAGTTCATGTTTTTACCAAATTCCCTTACAAAATTATCCTTCCATGTTTTGAATATTAATTTCATTTGTGTATATTCTTTGTTGGGCTAACATCTCCTTTGACAAGGATGGAGGCCTTTACTCATTCTTGAATTTTTCTTTGTTCTAACTTTTCTTTTTTTTGGTAGGTGCATGTTGTTTCTTTTTCTAATGCAAGGATGCAAAGTCAAACTTTTCAACCTTGATCTAGCACAACTAAAAAACTCCTCATTCTCAATGTCAATGGTGTCTTTTGTTATTTTCCAAGGTATGCCCTTCTTCAAGGGGATTAGTGAAAGACTAGGAAAAACTTAAATGTATCTAGGTTGGAAATTTGTGTTGAAGTACATGATTTCCTAGCTTGAGCATTTGAACATTTTTACATTGTTATTTAGTTGTGTATGTTGTTAGAAGATGTTTTTCAAATTCTACCTTAATTGATGCCCAAAACTTTTGTCGATCAATTTGTGTTTGTTTGGGGACATGAGCAATGCACTACAATTGAAGGGTTTTCCCCTAGCAAAGATAATTTATGGCCATTCCATAGTCATTACGCAGTTCTCGAGGTCGCTATTTAGTTCTCGATATCCATCTTATTCCTAATTTAAATAGTTTGAAAGAAGTTCGAAGGGGGATCTGGTGATATCACAACTTCCTTTAGGTGATGTCTTAAATACACTTTAGACTTGTCCTTGTTTCAGTTATGTTCTCCATGTTTCATTTCACGTTCATTCTAGTTATTTTTTAAAATTTTGTATTTTATCTGGTGTTTATAGTTTTTGGGGAAATTTCAATTATTCATTTCTGTTTGTTGTGGATTTTGGTCTTTGTTTGCAAACTATGTGAAGGCATCTGTAGTTCTAACTGATAGAAAATCATGTTGTCAACCGAGTTCTCTTATTAGAGAGGCCAAGGATGCCAAGGATGTAGTTGCATATTTGACTTTTGGTCTAAAAGGTTAAACAATTCCTCAATTTATGGTTGTTTATAAAGTGGAATTTTAGTTTCAATAACTCATTTTCCAAATTCTTATATGGATGACAAAATATTTTTTAATACTCAATGTATTTTTATGAAATCAATAAATTGATAATCTTTTTTTTAATGCATTTAAGGTTTACTTTTGTTGTCATTTCCTGTGGGTGAATTCATATTTCATATTTCGTAATAACTAAAGTCTTCCTACTCAAGGTTACATGTTGAATGTATATGTCTTAGTATGTTTCCAACTAGCACTATTATATAAATTGATGGCCACCAAATGATTTTTTTAAATAAATAATTCTTTTCAATTATTTAATGGCTTACAAGCATTTATGTTCAATGGTCAACTAACATGTTCTAAGATAGAATACCTTTAAATATTGTAAATTGTTTTATTGATACTTTGCACAATTCAATAACATAAAATTTAGTAGATATTTCAAATTTGGTTTTTTTATTTTGCAAGTGAATTGTTTACATGATGATGTTGTGCAATGTTTTAGTTTTGCACCGCTCTTTGTATGGTTTTCTAGTTCTTAATATTTGGTGGCCACTAGGTTTATCTATTGTCATGAATGTTAATTGTTCTCATGGTGAAAATAATTTCTTATGCAAATTTGTTGTTTCAACATTTTGTTTGGTGCCCATTAGGTTGAAGATGTTATTCTATTTATTTTTAAACTCTCATTGTTTTTATTTTCAAAAAATTTCAAAGTTTGGAATTAATTAAATATGTGTTTTGTTATTTGACATTGGTCATAGGTTCCACAATATTCATGAACATTTTGATTCATCATCGACCACCAATAACTAACATCCAAGATCTTTCACACAATGATATGAGAAAAGAAATACCCTCCTATAATGCCTCCATGTAATTCTTGCAAAATTGTGGACACCTGTTTTGGTTGCCAAACTTGACGAAATTGGTTATCTTGTCCAAATTTATATAATATTCCTTTTTGAAGCACAAATGGTTTAGCTCTTTGGGCTAAATATTTTCTTTGGGATGTTGTGAATCTTTTTGTCATCACTTTTTATACTATGTACTCATACACACTATGTAACCATTCAGGTTGTAAGGTAAACATGTGAACATCACATGTTCGATCATGTATTCCAATAGGTTTAGTCTGATTGGGTAATGTACTCAATGCATTTACCATTAGATGGGATCCACCAGGTTTGTAAACAATTTGAAGTTATACTCTAAAAATAATAAAAGCCATCTAGCTAACTTGCTAAAAACTTGTGGCTTGTTGACCAAATCCATTAAAGCCATATGGTCCACATAAAATGTAAACCTATTGCCTAACAAGTAATGCTGAATTTGTGTAAGGTATAAACCATAACTAAAGCCTCTCTTCCTATAGTAATATAGTTTTTCTCAATCTTGATGAGTACATAATAAGTTGATCTATTTTACCTATTAGGTTTTAGGCTAATATTGCCCTTACTACTAATTAAGATGCATAAGTATGAACATGAAATTCTAATTCCAAGTTAGGACTGATAAGTATATGAGCTTGAATGTATTGATTATTGATATCCTCCCAATCGGTTTAACATTCAGTAGTCCATTTGAACATTTCAATTTTTTTGAATAACTTGGTGATTGGTGCCATAATAGAGGCAATTTTTTTTATGAAGCATTTGTAAAACTGGGCCATTCCATTGAAGACTTGAATCTCTTGAGGTGTTTTAAACACTGAATGCTGACTAAAGCCTCTATTTTCTTAAGATCAGATGTTTTCCCTTTTTTAGAGACTATGAATCCTAAAATAGTTCTAGAACATACCATAGATGCACATTTATCTGGATTCAAACCAATATCATATTCCTTACATTTTAAAGGAGTGGACAAGTCATTAAAAATAGTAAAATCATTTTTAAAAATCTTTATGAACACATCAATGTATTCATGGAAAGTTTTGATGATTGCCTTTTAATAAGTAGGTGGTTCATTTTTGACCTTAAAAGCATTACAACCCATATAAAAGCCCCCCAATTAGTAACAAAGGCAATTTTGTATTGGCCTTCTAATGTTATGGAAATTTAATGGTATTTAGAAAAACCATTTAAAAATGTATAAACTTCGTGTCTAGCTATAGTGTTAATAACCTCATCAATAAAAAGTAACAAGTAAGGATCCTTTTTAGTAACAACATTAAGCTTTTTAAAGTTCACAAAAAATTTTAGTTTCCTGTTTTTCTTAGGCACTACAATTATAGGTGATAGCCAAGTAGCCTCTTTAATAGGTTTAATAAAACCTGTAGCAAACAATTTGTCAATATCTTGTTTGACAATGGTTGTGTAATTTGGATTTAACTGGTATTTCGCTTGATGAGCAAGTGGTATCAATGTGTCCAACTCAATTTGCTGTTGAACAACATTAAGTGGTATCCCTCTCAAATCTTTGTAAGTCTTGGCAAAAATGTCTTTGAACTCTTTTAGTAATTCAATTAGTTGATTGTTGATAACATGTTTTAAATCCAAATTGATTTTAACTTGTTGTAGGTTTTTTTCAGAACCCAAATTGATCTTGATCAATTACTCTTTTTTAGTGATAGTCCGTTTCGCAATGCGAAGGTTTTGAACTCTAATTCAGGCAGGTGTCTTGTCAATTTCCATTTCTTTATTTCATGTTAGAAAAATGTCTTTAGCAAATGTTGTTGGAAAGTATCAAGGGGTATAACCATCTTAACAAGTCCTATAGGTACTGGTTTAATAGGTATATGAAATGAAACAAGTGGTTTAGACATACATTCAATAGGTTTAATAACATGATCCACTAAATTCAAACCTCTTAATGTAATCAATTTAATAGGTTGATTTGACCAAATTGATGTAAGGACAACTATGATTTTTATTGAAAATAGTCCTGGTTATGTGGCAAACATGAAATCCTCCTCTTCATCAAATATCTAGAATGGAAATCATAACAAACTAATATTCTTGGATGCTTGGTTGGTGCTCCAAGTTTCCTAGTAACAAATATGGTTCTAATTGTATCGTTTCCTTGTATAGTAACAGTGTTGTTGCCCCAATGATGAAACATTTTAGCATCCTTTAGCCAAGGACGACCTAACAACATAGAGTAGCTAAAATCTAACACACTACTCTAAATCATATTAAAAGTCATTCAATAGGGAATTTCATGAACAAGACTTTTAAGATCCTTAATCAAACCTAAGGGTTTTGTAATGGTTTGATTAGTTATACGTAGGTTATAAGGTATAGGTTTTGGTTTTGATAGACCTAACTATACCTTTAAGTTGTCCATAATAATATTAACTCCAAAACCACCATGTAGAAGCACATCTTCAATAAAATTCTTCTTTATTTGAATTTATATTATTGCCATTTGATGGATCAAAGGTAATTGATGCAACTGTCGGTTCTAGTAAAGTAGGTTTTGATGGTATCAGGTTAAAAATGTAACATTTGATATTAGGAATTGCCCACAACAATTGTCCCAAATTCAATGTATACTTGGTCCCCAAGACTTGTTTACTGATATCCTTTAGAATATTTTTTAAAGTTTTTTTTGTAGTAACTTATTCTGAAATGGCAAATTGCTGATTTACTTCACTAGTTTGATTTCTTTCAACTAATTGAATTGTGGCAAGATTATCAGATAATCCAACCTAATTACTTTGCAATGAACGTTCAGTGATGGTAGTAGGTTGGTTTTTAGCCCCACTATGTCGTAACTGTTTAACAATTTCAATGAACGAATCTTGTAGACATTTTTCTTGTTGCTAAGCTTCAACTCCTTTGGTTTTAACTAGTTCCCTTTCCTTGAACACTTGTTATTATGATTATTGATTGTGGGTGGTAACAACAACTATTACATTAATTGACACGTTGTTGGTTTTAGGTGGTTTAGATGTTGTTGTAGCATTAAAACTAACAAGTTTAGTTATGAACGTGTTATGTACCTCAGTTTTTCTATGGCATTCTCCTTATCTATGTTCTACACTAGAACAAATTATATAAGGATAATGAAGAAGTATCACTAGAAGAAATTTGAAAATCAACAATTGAATTTGCAACTCATTTATAGTTGTAATGGACACTTGTGACTAAAAATAGCCTAAGTGCCTTGGACAAATGCCATAAGTTAATTAGTCTCAAAAGACATTACATGGCCATGAAGTTGAAAGTGTAGTCACAAACCATAAGACTAAGCTAGAATTTCTCATCCATTGCCATGGATGATTTTTGATATGATATGGAACGCCAATTTGCAATTGCATTTGTGATTACATTTGGGATAATCACATGTTACCAAATGTGCCATTGATGAGTGGTTAGGATTAAAACACGTGGCAATTTTCCATTTGTTCAAAAAGGATACATTATAATAATAGTAATTAAATATCATAATTATAGCAATTAAATATCATAATTATAATAATTAAATATTATAATCAATTAATTATAATTTATCGTAGCCTAATTATAATAGGCAATCTATTTTAGGCTAACTAACATAGGCTAAGTAAGTAGGTAGAAAATAAGTAGGTAGGATCCTATTTATTTTGTTGGGGACAAGCTTTTTGATTAGCTCATTCCAATTAGCACATGCACTATGTTTATAGTGCATACCATGAATCTAGTCTGTTCCTTCACCTACTTATATACTTTATAAGTTTGAAATTGTAGACAAAAGATATACGACAATTCTAATGAAGGGAAACACTACAACACTATCACATCTTTTGTTCCATACAAAAACATTATCATATATCCACATAATAAAATATTTATTGTTTTCATTAACTATTTACTACCTATCCTACTTACTACATATTATCTTGGCTACATACCTACTATCTATTACCTAATTTACATTTAAGAAATAAGTTGTTTAACATAACTAATTAATTAATCAATTAATACAAAAACATTATGACATATCCACAAAATAAAATACCTTTACTTTAACTTACCTACCTACCTACTACCTACTAGTACCCATCTTATTTATTACATACTACCTAAGTTACATACCTACTATCTACTACCTAGCTACCTAATAAATTAATTACCTACCCTACATTTAATAAATGAATTGTTTAACACAACTAATTAATTAATCAATTAATACAAAAGTATTATGACATATCCACAAAATAAAATATCTCTTGCTTAGCTTACCTACCTACTAGTACCTATCCTATTTATTACATAGTACCTAATTTAACTAATTAATTGAATAAGTACTTAACCTAATTAATTAATTAAATAATATGAAAACATGATCACATATTCACACAATGAACTAATAAACCTACCTACTACCTATATTCCAACTTATTACCTATTACCTAGTTTACCAATTAATTAATGACCTAGCCTACCAACTACCTACCTAACTTACTTAGCCTAACTAGGTTTAACTTTCATAGCCTAACTTATTAACTACACCTAATAAATTAGCCTATTATTACCTTTAGATAACTTAGGCCAATTAATTAAGTATGTAAGTTAAACTAGGTACCAATGTACGTAAGCCTATTTAATTTAACGTAACCCATTAAACTTAATTAGCTTAATTTACCAACTAGGTTATAATAACATTTTCTAGCAAACTATTATCTATTAAATATTATATCATGGAAGACCCAAGGATAATTACAAAAAAGACCCATGGATGGGTACATTGAAAGGATAATAGTGTAATTAAAATAATAAAGTTTGTTATATGTGGTCTATGTTTCTTTGTTCATGTGATAGAATATGTTATTACAATTGAAAAATCTTTCATTTGTACTTGTAAAAAAAATTATGTAATCATCCATCGATGAATGTAATCAATATTGAATGACATTGTTCACTTTTCATCTACATTTTCAATGAAAATCATATTAGTCATAAGTTATAATCACATCTACAACTACAATTTGATTCAACCCTTTTTGTTGCAACTACAATAAGTTGCAACTATTTAGACGTGTAGGACTAACACATTATTAATTGTAAAATTAGTTGATTTGATCATTAGTTGCATAGTAGTCGCAAAAATATAATCAAAATGGACAACATTTTTTCTAGTGTATTTTTCTTGATTTAACAAGTTGGGTTTTAGTTCTTGCTATAGGATCTATAGATTTAACTATAATGGTTGGCACAGTTGGTCCCTTTTTTTTTTTGTTATGACAAGCTTTCATTGAATGACTAATGTTCCCACAATTGGTACAAGTTAATGCTGATTTAGTTGACATAGCAAGTATTAGAAATTTAACTCTTACATTAGCTTCCGGTGTGGTTACTAGAACATTGTAACTCATACTAACATATCCACTTTCTTCACATACTATAATAGCTTCCTTGTGTTCAATTAAAATGTTTCTTTTCATACTTGTAGTTGTTAATATTAAGTAAGATAATCAACCTGCCTTAATAACAACAGCGAGAAAAACATTTGTTGCTCTAACCCTCAAATAGTTAGTTAATTTCAATAGACATTCATAATAAACCTCAACACATTTGACGGTTTGTTGTATGTTTTGCAATTGCATGTAGACCTCCTCATCATTCTTCACTATTTTGAATGCCCCCTAATGATAGCAAACTAAAGGCGTGCAACTCGATTAACCAACACACCCATGACTTACAATAGGCACAAGAAGAAGACCTAATGACAATAGTGTCCCCATGTCAATTATAGTTTATCTTTTGGGAAGAAGAGAAGGGGGTGGAGAAAGATGCATTTCATCAGGATTAATACCTTGTGAAAGGTTCATGTGAGTAAGGATGTCCAGCATGTGTTCTGCTGTTGCAGAGGAGGCCACCATGCAAGCAAGGCGTTTTGCTACCAAAGGAAACTGGAGGCCATGTGTGTTGTCACCACCACCAGTTAGGCATCTTGGATGCCGTGCTCCTGCAAATCATCTGGTGGTCCTGCAAATTCTATGCTGTTGGTTCTGCCATTTTATAATGCAACACAGCAGCTCAATTGCATAATCCCAAATGTAGCAGAGGATCAGACACAGTCGAAAGCCCCCAACAGTACAAGCATAAATCCAAAGAAACCAATCTATAGCCCAAAACAGTTCCCTTGCACACAAGTCAAGAAAACTCCCTGGACCATGCATGACTCTTGATGGGCATCAGATCAGATTTGGTCCCATAGAAGACTATGTCTTTCTTGTTTGAATTTTTTTTACGTGCAGTATGCATGCAGTTGTGACCAATCTGCTTGCTTCTCAATGCTGTAGAAGATCTACATTGTGACACAAACAGAGCTCAATGTGAGTGTACAGGTAGCGTGCCCAGAAGCTCTCTCATATAGTTACTTCCAAACTTTCTCCTGCACTCGAAGAAGGAAGAGAAAGTCTTTCAGCTCTGCAGGAAGAATTTTGAATATAACCTTGGCTGCTGAATCTTCACA
>Ga0116229_10010600_pt1 | contig 13797 bp, 9 predicted proteins | sample S1TSphgellanicum_3_FD_87313 | JGI IMG/M metagenome (GOLD analysis project Ga0116229, IMG submission 87313) | Host-associated microbial communities from peat moss isolated from Minnesota, USA - S1T2_Fc - Sphagnum magellanicum MG | ecosystem: Host-associated > Plants > Peat moss > Unclassified...
GACCGACGGCGTCGTACGACTGCCCTCGGAATTTGCAATAACGGTGGGCGTCTGGCCCTCCATGACGGCGACGACCGAATTGGTCGTGCCGAGGTCGATTCCGACCACTTTCGCCATATAAACTCTCTTTCCGAACCGCCGTGGACCATGTGCACGCGAGCGCTTTCACTCGCGACCCCGGATCGCTCCGAGCTTCCCCTTGCCGCTTACCGACGTTCTAGGACGCGCCGTTCGAAAGTACGACGCCAACTTTTACGCTATCTAAGATACGTCTCCACCCCCGGTAGGTTTCACCCGGGTCGCCCAAAGAGAAGCCCCGCGCGGATGTCGTCCGGCGGGGCTTCGGGCTTCGATGCTGTCGCGGTTAGGGGTTGCTCGGGTCTTGGCCCTGTTGTTGCTGCTGCTCTTGCTCTTGTTGCTGGGGCATCACCGAGCTCACGTCGGCGGGGCGCTCTTGCACCTTGACCGTGACGAGCTTCTTGATGCCGGCGCTCCAGACTTCGAGGTTGACCGTGCCGCCGGGCTTCGTGCCCCGGATCGACTTGATGACCTCGTCGGGCTTGGTCACGTCGGCGCCGTTGATCTTCTGGATCACGTCGCCGGGCTGGAGACCGGCCTCGTCGGCCGGGCCGCCCTGGACGACCTGGATGATCGCGACGCCGACGCCCTTGTAGTTGATCTGAACGCCGACCTGAGGGGTGACTTCCGTCAACGAGGCGCCGATGAAGCCCGTGTTCGTGCCCTGGTGGGTGCCCGGGTTCTTCTCGAGCTCGGCGACCTGCTGGCGAACCGTGTTCGCCGGAATCGCGAAGCCGATGCCTTGCGCGCCCTCTTGCGGGTTGGCCGTGGACTGGTTGACGCCGATCAGGCGCCCCTCGATATCGATGAGCGGGCCACCCGAGTTGCCGGGGTTGATCGGCGCCGACGTCTGAAGCAGGCCCTTGAAGTCGATCGCACCGCCGCCGCCGTCCTCGCCGATCGTTTCGTCGCGGTTGAAGCCCGAGACGACGCCGAGCGAGACGGATTCCTTGAGCTCGAACGGTTCGCCGATGGCGATCGCCCACTGGCCGGCCTGCACCTTATTGCTATCCGCGATCTCGACCGGCGGCGGGACGTCCTTGACGCCTTCGACCTTCACGAGTGCGAGGTCGGCACCGATGTTCTCGGCGTAGACTTTTCCCGGCACGCGTTCGCCGTTCTGGAACACGACCTGGATATCGCCGACGCTCGCGCCGTTCGGCGGCCGCACGACGTGCGCGTTCGTGACGATCAGCGCGGTATCGCCCGAGCGGGAGTAGACGAAGCCCGAACCCGAGGCGCGCGCCTTATAGGTCTGCACGCGCGAGGGGCTTTGCTGGCCGAAGAACTGCGCCATCGGATCCGTCGGCACGACCTGCTGGCCGTTGACCGAGACGTTGAGCGCCACGACCGAAGGTGCCACGCGCTTCACGGCGCTGATGATCCGGTCTTGGTCGCTCTCGCCGCCTGCGGGCAACGCGGCTGCCGAGACGTTCGGCGGCGTGTTGTTCGGGCCGGCGACGCCGGCGAAGTGCGTGCTGGCGAAGAGCATCATCGAGAAGCTCCCGATGATAGCGCCGATGAGGCCGACGATGAGCGCCGGAAGAATCCGCAATTTTTGCACGATGAGCCTGCCTTCAATCTCCAAAGGGGTCGGGGTTTGTGGGGCTTACTCTCTTCGAGCCCGGAAAGTCGCGCCCCCGGCGAGCTTTCTCTTCAAATTCTCATGTGATCGGCGCCGCTTCCGGGGCGCTCGCTTCGTCGGCGACGATGAGGCCGTCGCGCACCCGGATCACGCGCTTGGCGTGGCGGGCCGTTTCCGGGTCGTGCGTCACCATGATGATCGTGCGCCCGCTCTCGTTGAGCTTCGCGAAAAGCGCCATGATTTCAACGCTCGTCTGCGAGTCGAGGTTCCCCGTGGGCTCGTCCGCGAGCAGCACGGCCGGATCGTTGACGAGCGCTCGCGCGATCGCGACCCGCTGCTGCTGGCCGCCGGAGAGTTCGTTCGGTTTGTGCGTCCCCCGGTCGCCGAGCCCGACCTCCGCGAGCATGTTCCGCGCCGCGGCCTCGCGGTCGCGCTGCGAGACGCCCGCGTAAAAGAGCGGCAGGGCGACGTTCTTGATCGCCGTCGTGCGCGCGAGCAAATTGAAGCCCTGGAACACGAAGCCGAGCTTGCGCAAGCGGATCGCCGCGAGATGGTCGTCGTCGAGCGTGCCGACGTCGATGCCGTCGAGCGTATAGGTCCCGGTCGTGGGGCGGTCGAGGCAGCCGATCAGGTTCATTAACGTCGACTTCCCGGAACCCGACGGCCCCATGATCGCGACGTACTCTCCCGGCGCGACCGTGAAACTGACGCCGCGCAGCGCGGGGACCTCGAGCACGCCGGACTTATACACCTTCGTCACGTCGCGAATAGCGATCGCCGCGCGATTAGTCGCATCGGGGCGACTCGCGGATTTATTCATAGCGTAGCGCTTCGATCGGATCGAGACGTGCCGCGCGATATGCGGGGTACGTGCCGAAGAGCAGCGTCACGATCGTCGCGAAGCCGACCGCGATTGCGATCGACTGGAACCACGGCAGCGGCGGTACGACGCCCGAGATGCGCACGAGCGCGAACCGATCGATGAGTCCGCCGATCGCGACGCCGATCACGAGCCCGATGCCGCAGCCCACGAGCGAGAGCAGCAGTGCCTCGATGAAGAACTGTGCGAGCACGGCGAAACTCGTGGCGCCGATCGCTTTGCGCACGCCGATCTCGCGCGTCCGTTCGGTGACGGAGACGAGCATGATGTTCATGATGCCGATGCCGGCGACCACGAGCGAGACGGCGCCGATGAGCGCGACGACGAGGGTGAGCGCGGCGAAGATGCCGTCGACCGACGACGAGAACGATTTGCGATCGAACGTTTGATACTCGGCGCGCCCCTGTTTCGTGTCCTTGAAAAATTTAACGACGGCGGCTTCGGTCGCCGCCATCTGATTCGTATCGTGCACCACGAAGCGTGCGGCGAAGAGCGGGCGCTCGCGGAGATACTCGCGTTCGTAGGTGGTGTACGGGATCGCCACGTCGCCGCCGAACGTCACGGGCACGATGCCTTGCGTCGGCGGCCCCTGTACGCCGACGATCACGAAGCGACGCTCGCTCACGCGCAAGCTCGTGCCGACGGGATCGCCGCCGCCCGGAAAGAGACGTTTGTACGCATTGTCCGTTAGCACGGCGACGTGCGCGCTCGTCGCGATGTCGTCGTGCGTGAGGCTGCGACCGTACACGAGCGGGACCGAGGCGAAGCTCACGTCGGAATCGGCCGCGAGCGCGAGGCGCGCGCGATGGTGACCCGACGACATCTCGCGGTCGACGGAGCCGGCGGGCAGCGCCACGATGATGTTCGGGAAGAGCTCCTTCGTGCGTTCGATGTCGGCATATTTGATCGCCGCCTTCGAGAAGTCGGCTTGGCGCGCGTTCGGGAACACGTAGAAACTTTGGTCGTTGAGCGTTCCGAGAACGCCCGAGACCGCGCCCGACATGCCCTTGCCGAGAATCTGAATCGCGATCACGGCGGCGACGCCGATGATGAGCCCGAGAATCGTCAAGAGCGAGCGCAGCTTGTTGCCGAGCAACACGCCCGTGGCTTCCGAGAAAAACTGCGGGACTTGCCCGAGAATGTTGTTCATCGCGGTTAGGAGCGGAGCGCTTCGATCGGGTCGAGCTTCCCGGCGCGAATCGCGGGATAGGTCCCGAACACCACACCCACGAGCATCGAGAACCCGACCGCAACCGCGACGATCGCGAGCCACGGAATCGGCGCCGGTCCGAGGAGTGTCGAGACGAAGCCATATGCCACGAGCACGATCAGCACCCCGAGGATCATCCCGGTGCCGCCGCCGAGCAGCGAGAGAATCACGGCCTCCATCAGAAATTGCGTCGAGATATCGCGCGCGCTGCCGCCGATCGCTTTGCGGATGCCGATCTCGCGCGTCCGCTCGGTGACGCTCACGAGCATGATGTTCATCACGCCGATGCCGGCCACCAGAAGCGCGACGCCGCCGATCGCCGTGAGCCCGTAGCCCACCACGTCGATCGTTTTCTCGAAGGCGCTGAGAAACGCGATCGCGTCCTGCACGTCGTACTGCGCGTTCGGACCGTGAATGCGTTGCAGCGAGCGAACCACGCCCGCACGGACGTCCTCGAGGGACGCTCCGTTCTTCGGATAGACTTGCAGCGAATCGACGGGGCCCGGTGCGATCTCGCTGAACGTCGTGTACGGAATCTCGATGTAGTCGGACTGTCCGATATTGCTGAAGATGCCGGCCTTGAGATCGTCGTAGACGCCGATCGTGCGAAAGCGAACGCCGTTGATGCGCACGACTTGCCCGAGCGCTTGCCCCGAACCGAAGAGTCGGCGTTCGAGTGATTCACTCATCAGCGTCACATGAGCGGCACCCTGGACGTCGGTTTGGTCGATGCGTCGCCCCTCGTGCAGCGTCAGCGTGTCGAAGACGATGCCGGTTTGGCTCGAGACCGCGCCGATGTAATCGACGCCGTTTGCCTTGATATGGTAGTTGCGTTGCACGCTCGGGAATGCGTACGCGATCGTGTCGGGATTCTCGGCCGCGACGACGGCCGCATCGCGATATTGAATCTGCGCCGCCGCCGGATCGTCTTGTTTCTCGTCGACGGAGACGAAGTAGCCGGGATTTCCGAACGAATCGAGCGAGTTCGTGATCCCGCCGGATGCGGCTTTGCCGATGCCGAGCACGGCGATCACCGATGCGGTGCCGATGATCATACCGACCATCGTCAGGATCGAGCGCGCGCGGTTGCGCCACAGCGCCTCGAGCGCTTCGAGGCCGTACGCGACGAAGCGCGTCACGCTACTGCGAACTCGGCGACGCGCTGAAGTCGGGCGCCGCCGACGGCGCGGACGTGACTTGGGTGCCAGGCGCGATACTCGGATTCTTGTCGTCGATCACCGTATCGCCGTCGTGCAAACCGGACGTGACGACCGCACTCGTATCGTTCTGCGTTCCGAGCGTCACGGGCACGCGCACGGCGCGACCGTCCTTTGCCACGAAGAGGTACGTGCCGCTCGCATCGCGCCGCACGGCGTCGGTCGATACCGCGAGGACGTGCGGTTCGCGATGCGTCACGATGTCGACGTCGACCGTCATCCCGTCGCGCAGGAACGGCAAGCGTTGCTCGAGTGCGATCGTCGTGACGACTTGCCGCGCCGTATTCGAGGGATCGTCGGAGCGCTGTGCGACGGGAGATATCGCGACGACGTGCCCGGGCAGCGTCGCGCCGTCGAAATCTTCGCCGCTCACGATCGCCTTCTGACCGAGGGCGAGATCGGCGACGTCTTGCTCGTCGACCTTCGTGCGCACCACGAAATCGTCGTCGGCAGTCAGCGTGAAGAGCGCCTGCCCGAGTTCGACCGCGTCGCCGGGTTGTAGCGGGCGAAGCGCGTCGTTCGTCTGCGAGGCGACGCTCTCGACGAGCCCATCGAATGGCGCGCGAATCGTCAGATGGTCGGCCTGGTCTTGTGCGTACGCGAGATCCGCATCCGCGCGGTTCGCATCGGCACGCGCGGCCACGAGGTCGCCCGCATGCGATTCCGTTGCCGTCGCCTTCGCCGCGGCGAGCTGCGCTTCGGCCTGACGTAACGTGTCTTGCGCGGACGTCACGCGGTCGCGTAGCACCTGCGTCTCGCGCGAAAGCGTGCCGCCCAAAATCTTGCGTTCGCTCTGCGCTTGCGCGAACGTCGCTTGCGCCTGCTCGTAGCGTGCCTGGCTCTGCATCAGCGTATCGCGCGACACGCCCTTGTTCTCGAAGAGGAACGTATCCGCATCGTAGGTGCGCTTCGCTTCGCGCAGATCGGTTGCGGCTTTCTCGAGCGTCGTGTCGGCGCTCAAGCGCTGTTCCTCAGCGGTCGTGCCGCCGTAGCCGAGTCCGGATTGGGATCCCGACTGCAAATCTTGTTCCGCCTGCGTCAGCTGCGTGCGCGCCGCCACGACGGCGGCTTCGGCTTGCACGATAGCGGACCGGTTCTGCTCGGGGAGCGATCCGTTCGTCTCGGAAACGCTCGTGACTTTGCCGTGCTCGGCGAGCGCGTTGTCTTCCGCATCGCGTACGTTCGAGGAGATCTGCTCGTTGAAAAGCGTCGCGAGCACCTGGCCCGCGCGAACGCGCTCGCCCGCATGCACGGCGATCGACGCGATGTTCGCGGCAACGCCGGCCGGAATCGTGACCGTGTGCGGTAATTGCACGACGCCCGTCTCGGGCAGTTTCGTGCGGAACGTGTCGTAGTGGACCGTCGTGAAACGCACCGGCACGGCGCTCGAGCCCGAGCTCGCGCGGAAGATCGCGACGACGGCGATCAACACGACGACGACGCCCGCGACGATGATCAGAATTCGGCGGTTCATAGTCCTCGCAGATCTGCGGCGGCGGCGGTGTTCGGCGGCGCGAGTGCGACGCGAAGCTTGATGAGCGACGTAACGTAGGCGACGCGCGCGCTCACGAGATCGAACTCCGCGGAGAGCGCCGTCTGTTCGACCTGCGTGACGTCGGTGAACGAGATGAGACCGTTCTTGTATTGCAACTGCGAGATACGCGCGGATTCGGCCGCCGCCGTCTCGCTCAGTTTCGCGAGCCGGAGTTTCTCGGCGGCGGCGGCGACGTTGCGCTGCGCCGCGTTGACGTCGGCCTGCACGGAGTCGTATGCGTTGTAGAGCGACGCGAGCGACGACTCGATCTGAGCGCGAGCGGCGTGGTGATTCGCCGCGCGCTGACCGTAATCGTAGAGCGGGATATTAAACGTTGAGACGATGTTGAATTGCCAGAAGCCTGGCGTGTGACGGTCGACGGGCGGAAGCAACGTGGGCGGCGGAATCGTGACGCCCGGAAACATCGCCTGCTCGGAATGATAGCTCGCGAGCGCCTCGGCGTTGCTCTCATCGATCTGCTGTTGCTCGTCGACGAAGTTCGTGGGCGAGACTTGGCTGCCGAACGAACCGTTGATCTGAACCGTCGGTCGCAGGTCGGAATCCACGGCCGCGTCGCTCAATTTGGAGGCATCGAGCGCCGCGCGCGCTTCGGAGATTTCGGGCCGGTTCATCTTCGCGATCGTACCGAGTACGTCGAGCGGGGTTGCGGGTTGCGGCGGTTCCGGCAGGACGGCCGGCACCGCGAACTGCGTCTCGGCCGGCGCGCCGATCTGCACGGCGAGCGCCTCGCGCGCGTTCGCTTCGTCGGTGCGCGCCTGCACGAGCGCCGCTTCGCTGCGCTCGACCGCGACCTGCGCGCGCAGCACGTCGACGCCGGCCACGCGGCCGACGTGCTCTTCGGCGACGGCCGTGGCCAAGAGGGCGCGTTGGTAGGCGAGGTCGCCTTCGTCCACGAGCACGGTCTCGCGATTCGCCGCGAGCGCGTAGAACGCGTTCGAAACCGCGATCGCGGTCTGCTCTTCTTGACGCTGGAGTTCGAACTTCGCATTATCGACTTGGCGCTTCGCCTGCTGCGCGCTAATTTGTGCGGTACCGTTAAAGAGGTTGTACGTCGACGAGAGCTGCGCCGTGTTCTGCGAGAAATTCGTGCTCGGCGTTAGGCCGAACTGCGCGAACTGGCCCGACGAGTTGCCTTGCTTCTGGATTTGGTTCTGGAGCTCGCCCGTGGCCGTCGGAAATTCGGCGGCGCGCGCCTTCGTATATTGCGAGTCCAAATTCAGCACGGTCGCGCGCTGCGCGAGCAGCGACGGCGCGTGCGTGAGGGCGTACGCGACGGTCGCGTAGCCGTCGAAGGCGACGTCGGGTTTCGCGGCGCCCGGATAGACGCCGGGGGCGAACACGGCGGGCGGCGCCGGCGACGCTTTGGCCATGCCTTCCAGCGTGCCCCCGAGCGGACGCGTTCCGTCCGCATGTGCGGCCATCGGTACGAAGGCGAGCGCGAGCGCCGCGAGTGCGATGTTCGAGCGAGCGATGAGCGGCACTTCAGTTAAACAGCGCGAGGGCGAACGTGATGGCGAACGCGATCGAGAGCGCCGTCACGAATTTGACCGGCGCGGTGGCCGCGAATCCGAACGCGAGCAGGATCGTCGACCAGATCGTGAAGATGTCGAAGTGCGCGAGAAAATCCGTCTCGCGCGGATTATCGGCGGACGCGAAGACCGCGAGATTGTCCGGCAACGCGATGTTGATGGCGCGGAAATCGGCGAACGACGCCGGCGGATGGATCGCCACGGCGGCGGCGCCGAGCAGCGTGCCGATGGCGGTCGGCATCAAGCAGTTCGACGCGAGCGACATGTACACGCGAAACGACGTGTCCTTACCCTTATATCGCGCGATGCCGGTGAGGACCGTGGCCGTCAGGCCGATCGTGAAGAGTGGCGAGAAGACGACTTGGGCGATATCGATATAGACGACGCCTTGAAGGTCGGCCAAGATCTGCGATGTTGGCTTGCCGGCATCGTCGAGCAGACCGGGCGTAGTCATGACGACGTGAGAGAGCGCGGGGAGCAAGAGCGCCAGCGCGATCCCGCCGCTCGCGACGACGATCGCGAACGCGAAGATCCATTCCGGGTTTGCCGGGATCTCGGCGAAGGCGCGCGCGGGAGCGATCAGGATATCGAGGGGGAGCCGGAGGCCGTGCCACGGAGCGTGCGCTCCGGGCGTTTCCGGCGTGGGCGAGACTCTCACGGGCCACGTCTTTCGCCTTCGGAGCCCCAATGCTTCGCGACGAGCGTGCGCTACGGTTGCAGCAGCACGTCCGGCGAGAGGTGCCGCTCGATCGCGTCGGCGGCTCGGTCGAGCCGTTCCTCGCGCAGTTCGAGCAGGCGCATCCGAAGGTAGCTCGCGAATCGGCGACGCGCCCGGAGCGAGTAGAGGTCCGAGACTCGCGGGGCCGGGCGCGGATGTGCGGCCGGAACCCGCTTCGTATGGGCCTCCGGCGGCGGCGACGCGGCCGAAAGAGTCAGTGCGGCAATCGCAACGAACCTTGTAACGAAAAGACACGCGAACATGTTATGGCCTCCCGACAGGCACCTTCACGCCGAGGGCTTCCCGCAGCAAGGGGAACCCAGCCGGAAAGACGTTTTTGAATCATCGTAATGGAAACGGCCGCTCGTCGGCCGTCGCGGAACTCGTGGTGGCGAAGCCGCCGAACGAGCCCTACGTCCGCATCGTTCCCCTGGGCGGCTGCGGGGAAATCGGCCGCAACATGACGGTCATCGAGACCCGCGACGATATCGTCGTCGTCGACTGCGGCCTGATGTTCCCCGACGACGAGATGTTCGGCGTCGACGTCGTGATCAACGATTTTTCGTACCTGCGCGAGCACCGGGATAAATTTCGCGCGCTGCTCGTGACGCACGGCCACGAAGATCACATCGGCGGCATCCCCTACCTGCTGCGCGAGTTTCCCGAAGTGCCGGTCGTCGGAACGCCGCTTTCGCTCGCCCTGATCCGAGCGAAGCTCCGCGATCACAAGGTCACCGACAAATACTTCGTCGCGGTGCAGCCCGGCGACGTGGTGAAGTACGGGAAGATCGAGACGGAATTCGTCCATATCAACCATAGTTTGGCCGGCTGTTGCGCGCTCGCGATCACGACCGAACTCGGCACGATCTTCCATACGGGCGATTTCAAGTTCGACCAGACGCCGATCGACGGCCGCCCGGCCGATTTCGCCTCGATCGCCGGGATCGGCGACGAGGGCGTGCTCTGTATGCTTTCCGATTCGACCAACGCCGAGCGCCCGGGCCACACGCCCTCGGAACGCGTCGTCGGCGAGGCCTTCGCGAACATCTTCGCACGCGCGCCCGGCCGCATCATCGTCACGTCGTTCGCCTCGAACGTGCCCCGCATCCAGCAGGTCGTTGATCAGGCGATCCGCTTCGGCCGCCGGATCGCGTTTCTCGGGCGCTCGCTCCAGAACGTCGTCCACTACTCCACGGAGCTCGGGTACTTGAAGCTGCCGCAGGATCGGGTGATCGGGCTCCATCAGGTCGACGAGTATCCGCCGAACGAGGTAGTGGTGATCACCACGGGCTCGCAAGGCGAGCCGATGTCCGCCCTCTCGCGCATGGCCGTCCGCGACCATCCGAAGATGAAGATTGTGGCGGGCGACACGGTCGTGATCAGCGCGACGCCGATCCCGGGCAACGAGAAGAGCGTCGGGAAGACGATCAACAACCTCTATCGCCTGGGCGCCACCGTCGTGCATGGGTCGGGGAAGGTCGCCGCGCACGTCTCCGGCCACGCTTCGCAAGAGGAGCTCCTCCTCATGCTCAACCTCGTGCGGCCGAAGCACTTCATCCCGATCCACGGCGAGTACCGGATGCTCGTGACGCACGCGGGCCTCGCGCAGAAGACGGGCGTGCCGCTCGATCACTGCTACGTGATCGAGAACGGCGACGTGGTCGAGTTCACGGCGGCGGGCGCTCGTAAGGTCGGTAAGACGTACGGCGGCAACGTGATGGTCGACGGCAGCGGTGTGGGCGACATCGGCGAGGCCGTGCTCCGCGACCGCAAGCACCTTTCGATCGACGGGATCATGATGGTGGTCGTCACCGTCGACGCGTCCGAGGCGCGCATCGTCGCCGGCCCCGATCTCGTTTCCCGAGGTGTGTTCTATCTCCCAGACTCGGGCGAGGTGACCAAAGACCTAGAACGCCGAGTTGGTGACATTCTGCACGGTTGCTCGGTTGAGGGTATCCGCGACGTCGCGACAGTTAAGGAACACATCCGCCAGGGTGTCTCGAAGGCGGTCTACGAGAAGACGAAGCGTAAGCCGATCGTCATTCCTGTGGTTATGGAAGTCTGACCGAAGTCTGAAATAACCCCAGAACCATGACTTTCCCAGGTTTCGTCATTGTTTTTTTCGATGAAGGAATCCTTAAGACCGGACGGAACGAGGCGCCATCGTCTCCAGCCAAAATGATCCCGACATTAACGTATGGGGCTCACTAGGCTAGGGGATTTTCTTCCCTACACGGCTCTCATGGAGAGGTGCTGCCTGTATGTCCCGAATTTTTTCGGATATGCGCATGTTTAGAAGGGCGCGTTTTTTTGCGTCCTTTTTTGCGCTCGTGGGTCTCATCGCGACCCTCATCGCTCCGACCCCGACGCTCGCCGTCGGCGGCGTCAGCGGTACGCTGCGCGGTCAGATCGTCGACCCCGCAACGAATAGTCCCGTCGCAGACGTGGCCATCACGGCCACCTCGCCAAGCGGCTCGTATAAAGAAACGACCGACGGTTCGGGACGCTTTCAGTTCCTTCAGATTCCGACCGACACGTACATCCTGTCGTTCGAGAAGAAGGGCTACGAGCCGCAGTCGCTCACCGGCGTGACGCTCATCGGTGACAGCTCGATCGACCTCGGCGTGATTAAGTTCACCAAGTCGATTCGCGTCATCGGGACGGTTAACGCGCACGACCGCAACTCGGCGTTCAATCCGTCGAATACGCAGGACACGTATCAGGTGTCCGGCGAGCGCATCACTCAGGCGCTCGGCAACCCCTATTCGCAAAACGAGTCGCAGCTGCTGCAGAGTATCCCGGGCGTTATCCCCACGTTCGACACGTCGAACGGCGCGGGCTTATCGATTCGCGGCTCGCTCGCGGTCGAACTCGGCTACCAATTCGACGGCGTACCGTTCGACGCTCCGTTCTTCGACGAGAACGGTAGCCAAGGTTACCTGAACAACCTCATCGGTGGTTCAGGCGGCGCGATTCAAGTCGTCTCCGGCGCCGGCGACCCGACGCAGGGTAACAACGGCGGCGGTACGATCAACACGATCGTTCCACGCGGTTCGTATCCCGGCTCCGCGACGCTCGATCTAGAAGTCGCGTCGCCCTACTACAACCACACGCTGAATTTCAACGATAGCTTCGCGACGCAGAACGGGCAGATCTCGAACTACTTCGCATACTCGGGCACGCGTTTCGTTCCACAGTATGCGCCGTACGGTGTGAGCTCGCTCCAGCAGACCGACCCGGGCACGAGCAACGTGAACGGTCAATACTACAACATCGGCTACGCGGCACATGACGACATCATCGACAACTTCGTGTTCCGATTCGGGAAGAACAACAATCAGTCGCTGCAGGTCCTCGATCGCACGGCGTACCTCCGTGAGTACGCCGGTTACGGCGGCCTTAACGGTTTGGAGTACTTCACCCAGCCGAATTCCGGATTTCTCTCATCCCTGTCCGGAGCGTTCCCGGGTGCTACGGTTGCGGCGCAAAATGCGTATTTGGCGGCTCTGATTCCGCCGATTCCCTACCAGCCGGCGCCATACCAATCGGTTATCACCGCAGACCAATCGGTCTCCGATCCGCTTCAATTCCTCAAATTCGAGTATACGAACAACTTGAATTCGACGACGTTCCTCAGCGCGACGTACTATAACTGGGGCTTGTACGAGGGCGGCACGAATTACGCGGACTTCAACAACGTCGGACCTCTCGGCGTCGAGTATTCGCCGATCGGCGGTTCGCGTACGGGCGTCATGGCGGATATCACCAAGACGATTGGCACGAATCAGACGATTACCGTCGAAGGCAAGTACGAGGACGCGAAGCCGTACTGGTCGTCGCAACAGCCCGGCGTCGGCGCCTACATCCTCGAAATTGGTCAGGAGATCTCGCCGACCAACTATCCCGGTGCGCAGGACTATTATCTTCCCGCCGATCCGGGGAAGCCCGTAAGCGCCACCAACCCTTGCCTCGGGCCGGGTAGCGGTGCGGCCGCAGTTACTAACGGCGCCGGCGGATGTTACATCTACTCCGCATTGCTCGCAGCTGGTAAGTGGACCGGCACGCTTCCGACGATCCCGAACTTCGGCATCAATTATCACGGAACGATCCAGCAGCAGTGGGCGCTCGCGTTCCGCGATCAGTACTCGCCGACCAATCGCCTTCACCTCGACTTCGGCGTCCGCGTCGATGGCGAAAACAATCTCTTCGGCCCCGACCAACTCGGCGGCACCACGCCGTCCGACGTCAATCCCAATAAGGTCGGCGCCAACTTCCTCCGGCCTCGCGAATACGAACCGCGCGCTGCGGTCTCGTATCAGCTGGGTCCGGACGATTCGATCCGTGCCTCCTACGGCCGGTCGGTGAACTTCTTCTTCGGTCAGAACCTCGGCACGCCGATCAACGCCGCTCAAGTGAGCCCGTTGCTTGACGAGATTCCGGCGAAGGATACGGCTGCCGATCCGGCTTGCGGAAGCGGCACGCACGGTCCGGGCCCCGGATACTCGCAGAACAACAATCTCTATCAGAATCCGGTCGCCAACGGTGGTTCGCCATCGTACTTCTTCAAGTGCCCGAACTACGCAGCGTCGATCGTATCGCTCTACGACCAACTCTTCGACGCTCCCGACCTCGGTGGGTTCGGACCCCCGACGTATAGCAACTACGACTTCGCGTATTCGCACCAGTTCACGAAGGGTCTGATCAAGGGTTGGGCCACCCACACGACGGCATATGCTCGCACGGGCTATGACGTCGAGCAGAACGTGTACCTGGCTTCGGGTCCTCCGAATCCGATCACGGGTCAAACCTCGGCGGCCGTGTTCACGACCACCGCGAACGGAAACGAGCGGACGTTCGGCATCGAGCAACAGATCTCGACCCCGGAAGTACCCCGCGGCCGTTCGGGCTTCAGCGGATTCGCAACCTTCGACTACATCAACTCGTACACCAACACGCCGCCGATCGCGGGTAGCTCGAGTCTCCCCATTCTCGACCAGTACCTGTTGGGAACGGGCCTGTACTTCC
>Ga0116229_10010601_pt1 | contig 13796 bp, 4 predicted proteins | sample S1TSphgellanicum_3_FD_87313 | JGI IMG/M metagenome (GOLD analysis project Ga0116229, IMG submission 87313) | Host-associated microbial communities from peat moss isolated from Minnesota, USA - S1T2_Fc - Sphagnum magellanicum MG | ecosystem: Host-associated > Plants > Peat moss > Unclassified...
ATTTTTTTAAATATGTGTTTCATATTTGGTTTCTATTTAGCAATGTTTGGCTAAAATCTTCATAAGGATGGATGATAACTAGTTTTTTTTTACATCTTCTTAAGGATGATCTTCATTTAGGCTACATTAAATAAATTCCTAAAATAAACCAGTGGTTACATGTTGTGTTTATTGTTGGCTCTCTTTCCTTGTACGAGAAAGACTATGGAACCTTACTAGGGTTACCTTCGTAATTTTCATTTGGTCCCACATTTGGAGGAATGTTCACCATGTGTTATTATGAACTAACCAATGGTGAGTTAAATTTTTTTGGGGAATTTCATCCAACTTTTTTCATTTGGTCTCACATTTTGATGAATGTTCACCATGTGTTATTATTATGAACTAACCAATATGGTGAGTAAAATGTTTCAGAAATTTCATCCAACATTTTTCATTTGGTCTCTCATTTTGAGAGGAACATTCATCAAGTGTTAGTATCAACTCCAAGTGAGATTTTTTTTCTTTTCTTTTTTTTTTCTTTGACAACTTCTCTTTCCAAACCAAAATTTTGCACATTTTATGATAGCACAATCTTAACCATAAGATGTATCACAATATGTTTAAAATTTAGATCTCTTAATTTAGGGTTTAGGGTTTAGATCTCTTTCCCAACATGATTGTTTTGATATGAGTATCATGTGTTTTAGGGTGTAAGTTGCAAACTCCATTGTCCTTTGCAAAGGTATGAAACAACTACATCATCTATTTAGTTAAAGAAGGGTGGCATTTCAATATTGGTATCATGGTGCAAATTTCAAGCTTGGAAATGGAATGAAAGGCTATGAGTACATATTATGTGTTTTCTTCCTTAAGCTCAACTAAGGCTAAAACACAAGATCTAGAAGATACCTTTTTTTTTTTAGAAACAAATAATGTTTTAGATACATTTATGATCCAAGCTTCCATTTCCATAGAATTTTTTTTTCCATATCACTAATTCAATTTTCTCTCAAGGTGCCAATTTGTGTCTATTATTATGTTCAAGGATGGTGATCGGTGTCATTATTGTGATGTTTATTGACTACCTTGGTGATTTTGTATATTATGATGTTTTATGTCTTGAGTCTTAATTGTTTAATAGTTGAGAAAAGATTAAAAACATGTGTTATGTGTGATTTGTAAACTAGGGTTTTTTTTTTTTTGGTTTCTTTTTTGTTCTTCTTAGGAGGAGAGTCTACAAATCAAGTTTAGGCATTTTGTTACATGATTAAAATTTGTAATTGATTATTGGTTTTTGATGAAATTGTGGAATGTGAGACCTAGTGTAGGTAATTGAAGAACCTACAATAAAATTCAACACTACTAACAATTTGTGGGATGTTGAAGGGGTAGAGAGATTGCATTCAAAGGATGTTATGTGGTAGACATTTGAAACTTGAGCAAAAGTCTTTTTTTTTAATGAAGTTATTTAGAAAATGTAACTGCAACAATTTTTTTTGTAGTTATTTGGATAATGTAACTATAACAATTAGAGACCAAGTGAAAGTTGTAATTTGCCTATCATCGCATTGTCATGATGTGGGCGTTTAGGGTTTTTTCATGGTCAACAACCATTTAGGCCCAAATTTAATCAAAGGAGCCATTAAAAGGGATGGATGTTATTTTCTATGTATTTTTATATTTTTGAAGTAACACGATGGGAACATAATAATTCAAAATGTTAATTTGTGTTTTGAAATGGGTTACATTACTTGCAAATTTTCAACTTTCAACTACAAATTTTTCAAGCAAATTCATGATGTTTCAAAAAAACATTATAACATTCAAAAATGTTAAAACATTAAAGTGGACATTTTTTTAAATTTCAAACATTGTTTTTGATAATCAAATATGCAATGCATTCCCAATATTGGAGAACATATTCATCTCAATTATTAAAAGAACAAAAGGAATTGAGATTGCAAATATATATATACTACACATATCATCATATTTGGTTCAAACATGTTTTTGGCCTTCAAATTTTTATGTTTTTTTAATGGGATGGAGATCATGGATAAATTTTATGGAGGGTATAAGGTTAATTAAATTAATTCCTCATTGATTTCTAGCAAGTTACTTAGAGAAATGCCTAAATTAGTTTTAATTCCCATAGTTTATATATGTAAAAGGTAATTTTATGTGATAAAATGTATTCCAAATAATGTAAAAGACAATTTAAGATACAACCTTGGGATCTATATCTTGTGTTGAAATTGTACTTGTCTTAAAAAATAATCAATTTACATGCACATTTAATTTTATATATTTGAAATTCATCAATGAATTTACAAGTGGATATCCTTGGAAAAAGTTGAATGAAAAAATAAAGTTTTGATGACAAAATGTGTTAGATGTGGTTAAGCCCAATCCTAAGAAAACACTTTATCCTTGGCATCCTTAACTCCTTTAATCATGTTTCTATCCATCCTACGCAAATTGTGTTAAGGGCATCATAAACCATGAGGTGATTGCCTAGTACCTCACAAACAACTTCATATTTTAAACAACACCATTTGATCTTACAATGGCTTGGTCACTTAAACCACCCACACAACATCATTCTCATGAAAAACACATTGATAACAAATGCAAAATCATCATTGCCAAATATATTTTGCATGTAAAAACAAAATTATCCATGATGTTAGTGACATTGGATTTGAATAGAATATTTGAAACATGAAATAATTATGCTTCCTACCATAATTGATTTTTTTGAACCTAGCAACTGCACAAGAATTTATATCCAACATAGATGTAATTCATTGAAAACCTATGGTTGTTCCTTACAAAGGGATATGAAGTTTTCTTCACAATGGAGTGTCCTTGCCCATGGTGTTTTGTCATGCAACAACATTGATAAAGTTTGTTTCCCTACTCAAAAACAACTTGTCAAAGAACACAATCCTTTCGTGCTTTGCTAATTGGATCAATATATTCTACTTGCTTTCGCACAATGTAATACACTAATTTCATCAAGTTGACTTATGGATGTGTCAAATTGGATTTGACACCTATGTGTTAGTTGTGAAGTTTTTGGATTAAGATTCGAAGCACTTTGCCATGTTACTATTGGTTTATTTGAGGTTGTAAATATTAGTGAAATTGCTTTAACAAAGCTTATGAAGCCCCTTTTGGTTGAATTCCATCTAACTAATAAGGTCTTTGTTTGTGTGAAAGATGAAGAAATTTTTTTGGCTACCTTAAATTCTACCCTATTTTTTGTTGTCTTATGTGATGTTTTTCAATTGGAAAAACCCTATTACGGCACATACTTTGTAGTGTGATGTCCAAAGTCTACAAATATGTTAAAAATGAGTCCAAAAGGTTTGTCAAAACATTAAAAAAGTTTATTTTAAAAATCATTATGCCTTTCAAAAGACCATCACATGGATGAAAAAATTAGGCAAAGGGAGGCAAGAATAAGAAGTTACATGAGTTGAAGTCAGTTTGTTGCCACAAAAAGTTGAAACCCTTGGGCAAACCAAGTTTGCCTCAAAAAAATTTTCTTTTCAAAAACATTATGTCACAAATGCTAATGGCATGAAGTTCATTCATTTGAATGTTTATCCATGTACCTAACTTTTAGTTTAGTTTTAGTTCACTTCAAGTTAGTTCATTTTAATTAAATTTAGTTAAGTTTTAGTTAAGTCTAAGTTAAGTCTTAATTAACTCTTAGTCAATTTTGAATTAAATCCTAGTTGACTCAAAGTTAACTCATAATTAACTTTCAATTAAATCCTAATTAAATTTTAATTAAATTTTAGTTAACTGTTAGTTGACTTTTAATTAAATCCCAGTTAACTTTGAGTTAAGTTTTAGTTAACTCATAGTTGACTTTTAATTAAATCCCAATTAACTTTGAGTTAAGTTTTAATTAACTCATAGCTGACTTTTAATTAAATCCCAATTAACTTTGAGTTAAGTTTTAATTAACTCATAGCTGACTTTGAATTACGAAAACTTTCAAAAAGTTTATTTACTCAATGCACACATAGAAACCTCCTTGGAAGTTTTTTTGAGTTAGGTCCCCAAAGGGATATAAATAGAAGTGGGACCCTTCATTTCTTTCAACTTGTTTAACATTAATTTTAAGCACGATCTTACACCATAACCTTATTATGTTTTTGTCATGTTCATGTTTGCATATGTTAGCATAATAAATATATGTTTTCATGTTATCTTACACGTCTTGTGTTTTTGTTTTTGAATCACGTAATATTGTCTTGTTCTTTGTTTAAAACTAAAACTTAGACCTTTCCTTTAGCTTTTGTTCTTGTGGTTCTTTGAATCCATGACACATTGGGCACATGTTTATGTAGCCACAATTTGATATAATCACCAATCCTTGCATTTGTAGGTTGGAATTCCCATTTGTGCCAATTGGGCTATCACATAGTTGTTGATTGAAATTTTAAACCAACTTATATCTAAATAAGGTGTTTCAAATCATACTATAAGGACGTATTAGTTGTTGTTTAATGTTTTCTATGATGTTATTGCATTAGCACGAAGCTTCAAGTTGTGTACAATTCCAAGGTAGCCATTATTCCTCCTTTAACATGTGGAAAATTTTATGGAAAATTGAAAATCCTACATGTTAAGATGGTTGTTGAAGCCATGCATGTCTTATAACTTTTTGTGCCTTTTTTGTTCAATTTGATATGGCTATGGCATGTAACATGTAATTGGTGCTCGTGTTAGAATTTAGATACAAGTCTTTAATGTGTGTCATGGACCTAATTGGGAAGGATGTAACTAATTAGGTTGAAATGGAAAAATATGACATGAAAATTTTAATTATATTTTTGGCAATGGTTACAAGTTTCTTAATCATGGTCATGTAGATACACCTTCTTGAAAGCCATTTGTTGCAAATGATTGATTGTTTGGTGTTCTTACATCCAAAAAACAAGTTGGTGAAGGCTCATTGAAATATGAATTGTCCTTATTTTTTGTATTATTATTTAAAATTTTGGACATGAAAAGTTGTCTCACTTGATGGAAGAAACATGAATATCAAATTTGATTATTAGGTTCTAATTAACATAACAAATCCTTGGAATTTCAAGAATCCAAATGCATTTTAACATTGTCGATATTTTGATTAACTTAAAGAACTACCAATCATGTTCATTAACTTGGATGCACTAGTCATGATCTACAAAAATTCACTTGATAATGTGAACCAAAATTATCCTTTCATCAAACAAAGTGTCATTGAGTTTTTTTTCTACAAAAGACAAATTGTTTGGTAAGCACAAAAATGAGTTTTAAAAGCAAGGTTACTTTGAGAATGAATCACAAGTTTGTGCTTTTGTGTCCATTCAAGTTAATAATCTTCTATTCAATATCTAGTAACCCATGGAATTTCAAGTGCAATATTTTGTTCAAATTCCTTTCTCAATTGTAAATTATAGGTTTAATATTGTGAATCGTGTTGTTGAGCAAGCCTACTATTTGTTGATGTTAAATTCCATGTTATATTTGTGTTTAGTAACTTTAATCATCCATTAATGATAATTTGGGACATTTTTAAATTTATTTTTTGAAGTGCTCGTGTTTGGCAACATTAATAGGTGACCAATGATGCATTTTTGTTGAACTTGGAACCTTTGTAAATCAATTATGTCTTGGTGTTTGTGTTGGTTATTTTTAGGGATTCATTATTGTTGAAACCTTTATGAAAATTAATTTTGTTGTGTCATTGTGTTTGTTAGCCTCAATAGAGTGATCAATCATGCTTTTGTGTTAAACTTGGGACCTTTATAAAAGAGTATTGTTGTGGAGAGTGTGCAAGTAATTTTTCATGATTTGTCAATGATTTTTTTCTTCAACTCGGGACCTTTCAATTTTTTTTGTTTTTGTATGATCATGGGTGCAGTCACAAAGAAAAATGAGCCAAAAAGGTCGTCTGACCACAAAGAAAAATAATCAAAATTAGATAAATGTTTATGTTTTATCATTTGAAACTATGGAAATCATGGCAAGTTGTTATTTTTTCATTTACATGAAATGTCAAGAAATTCAAATAAAAAATGCATTTAATAATATTTTAACTTTAAATTTTAATTTAGTACCTTTGAAAGTGAACACCTATGTTTCAAAAGGAATCAATTTTTCAAAGGACTATCAAAAGAATTCATACAATAAAAAAAATTGATGGGGAAAATATAAAGAGGATAAAAACCCATTAACCACATTGAAAAAATACTTGCACCTTAAAATATGCGGAATTCTAACACAACAACACATTATAGGTTTTTAAACTAGTCAAAGAAACAACTACTGTCCTTTTCAATTACAAATATATCTACTTGGGCACATAAATCATTATGTAGTTGCAAAGGCCATTAAAATGTCATGTGATGTCATAGTTTTTCGACTATGTTGACTAATAGGTTTTTTTGGATAGATATATTATTATACTTGAAATTGTAATGAGATGTTTTAAATAAATGAAAATTAGTTAATTAAAAATACCTTGGCTTTTGTGTCTAAAATAACAACTTCTAGTCTCACAACATGATGATGTGGCATTCCATGTGGAAATAAAATATTTGACTATTAAACTCATACATTACTTTGGTCCACCTTTGCAATTAATAATGACTCGATCTCCCATGATGATGACATGGCATGCTATATGCCAATGAGATGATGTGACTATTTATCAACATCATGATTCATATCATCGATTTGATGAATTAATCTAATTTATTAACTAGGCAGGTAGATGTAAGTTACAATGATTCACTTTTGTTTTTTCCTTGAGTACCCTTTATTCAAATGCTTGTGGTCATTAATATATCATTATATTTACTAATTGGAACTCAGATCTAGATTAACAACTTCATTATGAAAAGAACTAGTGGTTATTTATTTATATAAAAAATTGTTAATGGTAATGAACTTTTGAAGGTAAAAAAAAATGGAGTGGTCATCTAACTAGAGCATCACAAAATGGAAAAAAATTATATTGATTCATATTCCAAATTTGTTATTAGGAATTAATATATAATATAATACAAGATGATAAACTCATATGGAAAAAAAAAATTGAAAACCTTAATTGTTTAATAATTAAGGAGTTTTGAATGGTTAAAATTTGACCATATTTTCATAAGTCCATATGAGTTGTAATTTTATTTTATTTTTTCAATTTTTTTACCCCAAAAACATATTTTTTGAAATTTTTTGATGGGGCATTATTCCTTTGGACTTTATGGGTTTTTCTTTTAGGATCTCCGAATTAGAAAATGACATTAATTACATTAAATATTAGTTTTCACATAGATTTGGGAAGGTTTGTAGGTCATTGAACATGTATTATTCAAATATTAGAATGCTAATATTTTTTAAAGTAGCACCCATGTCCATTTGAATCATTTAAAAGACTTTTGTATGGACTTATAGAAAGTGTATTTTTTATCGTTTTTGAGCCAATGTATCACGCATTCACCCAAGTTTCTTAGACTAGGAATTTGACATTTATTTTTAATTTAGGCCACCTAGTTTAGGTTAGGTTGTTTAGGTTGCTTAACATAGGTAGTTAACCTAACTAAATTAAGTTAGGTTGACTTTTAGGCGAAGCAAACTAGGTTAAATTGTCTAACCTAACTAGGTTAGGCTACATTGATTTTTGGCTATGTTAGTTACATGGGTTAAGCTAAGTTGATTATTGGTCATGTGTGATGATTTATAACATGTGTTTATAGAGTTTCAATGCATGTCATCCATCTGTCAAGTGTCTTTTGTAACATTTAATTCAATGAAATGACTAAGTTGAAATGACATGCACTTCAAATGTCAAACCAAGGTTAATGCTTACATGGAATTTCATTATTATAAGAAAATTCAAAAATCATATTCTTTAAAATGATAGGACTTTGCAACTAAACGTTGGCATTCAAATGGGTGAAATGACATGGGTTTAGCAACTCACTAGTCATTAGTTGCATATGTCTTTCCTAACTAATATGTAGTTGTAAAAACTAGTTGTAATATCCATAATGTGTTGTTGTGTAAAATTTTTAAAATTCAAAAAACTTTTACAAAATTGATTCATGTAATTTTAAAACTTTGAAATATTTTTATCACATATAAATGAGGTATAATCTACATGATGTGTTAAGAAAAGTTATAGTTTATTGTAAGAGAAAACATAAAATGTAAAAAATCAATTTTTGTTTATGATTTGAAATGGTTATCATTTTTATCAATTGAACATTGAATAAAGACATTTTCAAAAATTCATATTTATTCAAAAATGATAAACAAAAAAATATTTCATGTGTTATGACAACTATAAGCTTTTATTATAACAACTTGCAAAAATAGTAATTCAAAAATTCATTTGTATGAAAAAGTTTTTTTAGGAAAAAAAACATGAACTCTTTTTCTAAAGTAATCATGTTGGTTCGTTCTATCTCCTTTGCACCCTTGTGTTTGGTAGCTTCAATTAATAAATAATGATGCATTTGTGTTGAACTTGTAAAGAGCTTCACAATGTTTGTGTTAGTTACCTTTGGCGACTCAATTCATGATTTTCTTGAGCTTCAACTTGGAACCTTTATGCAAATTAATTTTGTTATGTGATTGTGGTTAATAATTTTAGTCAATGATTCATGCTTTTATGTTAAACTTAAGATTTTACAAATTACCTTTATTGTCGCAACCCTACTTTGAAGGAAATGTGAAGATAAAACTCACACTCCCAAAATTGGGACTTGGGAGTCTTCTAGGACTCCCGAAATTTTAGAGTTCGATTGTAGGGGTCAAAACACCTTGCATTAGGGTGTTTTTTATACCATTGGAAAGTTATCAAAGTGTAGATGTCAAAAATGGCCTTGCATGAGCCATTTGGACACCTGCAGCATAAGTTATGGCAAAATGAAGGTGGGAGTCAAACTAACAATTTGACTCCCGACCACTAAAAGTTGAGAATTGACTCAACCCTGATACGTGCAGGTGGAGTGTGACACGCTGTTGAAAAGCTCTTAAGGAGAGCTACAAGTTTGCTTTAGATCTCAACTCAATCGAAGGTCCAAGCAAAGAGTTATGGCCTCGCAAAGTTCCGGGAGTCCAAACTGGGACAGTTTCAGGACTCCTCCTTGGGAGTCTTGGGACAAAAAGCCATTCACATGTGGGTGTCGTGGAGAGGCGCAGTATACTATATGGGGGAATGTGGTGGCTTCCCCCGAATCTGGGTCGTGGTGAGTCAAGTGAGTCCAGAGTTGCCCATGACTTGTCCTAGCATTAAGGGTGTTCCAGAAAGTGAACTAACCAACTTGTTGGTTGGTTTGATGCAGGTTCGAGTAAGTGAAGAACTTGTCACTCTTCTTAGTCCCATCCCAGAGCTTCAGCATGCCCCTCTAACCCTTCCAATGCTGAAAGTTGGGAGTGTGCCCCAAGTTCTTCACAATTCCGTTGTGTGAGTAACTTAGACCCAAATTGGGTCTAATTAAGGACTTGGGAGCGCGTCATTTATCATGATGTTTGTCTTCTAGCTTTTATGTTTAATCAATAATCAAAATAATTTTTTTCTTCAACTTGGGACCTTTGCACATATGACTGTTGTTATGTGATTGTGTTTCATAGCTTTAATCAATGATTAATGATGCATTTGTGTTGAATTTGGGACCTCTGCAAATTAATCTTATAATAGTGTTTTTGTTGGAATTAGTTTTAATCACTCCAAAATAATGTTATTATATTTTTAAAATCATCAATTTAAATTTACTTCTATAAATTAATTTTGTGGTGTGATTATGCACAACAATTTCATTTAATGATTTATATGCTAGTTCATTTTGTTTTCAACCAAAGCTCTATGTATTAATTTTGTGACATGTTTATGCTCAGTAGTTTCAATCATTAAGAGGTCAAAAATGTTCATTGTTCATTTTGTATTCAATTCTAAATCTCAAAATTAATTTTTGGGGGTGTGCTTGGATTGTAGTTTTTCTTGCACATAAATGCATGTACCTTTTGCTTCCAACTTTAATGCTTTAAATTTCAAACTAGTTTTTTTTTATTATCTAGTTCCAATTGATGAATCACATTATTTTGATGTTCAATTTTGTTGTCCTTAAAACTTGTGAAATATTTATTTACAATCATCTTTACTTTTTGCATTTATATTTGTAGTGTGGCATTATGTACAATATATTCAAGTGTTACATGTTGTATCCAAAAAAATTCAAATTTTTTCCATGTTGCATTTTGTATCCATTAATTAGAGAGATGGTCATTGTTGTAATTTAACTTTGTTGGATGATTTTTTAAAAAAAAATCACTTGTCTTGTGGCATCACACATTCATATTCATATTCAATATTTTTTTAGTGTCAAAATTTTAAAACCTTGGATTTCATACCATAATTGTGTATAATCTTAAACTATGTATGTATTTACTATTGATACCTCTAGTATCCATTTTTCAAAATTTTAAACCAATACTAGTTTTCCAATGGTACATGATTTTTGAAATTATGATGATACTTGGACCATTTTCATATGTTAAGATTTTAATATCAATCCAACATTAGTATAATTGATATAATCAATAACATCAAAAATATATTCAACACATATTTATAAGGGCAAATAGTATCAAACCTATAAGGGTTTTGAAAAAATATGGTAAAAGTTTTTCCAAAGTAATTCATGTGTCAAATAAATATAAAATGCCAAAAGCAAATATATTCCATAATTAATCACCATAATTTGAACAAATCTATCAATATAATAAGATGCATTGCAAAATATTGAAATGCATATATATTATACAACAATTTTGGCTTATACTTTCATTTATTTTTTGAAACAATTGCCTTCCACCAAGTAAGGGTAAAGTGAATACTAAATAACCAAGTAAAATACCTATGAATATGTCAAGGTAATAGATTTGCCTGCCCAACATGCTAACATGAATGTTATTTGGCAAACAAAACATATTAATTGTAAGAGTGAAAAAAAAAGATTTACTAGCTTAATTTTAGTTTAGTATTAGTTTAATTGGTTGTAGTAATTTTTGAAAGAATTCTTGGCATTTAAATATAATGAATTTTACACCATTTGATTTTCACATCCATGAAATTTTATAGCATCATGCATAATAGTAAATTAAAGCCATGCAAAGGTAAACAAAATTGACAAGGCTACATGTGAATTGTTATTAAAACGTTTAGGAAGATGAAAAAACATAACAGTGTGTTGATTGTCCAAATGTCATCATATTGATTCAAGGAAATTAACTTTGACAGGTGTAAAATGGGTAGGTTGAAAGTTTGGTGTCAACAAATGATGAATTTTTTTGTTCGAATATGAAAGTATGTGCATGATGAATGAAAAGGTTAGATGAATCATTGAAAATCTTGGTACAAGTATTAACAATGATCTTCAAATAGATCACGTGTATAGTTGAAACTTGGAAGGTGATTGAAACAAAGGGTTAATAAAGCTTCATAGAAGAAGGAAAAATTAAAGGATTAGAAGAAATGGAATAATGAAAGTTGACAAAGCTTCAACAGAAGAACAACCAAGTGTTTGGAAGGTGCATGCAACAATAAAGACCCACAAAATTTCAAAAAGAAAAGAAAATAGGCCATGGATGGAAGGTGAATGCAATAATAAGAGTTGTCAAAGCTTCATACGAAGAAGGAACAATCAAGATGAGCACAACAAAAAAAATTGACAAATCTTTAAAAGAAAGAAGGAACAATGCATTGAGCAAAGAATAGGCAAAATTGAAGGCTTCCATGATCTTGCCTAAGAATTTGGAAAAAAATTAGGTTGTCAAGGTAATGATGCATTTTGTTTTCCATAATGTTCCATGCAAAAACAAATTAAAAATGGTTGATTTATACAATGCATATATACTTCCACCTCCTTCAATATTGTAGCAATGTTTTCACTCTCAATTTCTTGGATTTTGCAAAAGTGTCAAAATTTTATTTGAAAAAGACATTTTGAAAACATTTTTTCAAAAATTTCAAAAAATAATGCAAAAGACTAAAATTCACCACAAAAGATTACAACATTAAATACCCATCAATGTTATTCAACATTAAATCATTTTCAAAAAGGTTGGTTGGTTTAGGAAAAAATCTTCACATAATAATGAATACTTTCCACAAAAAATCACAATATTGTACTTATTATTGATGTTCATTGTTAAATAATTCTTGAAAGGGTTGGCAAAAATAAAATAAAAATTGGATTTTTTTCACAAAACATCTTAGTTAGTTTTTTTAAAGAACAATTATAATTATATATATATATATATATAGTTTTTTCAAAAAATAACATAATTCCAATGATGATAATTCATTAGAACTCGCTTAGGTACTCGTGACAATTTTATGTTCCCTATTTTCTTTTGGATAGTTCAATAAGTTGTGCTTTTAAAAGTTTCAAATAATAGTTTTTTTGGTCAATTCTCAAGTGAAATGCAATGAAAATGTGTTTGATTGAATTTCAGTTTTTTTTTACACCATAATCACAAGACATTTAAAAATACATTATGCTCGAATTTACATCCAATTTCTCTTCAATTGAATATGGATTTAATTTATTTTGAATTTGAATTCCATTTGATGTATTTGAATTAAAAAATTAAAAAAATTGAATTAAATATAGAAATTATAGGGTTTTCTTTTTGGTACCTTCTAGATTTTGAGGGCCAAGGTTGATAAGCCACCTAGTATAAGAAGGAAAACCTTTCCCTACTTAAAAACCTGGTTAATTTTTCTTTCCATTTAAAAGATTTTTTAAAGCTTTGTTTTAGCCTTTTTTTTTCTCTTTATATGAAAAGTGGATTAAACTGGGAGGGTAGGTACCTGTTAACGATTACTTTAACCCTTTAATTTTTGCCTTTTAATTATTAGCCAAATATGGTTAATAACCAAAATATATGAACTTTTTATAGAAAATTATGACAATTTGCTTTCTCATATTTCGCCAAATCTGGCAATTAACTATAATATCTACACTTATATAAGAAAATTATGGCTATAGGCAGTTTTCACACACAATTTTATTTTTAAAGTTTTGCCAAAAACATATACATTTTGCCATTTTATTTGTGCTTAACCTAAAATTTAGCCACTTTAAGGCGGATCTAAGGAGAAGGTACCCTTCCTTGCATGATGATGAAGACACATTTAATACCTTTCTTTTTTATTATTATTTTAGGTCATTTCTGAAATAGCTAAAATGGCAATTACCCTTAGGAATTTTATTTTTTTTAAAAATTTCAATTTTACTTAAAATATGTAGCCAAATATGGTTATTAGCCTTGAAAATACAAAGTTTTTTCTCTTGCACTTCATGATTTTTTTCAAAGGCATGGCTGATATGAGAGACTATGCTTCTATTGAGTTATTTTCATACATTTTGGAAATATCAATCAGAGTTAGGGTTTAGGGTTTAGGGTTTAGTGGGTATGAGCATCGAGTTCACCACCATTGCCACCATCAGTAGGACACAGCAAGAAGGTTAACAAATGTCACAGTTGCAGCAGACCGATCCTCCATAAATGGATCCCCAATCGTCTGTGATGCCCACTGGTACGAGGTACCCTTGCGCAGCCTTCTTCCTTTATATTCAGATTTGGATAATGCATGGTCATGGAGAAGGTTATGGAATAATGGTCAGTAGGTGGCACTTCTTCAGCATGTGATATAGTTGGCTCATCAACAATTGCATTACAGAGTACAAGTATGCATTTGTAGATTTGCAGCAGCTGGACTAAAATTAGCATTATGATCA
>Ga0116229_10010602_pt1 | contig 13796 bp, 10 predicted proteins | sample S1TSphgellanicum_3_FD_87313 | JGI IMG/M metagenome (GOLD analysis project Ga0116229, IMG submission 87313) | Host-associated microbial communities from peat moss isolated from Minnesota, USA - S1T2_Fc - Sphagnum magellanicum MG | ecosystem: Host-associated > Plants > Peat moss > Unclassified...
GCAAATACGTAGCAGAATCGGTCTCTGCGCCTCATTTCTGGGGGGTTGCAGAATCGGCATCGCAGAGACCGTTAACGGGTCGGAACGCCCTGGACGGACGGACGGACGGACAGTTGTGTAGAAATCAAACGGGTTTCCCGGGGGTGCCAGTTCCAGACGAAAATGCTTTTCCCTATGGCCGGTTCCGAAGCAGAAACATAAAAAATGATTATGCAGTAGAACGTCACATCACAGACAGACGGGAAGACCAAGTGAATTTATATATAAAATTAGGATGGATTCCATAAATCTAGATCTCCTTTATCAATATTCTGTCCTCTTTCGCATGTTTTCAAAGCGAAACTTCAATTAAAATTTTAAGATTTATTTAATATTATGATACATTCCATAAATCCAGAACAATTTCCCTGGCCACAGGGTTCTGAGTAACTGCAATTGTTTTTGCAATCACATTGGAAAGCATGTCAAATTTGCATGGTGATGACTATTGGAGATCATGAAAAGAAGTTGCAATTGTTTAGGCAATTTTTCTACTGAAGAACCACAACTGTTGGTGCATGCAGAATGTTAGATCTTAGTAATCTTGTGACCACCGTGACCTACATGATCATGAAGATGCAGCAATTTTGTTTGTGCCTCTCACTATGGCTTCAGTCTCTTTCTAATGCAATCTCAAGCAACTGTTTTCGAACCTAGTCATGATTGTGTATTTGATACGTTCTTCTGTTCAAATCCCACGTAACAATTACCTCTCCTTACAACAGTTTGAAACTTACTTTCTGTTTCAATCTCAAGCAGCTATCTTCTCTTTCATGAATGTCCCCAAAACATTTTTTGTTCAAATCTCAAGCATTGTTACAAGCACATATTTGACTCCTTTTGATAATGGAATTTTTATGGCAATTGAGAATTACCGTATCATTATATAAAACACTTTGAATTGCAGCAAAAGCATTGCTATAGCATTAGTCGTGGAATGGGAACAACAACGCCAACAAATCATGAGCTTATCCTAGTAAGGTGAATTGCAGTAAATGGGTTTAAAAAGCAAAATCCAAAAGTTTGACAGGAGAAGCTAACAAAGTAATGAACGCTCATGGAGAATCTCTTCTTCCCTTACCCGCACCAAGGCACTGCTTCCTTTCAGACATTATGGTCATTGTGCAAAATTGCTTCCCAATGATATCAGTATTAGCAGGTCATTTGATCTGGTGGAGAGGGCATTTCCAATGGAGTGAAAAAAATAAGCACAATTTAGTACCATGTTTGTTAAATATTGTTCTTGCATTTCAAATTTAACTCTCTTCAGGAATTATTTTACCCTTACATGCAGCAGTATGTCAAATCAGCTCAAATTCCTAAGAATAATCTACACATAATTTATTGAGAGGTTGCAAATTGAGTTGCAATCCAAATTTGTAACATTTTCATACTTGAAAATTGTGCATATACAAGCAAAAAATCATGAGAACTGCTTGCTAACTATAAGCTAAATCTATGATCACAGCTGAAATCAGTATGCAATCAGAACATGTTTTTCATGATCATATCACTAATTGTGAACTCTGACTCATCGCTTTCAAGTCAAATGACCAAAGATTTTGTTGTATCGCTGAAAAGAAGTGATCAAAATATTTTTGAAATTCCTTCTCACAAATCCCTTTGTTGAAAACCAATCAAAACCACAATGTTGCTCTGGCACAGCTTTGTCACAGCCATTTCTAAACCTCAAAAACATGGATGTATCGATAGAAGCTGAAAGACATCACAGAAGAAGCAGAATGGCAGCAGCATGTTAATATGCCCCCTATTCTTGCAGCTAAAATACACCCCAAAAAACCCCATTGATGAAGTTTTTACTTCCAAGGAATCATGAGTTTCACACTCAAAGCAGCTGGATTTGCCACCCACATTCTCTTGCAAGAAAAGTTGCACAAAAGGAATTGAACCTGCAAGAGCTGTTGCAAGAAAAAAATTGCACTAAGGGGATTGAACCTACAAGAACAATTGCAACAAATGTAGCACAAAAGAAAGCATCCTGCACAAGAGCTATTGCAAGAAAAGTTGTGCACAAAAGAAATCATCATCCTGCAAGAGCTGCTGCAACAAAAATGCACAAAAGGAATCATCATCCTACACTTGAGATCCTGCAAAGAGACTTTCTGATCAATCTAAGAGGTAGCAGGTGAGAGAGCACTGAAGCTCCCAGATGGCTTGTCAGCCAGAGAGAAAGAGTCATATTTGATCAAAAGCTCAGCAAGCAAAAGACGGCCAATGAAGGGAACAAGATCTTTGGCAGCACATTGCTTGGAATTCACACTGCTCTCCTCACTCTGACGGCCATTAGACCATATGTGATAGTGGAGAAGCTCTTTGCCTTCTTTCCCCATGAACCTTCTGGGATTGAATGTTGCAGGATCCTTGAAGATGGCTGGATCTCTCAGTACGAAAGGAGCTACACCCCCCAGCAACTCCCCTTTCTTGATCCTGTAGGCTGCATCATGTGATTCCAGGATGAAGTCTTCCTTGGCTCTTGCATACTGATATGGCACTGCCGGCTTGAATCGCATCACTTCATATACTGTGGATTCTACTAGTGGCATGGCTTGCATAGCTTTCATGTTCAAACCTCCATTTGCCTTCACTGCTTCTCGGATCTCAACCCGCAGCTCCGTTTGCAATGGAGCTGCAATAGAACCAGATTGTACAGAAGAATCAAATCAGAAGTCTCTACATTGTTCAATAGTTTGGAACCTATCATGGACTGAATTGGAAGCTTGAGATCTAGCTCTTGCAGGAAGACTACAGCAGTTGTCAACAGCGCCCACCCATGCACAGATCTCTGCAAAGCTGGCATTGATGGTAGCTCGATGCTTTGCAACGTCGACTTCCAGCTTTCAAGTGAAAACAAAGTCAAAAGGAGAAAATAGCATCAAGGTAAAAGTCCTTTTCTAAGGACTGCATGTGACATTCATGTGTTGGTCTACAATCCTAGAAAGTTACATGCTTAAATTACATGCGTACTCGATGCTGGTACTGATGACAGCTCAATGCTTTGCAACGTCAACTTCCATGAGTTTTCAAATAAAAACAGACTCAAAATAATCAAGGGATGCCAAGACAAAAATCCTGTTTCCAAGGGCTACATTTGATATTCATGTGTCGGTCTATGATCCATGTAAAGAGAGCGACATGCTTACCTGATGCACCCACAAGCTGGATGATAGTGGGGAGAAAGATGGCGAATCCACCAAGAGCATTCAAGCCTGTGAAGAAGATCAAGTTATGTGCAGCATCTTCTCTGCTGACGTTGAACTTTTGGGAGACATCCAGAGATTCAGCTGCGTACTTGTGAACGAATTTCACCATCTTGTCGTATCCACTCTGCGTGAACACATGCGAGAACGGGAGAGCGTGGAAGATGAGATCGTCAATCGGCCATGGAAAGATGCCAGGACCCACGACAGGCAAGAGCTGTAACCCCACCCACGCAGTCAATTCGCCGGAAGAAGGTCGCTCTGCTTCTGGCACAGTATCCAGATCCACGTTCATCAAGCTTTTGATCAGGGTTTTGAACATCACGTCTGCGCATACGGCATTGAAATCTGCCGATCCTTGCTTGCCAATGTTTCTCTCCCAGGTCGCGAATGCCGCTGTCATCTGCTTGTGAAACTCAGGCATCCATCTGGATGCCCCCATCTTCATCACCTCGAAGCAGAAGCTCTTCAAGGCTGCATGCCGTTCCTCGGATGGGTCCAAGTATGCGCACATCCGCAAACCACCGGTGTACTTCACACTCGGCATGAATGTCCCTGCAAATGTATCGGTCTTATCCACCTGCACACGCAGAGAAAGAACCATCCAGACACCCGAGAGTTTCAAAGAGCTTCACCGTCGAGTTTCTATGCCTCATGGCAGCTGAACCTTGCATGCATGACCACCATGAACTAGTACAAAGAAAACAACATATGATCAAGCTCGAGGAATGCAAAAGATCAAAGCAGAGTTTGTAATGATCATGGCAACAACATCTGAAGCGATGTCTAGTGCTGCCTGAACATTACCACTTTGTAGTCGAAGACGGACGAGTAGCTTTTCTGGTCGAGGAGCATGACGCACTTGGGATCGGTCCAAGGCCAAGCAGGGGGCATGTTGGCACGCACAACTGTGCTCTTGAACTTCTCCTTCCGTGTCTGGAAGAAAGCCTCATCACCTTGCAGGTAGAAGAAATCCCACCTGTCCTTGAGGGCACCAAGGTAAGGCAAACCATAGCTTCCCGGCACTTCTCGCAACGGCAGATTACTTGGCGCCTGCTTCATCGTTCCTCCACCACCACCAAGAGGCGTATTCACTGTCGTCACAGGCGGAGGCACTGGCGTCGCCATATCTACTATGCTTCTGCAACAGATCAGTCTGGAAATCTACACAATCCTGCAAACCCCGAATTCAGCTACCACAATAGCTACTTCCAGTCTATATGCTAATTGCAATTTGCAGCCGACTCTCCTTTGTGTACTCAAAGAACCCTGGCAACTGCATAATATATTCTTGCCTGAAAATCTGCCAAGTAATGCAGCTACAAATTCAGACAAAAGCTCAGAACATATGACACTCAGCTGAGCTGCAAACTACCAGGCCCCGGAACTCCAATATGACAAGCTCCCTGCTGGCACTCAACTTCCTAAAAATCACTCCCAGAAATTCACAACTCCAAACCTGATGAAACTGTAGATCAGTACCAACAACATCCTAGTTATCTACATATATACAAATGCTTTGTTGAATCATCTACAGTGGTAGGCTTCTGGATTGTCTGAACCTAAAAATCATCAGACTTGTTGCATGTAGATTATATGTACTCTTCCTCCTGCTTCTTCTTCTTCTTGGTTCTGCTTGAGACAGATAGCTATCTGTGTATCTAGATATATATTGGCTAGTTGATGGTGAGCCTGCAGCAGATCTGGTGCAGGAGGGTCTTGGAGATTAGTGATTGATCACTAGACTTGGATATCAATATCAATCAAAGACTGGTGGAGTCATGAGGCTGGCAGTTGCAGATGAATCCATTTAATGCACTCCACAACTGTAGTATCTATCTGCAATCTCATATATAATGGGCTGCTATGACCCAGCACCTATGAACACACCACCCCAGTGTTCGGGTTTTGAGGCCATCCAGTTGGATGAACCCCAATTTCAGAAGTCCTGACACACTTTTAGGCTCTGGGGAGGTTAGCTGGGGAACAAGAACCCAATGAAAAAAAAGTGTCCTGCCCATGCACCATCCATCCATTGCCGTGTATTCATGGGTGCTACTAATTCACTCTAGCCTAATATAATGTATGTGTGAAGACAGCCCGATCCAAGTTTGTAGGCCTGAAATCTAGTATAGGGTGAAGCCGGAGAGGGCGAGCTTTTTGTAACCTAAAAAGCATCCTGATTTTTTTTATTAAAAAACTTCTCATGATACCTGCTGGATACCTTTCGGGTATCAAGGGGAAGCGAGTAAAAAACACTGCTGAGTATTTTGAAAAACGGAATGCCCATGGAGAAATGCCTACTGGCTTTTTACATGTTGTAAGGTATCCTGTGGAGACACTAGAGAAAACAAAGTCGCAAAGGTATTTTCAGAAAGGCAAAATTCTAACTGACACAGTATAAATTGTGCTACTTTGGCTTTCCCCTGAGGGGCTTTCTCCTCTTCCCACCTAACGCCTTTGTCCTGGGTACTTTGTATTCTTTGGTTATTTTTCCCTGCAGTGTATTTTGTTCATTTGTTCCCAAAAAACATTTAGGAGAGAACTTCACCCAAGTGGGCTTTCCCTAGGGTGAGGTACAAATTGTCTTTTTACCTGAATGGTGGGAGCACTTCTCCTCAATTGACCAACACATCTTCCATGCACACCACAGCTGTAGTGCCTTATTTGATTTGGCACTCCTGTGTTGAATATTTACTTTATTTTTTCAAAATTGAGCTTGGCAATAGAAAAATGATTAAATTATTTTTTTGGCCACCTGCTATTATTCAAAATGCTCAGCAATTATGGCTTATAATTGCATTTAATGTTCATGAAAAGGTCTTATTTAAAGAGAAGTATTACGCAATTTTTTTTGTCCTCATCGCAATAAATCTTAGTTGTAAATAATAGGGAGAACACTTTATTTAACAATTTAAATGAGTTGTAATAGACATTGTAACGACTGTTAAGTCTAGATAAATAATTAATTGGTAAATTATTTACTGATTAGATATCAAGTAGCAAAAACAAAGAAAAACAATAGACCCTAAATATGACTTGCACATTTGTTTGAAGTTCCCGTATGCAAATAATTTCCAAAAAGATTACCTTTTAAATAATATAACAATAATTTCATGTGATAATAATATATAAATTAACATAATTAGTACTACTATCTATTTGCAATCTTATATATAATAATATACAAGGGAAGAAGGCCTTCACAGGCATAAAGTCCAAAAGGTTCTTTATCTGAATGGCAAGATGTGTACTGGATCCATGAACGCATCTTCTTTCAAATATGAAAAAAAAAACATTGCCTTGCTTTACATGTAGGGATGAGGACACTTGTCTAAGGGCCTTACCCTCAGACAAGCCTGAAGGTCAATGAATGAGGCCAATGGACAAGGTCAAGCAAGACAGATGTAGAATCAATGGCTGAGATAAACCTGTACTTAAGGACCTGCCATGTAATCACCAGGAACTTTATAAAGTGTAAGAACCAAACTTAAATTGAAATATACCCTCCCTATTGTGGAGGCAAATTACACCAAATAGTCATGTTAGCGCATTTCAATTCAACCCCAATACACACCAGTGTTTTTTTGTTGGGTGAGAATTTGCTTTTTCTTCAACTTGAAAAAGGGGTTCACCAAAAAAAAAATGTTAAATTAAGGTCATTTTTTATGTCATTTTAGCTGCAATCCAATCGAAAGGCTCTTAGATTTTACCATCATAAGGATTAAGGCTAACCACATGTCACACAAGGGTTGCCATTGTTGAATATATATGTTACCATCTACTGCTTAGGTTGATCACAATGTCAACAAATGATGACCATCTACACACTTGTTTTGGAGGTACATTCCCCCCTTGCTTGGACTACATCATTTCAATTCATCATTTCAAAATTGTTTTGGCAGCTAGTCATTTTTTATCACTCTCAAGTTTGCTAAGGACATTCATCTCTCACCTTTACTCTTATCTTGCAATTGACTTCAATGTTCACTAATAGTGCTTACTAGTTTTAGTGCTTTAGTCAGTTTACATATGTGAACATTGTACAATGAAATATAGCGCGATCTTGTCTTCACTGTACCATATTCAACTCAACACCTATTACCTTGCTCTAGAGTTTGGAATTTGAAAACATTGTTTTGGAATGACAGAATGACCTTTTGTTACAAATCGTGACTCATAATGTGTGTCAAGGGACCCTGCTCGAGCATGTTGCTTCAAGGCTTTAACTTGCTACCTTTCAAAAAAAATTAGTGAATTGTCACAGAAACTCAGAAAACTAGGTCACATTAATGTGCAAAAGATGAAACTAATGCAAGTGAACAATTATGTTAAAATTTTAAAACCTAAATCTTCTCCTAAAATTATATTTTGTCCAAGTTATGCATATGGTAAACAAATAAGAAATAAATTTCCAACATTTGAAAGACAAAAAGCAAATTTCATGTTAGACCTTGTGCATTCAGATGTTTGCGGACTGATGCAAATTGAATCACATAATACCTTCAAGTACTTTCCAACCTTTATTGATGACAAATCAATAAAGTTTTATGTATATTTTATGAAATATAAATCAGAAATATTTGAATATTTCAAAATATACAAAGCTGAAACAAAAATCTTTTTAGGAGGAAAATTTAAAATATTATGAAGTGACGGTGAGGTGAATATTTCTCAAATCAATTTTTAAAATTTTGTAAAGAAAATAGAATTATCAAATAAATGACAACATCCTATACTCCCAAAACAAAATGGAGGGGCTAAACACAAAAATAGAACTTTGGTTGAAAGTGTAAGATGCATGATAAGTTTTGTTAAACTTCCAAATTCTTTTTGGTCTAAAGTTCTGACTACATTAAATTATATCCAACATATGGTACCAATAAGTGCACTAGTTAGAATAACCATTCGAAAAGAAGAATGGACAGGGAGAAAACCTCCATGTCTCATTTAAGGACCTTCGGATGTGATGCATATGTGCACATACCCAAAGAAAAAAGAAGTAAATTGGATATGAAAAGTCAAAAATGTATTCTAGTGGGGTATCGTGATAATGCTAAGGTTTATAAACTATATAACCCTTCTTCAAAAACTGTAATCATTAATACTAATGTTATATTTCACAAAGAATTTCAACTACAAGATAAGAGAAAGAAAGTCAACTTATAAAAGTCAACTCACTTAAATAAGGATTAAAAACACTGAAATCAACAAAGAACAAAGTGATTATATTTGGCATTTTTTAATCCAAGATTACTAAGAGCCTTTAGTAATTCCATCCACCCACATGCCAAATCCTATGTCTTTCATAACTCCTCTAGTAAACCCCATAGTAATTTCACATCTTCAAAATGAAATGATTCCTCAAGAATTACTCACCAAACCCCCCTCAACATACTAATCCAGAAATTGATGTTTTTCAAACAAATCAAAACAATGAACCATTTCATTAGATGGATGAAACTAGCATTTTTGACCATGGCAATACAACATCACCCATACCACCAGTTTGATGGTCAACTTAAATTTGGAACCCATCTCAATGGTTCGTGGATTCATTAAATTACACACGAGTACTAGCAACAATTGACATAAACCAAGTACTATCAAAAATTCTAAGTGAGGCTTTGGAATGAGATGATGGTAATCAATGGGCTAATGCAGTACAAAATGAAGATGATTCATAAATTAAAAATTATACTTGGAGCTTAACCATATCTCTCGGTCGACATGCTGTTGACTGTAGACATGCTATTGATTGTAAATGGGTTTTTTGTATAAAATATAAAGCAGACAATCAAGTTGACAAATACAAGGCCCGCTTGGTAGCAAAAGGCTATTCCCAAGTTTCAAGTATTGATTACATAGAAACCTTTTCACTCCAATTGTAAAATTATGTTTTATAAGAATTATTATGGCCCTTGTGGTTGAATGTAATTATGAGACCCATTAGATGGATGTAAAAATTTCTTTCTTAAATGGTGAAGTTGAAAAAAAAAATTATATGAGACAACCTAAGGGTTTTGTACAATATGGCAAAAATAACCTTGTTTGTAAAATAAATAAAAGCATATATGGCCTTAAGCAAAATCCGTGAGCTTTGTATGCCCGTGCAAAAACCTATTTATTGTGAAATGATTTTGCACCAAATTTTGCAAACACAAATGTGTATGCCAAAAGAGTGGGAACATTGTTTGTGACAATAATTTTTATATAAATGAATATATTATTGTCACAAATGATCATAAATAACTATTACCAGAAACAAAAGCATTATTCTATGCAAAATTTGACATATCTAATATGGGAGAAATTGAATATTGTCTTGGTATTCACAAATTTAAAAGAAATTGAGAACTTCATATCATGGAATTTAATCAATCTAAATATATAAATGATGTATTAAAAACATATGGGATAGAAAATTACAAACTAGTTTCAACTCCATTTGAATTAAGTTTTTAATTAACTATAGATCAATCTCCTAGTTTAGAAGAACAAAGGAAAAAGATGTTTAAAATTCCCTATAAATTAGTAGTGGGGAGTTTAATGTATGAAATGGTATGTACACGATTAAACATTACATTTGTTGTGGGAATTGTATCCCAACATGTGGCTACCCTTGGAAATGCCCATTGGTTTGCAATAAAAACACTTCTACAATTCATGTTTATTTTTACTAGGTTTTCTAATCAAAAAATACCCAAAAATGAGAAACTTAAAAAAACCACCTTATTAATCTAAACAAGTCATTTTGGCCATGTCCAACATGACTAGGCAATCAAATTGGACCTTGTCATTTTCACTAGCAAAGTGATTGACAAAATGATTGACTATTTGAATGGAAAATAATGCACCATTTGACTGGGTCAATTTATACCTAAATTAAAATTATTTTTTATTATTATTTTAAAACTTAATAGGTAGGTAGGTAGGTAATAAATAGGTTTAGATAGGTCAACAAAAACACTTAGGTATGTAGGTGTTAGCCTAACCTACCCTACCCTATCTTACCTAACATAACTTCACTAAGCTACTTTAGTTTAATCTACCCACCCTAATCTTCTAAACATACACAAATAGGTTGTAAGTATAAGGAATTGAACCTCAAACCTTCACGATGATAAACCAAGTCCTTACCAATGGATTGCACCATCAAAAGTGTTCATTTTTTATCAAGTATTTTTTACTTCACATATTTATTTCACATCATTAAACATAATGGCTAAACCTAGGCGACAACTAGTGGTTAAACTCAATGACTTAAAATAATGGCTCAACTTAGTGGCTAAACTCAATGATTTAAAATAATGTCTCAACTTAGTGGCTAAAGTCAATGATTTAAAGTAATGGTTAAACCTAATGGCTAAATTCAATGATTTAAAATAATGATTAAATTGAATGGCTAAGCTTAGTGACTTAAACTAATGACTAAACTTAGTGCCTAATTAAGTGACTTAAACTAATGGTTAAATTTAGTCACTTAAACTAATGGTTAAACCTAGTGCTTAAAATCAATGACTTAAACTAATAGCTAAACCTAGTGCCTAAATTCAATCACGTAAAGTAATGGTTAAACCTATTAGTTAAACTTAATCACTTAAACTAATGGCTAAACCTAATGGTTAAATTCAGTGACTTAAAGTAATGTTTAGATCTAGTGCTTAAAATCAATGATTTAAACTAATGGTTAAACCTAATGGCTAAACCTAGTGTTTAAACTTAATGACTTAAAATAATGCCTAAACATAATGGCTAAACCTTGATTAAATTAAATGATTAAATTAAATGGTTAAATCTAGTGGTTAAATTTAATTGATAAACTTAATAGCTAAATGTTATGGTTAAACATAATCGTTAAACATAAACTAAACCTAATGATTAAACATAATGACTAAACTTAAGTTAAACCTAATGGGTAACTCTAGTGGTTAAACATAATGCTTAAACTTAGGTTATATCTAGTGGTTATACCTAATAGCTAAATGTAAACTATATCTATTTGCCAAATTTAATGGTTCAACTTAAGTTAAATTTAGTGCGAAATTTAGCGACTAAACAATATGACTAAAATTTGGGTAAACCTAATGGCTAAATTTAAGGGCTAAACATAATGGCTAAACTTAATGGTTACACCTAATGTTTAAAATTCAGTAGGTAAGTGGGTGGATAGAGAAATAGATAATATGTAGGTAAATAAATAAGAAATACAAAAGTGAAAAATATATGTAGGTGGGTATGTAAATAGGTAGGTGAAAAGGTATAAATAGGTGGGTGGGTGGATATAAGTAAATAAATAGTTAACTAAATAAATAAATGGATGAATAGGTAAGAGGTAAATACATAGGGTAATAGAACATGTCACATTTGACTAAAGATCATTGGCCATCTTGATTAAATGTTTAATTTGACTAAAACCATTGGTCATTTTTATTAAAGATCATTGGCCATTTTGACTAAATGCTCCACTTGATTAAAAATCATTGACCACTTTGGCTAAGGTTGTACAACTTGAATATGTGTATTTAGTCAAATAATTCAATATAGTCAAGTTGATCAATCAATAAATACATGTATCATTCAAGTTCCTAGCCTTTAGTCAAAATAACAAGTTAGTCAATTTGAACCTCTTAAAAAACCATGAATTGTAGTAATGAGAGGATCATGTGATACCTTAAAGGAACATCAAATCATGAACTACTATACAAAGGAAAATCAATTCAAAACCATTTACCCAAACTAATGGAATATGTCATGGGTACTTTAATGTAAATTGGGTCAATGACATAAACACAAAAAAATTCACATTTGGATATGTGTTTATTTTATCTTCAATAGCTATAAGTTGGACTAGCAAAAGGCAAATAACCATTGCTTTTTCTTTCACCAAGACAAAATACATGGCTTATACATTGGTTGCAAAAGAAACCATTTAGTTTTATCTACTCCTATGAGACCTAGGTGAAGAATAAGTTAAGTCTATTGTCATTCATGGAGATAATTAAAGTGCCATTGCATTGGCTAAAATTCCCAAATTTCGTTCACATTTTAAACACATTGAGCTACAATTTCACTTTATCCAAGCCAAAATTTCTTCTAATGAAATTCAGCTAACATATTGTTATATTGGAGAATCAAGACATGGTTGCTAATGTTTTAACTCAAAGCTTGCCTAAAAAAAGCATGATTTTTATTTTCAACATGTCAGCATTGTTTCCTTTTCACCTAGTAATGAAATTTATCCCAACTTAGCAAAATTGTTAAATAGTTAATATAAATTTAGTTGATATGAAAAGACACTTAAGAACATATTGGTTCCCAAGAGCTATGACTCTTCAACACTTTAAAAGGGCACACTGGATGAAACTCCAATAGGTTTTTTTTGGGTCTTTTTGTTGGGAGGAACGTGTTAATAAAAATTCTAAGTTTGCTTTCATAAAAAATGTCTTTCTTTTCTACAATCCAATAGGCTAATGAATGTGTTGATGATACCACTCCATGAAATGAATCACATATTTAAATAGTAAGATTCAGCATTCGACGTTTGAATTAAAAGAATCAACACATTTGGGCAAGGTACAAAGACCATGCCACTTTTGAAGTTTCTTTTGTTCCTCAAGTTGTTTATGGCAAGGTAGTGGCAAAGGTGATTAAATTAGAGTGTGCATCTGCAATTGAAAAGTTGATCTTTAAACTTAACAATCATTTCCCCTTTTATAAATTGATGGATGCACTTAGGATAGTCTATCCCCAATATTCATTGGGCCTTGACCCTAAAACTTCTTTTCAGCTACACTTAAATGTGATAAAAAAATGTTTATTGTGTGCCAAAAAAATGTCGTCTTAAAAAGGTTTTAATTTCATTAATTTTGGACCCAACTACTCTAGATATGCAATAGTTATTTACTTGCTTTGATAATGAAGAACAACTCAAAGGGTTCAATGCCTAAATTTTGTTCCTTAAACCTTTTCACATACTTGTGGAAACAATTAACCACATGTTAAATTGTTGTGCAAAGTATGTCAAATTACATCAAGTCAATTGAAATTGAAGTTGTGCAAGTTTTTAGCTCTATGGAAAATTAATGATGTTTTAGTACATTGAATTTTATGAAAAAAAACTAAAGAATTAGTTGACAACACATAATTTGGATTTGTTCTCATTTAGACAATTTGTTTGTTCAAAAGTTTTAAATTTTTTTTGAGAATTTTCCTTATGATCAAATTATTGACGAATGGAGGGTTGCCCAAGTTGATATGCAATTAATGTTATCTCTTTTTTTTACATTGGAAACATTAATTGCAACATTTTTATTTTGCAATTGAACCCATTTCCCTTGTGTTTTTTTGGTCACTTTGTCATTTGTTGCAAATTTTTGAAATTTTTATTTCAATTATGAAATCTTACTAGGCTTGTTTTTTTATAAGTTGTAACTTGTGAGATGATGAACTTTTAGGTCTTGGTAAAAGTTTTAGTTTATGGTGACTTTTGTTTCCATGATCCTAATCACTTTGCCTTGAACCCTATTCAATTCTACA
>Ga0116229_10010603_pt1 | contig 13794 bp, 15 predicted proteins | sample S1TSphgellanicum_3_FD_87313 | JGI IMG/M metagenome (GOLD analysis project Ga0116229, IMG submission 87313) | Host-associated microbial communities from peat moss isolated from Minnesota, USA - S1T2_Fc - Sphagnum magellanicum MG | ecosystem: Host-associated > Plants > Peat moss > Unclassified...
CAGTGCATCCGGGTCTGTCCGACCAACGTCCTCCAGCCAGCCTTGTTCGAAGGGGGCGTCGAGGGGCTCTGGACCCCGATCATGATCTCCAAGATGGGCTGGTGCGAGCTGAACTGCACCCTGTGCAGCCAGGTCTGCCCCACCGGCGCCATCCGCGCTCTGCCGCGCAGATTTCGGCCTGCCCGACGCCGCAGTGATTGTGCTCGTCTCCTTCAGCCTCGCCTCCAGTTTTGCGCGCAAGAACCCGCTGGCAGCGATCACCGCCTTCCGAACCGCCTTCGGCGACCGGCAGGACCGCCTGCTGGTCCTGAAAATCCTGCACGCTGGCCACGCGCCCAACGATCTGAAGCTGCTGCACCACGCGGCTGCCGGCGCCCCAAATATCCGTTTTGAAACCCGCCTGCTTCCGGCCGCAGACAGCCACGCTTTGACACGCTGCGCCGACATCGTTCTCTCGCTGCACCGAAGCGAGGGTTTCGGGCTGGTGCCGGCAGAAGCGATGCTGCTGGGCCGGCCAGTGATCGCTACCGATTTTTCCGGCACGACGGATTTCCTCGATTCCACAAACGGCGTACCGATCCCCTATCGCCTGATCGCCGCCTGCGACCCACGTGGCGTGTTCGAGGCCCCTGGCGCCGAATGGGCCGAAGCCGACACCGGCGAAGCCGCGAAGGCCCTGCAACGACTTGCCGATAACGCCGGTCTGCGCAGCGGGCTCGGCCACGCGGCGCAGGCGGCGGCGCAGTTTCGCCTTGGTCCAGCCGCGCTGGCCGAGGCTATCCGTGCGCTCGGATTGCCCGCCGGGCCATGAGAATCCTGGTCTGGCAATGGGGCCGCTTCGGCGCCGGCCCGCGAGTTGGCGCCGATTTCGCCGCCTTGTTCAACACCCTGCCCGGCACGGATGCCACCTTGTCGCTGGCTGCGCGCGCCGAAATCCTGCAAGGCAGGGACCGGCCACGGTGTGAATTGCCGGTGCCGACCTATGCCGGCCCCCTCGGCTACGTGGCGCGTGTGTTCAGCACCCCTGTCTTCGTCCCTTGGCTCGCCCGCCAGATCGCGGCATTGCAGCCGGATGTCGCCCTCTGCGCCATGCCCGGCCCGCTCGACCTCGCCGCCCATGCCGCCCTGCGACGCGTCGGCGTGCCCTATGCCGTGGTCGCCCACGACGCCGATTTGCATCCGGGAGACGGCCACCTGCTGCAGATGACACTGCAGCGCCGTTTGCTCAAAAATGCCGATGCGATCGTTGTCTTGTCCGACCATGTAGGCGCACGCCTGGACCGTCTCGGCCTCACCACCGGCAAGCCGGTGCTGAAAACCACCTTGCCGCCGCATACGCTGCATACCCCGCCGCCGCCGCCACGCGCCCATGGCGGCAAACTCCGCCTGCTCTATTTCGGCCGTCTCCTCCCTTACAAGGGCCTCGACCTGCTAGCCGGGGCCCTCGCCGAATTGCTGCCCCGCCCGGACGTGGAAGTGCGCATCGTCGGCCATGGCCCGGAAAGCCCGGCACTGCAAACCCTGCGTGGCCTGCCAGGCGTCAGCGTGGAAAACCGCTGGGTGCCGGAGGACGAAGTCGGCACGTTATTCGCGTGGTCCGACGCTGTGGTGCTGACCCATACCGAAGCCAGCCAAAGCGGCGTCGTCGCTGCGGCGCTGGAAGCCAGGCGCTGGATCGTCTCGACACGGGTCGGCGGCCTGGCAGAGCAGTTGCGCGGCCAGACCGGTGCGCTGCTCTGCGATATCGACGCGCCGGCCATCGCAAGGGGGCTGAGACAATTGCTGGATGATCCACCGGCGACGATCGGAATGGCCCCACCGGACTGGCAAAAAGATGCCGCACACCTGGCCAAACAACTCGGCGTCGTTCTGGCCGGCAAGCGCCAATCGCGGTAAAGGTGAAGCTGGTTCAAGCGCCCCCCCTCACGATGAAAGGCTTCTCACATGCGTTATACTTTATTCGTCTGCGGTGCGTTTCTGGCGGCAGCCACTATCAATGGCGGCGCTGCGTCAGCGGCAAATATCTGCCAGGCCGGCAAACTAACCTGCGCCACCACCATGCCGGTCGGTGGGTTTTGCGAATGCACCTCCCACGGCAACACCCAGGACGGCACCGTGGTCAGCAAGCCCGCGCCCCATCAAAAGCTGAACGCGACCGCCGGCGGTTGCGGCGCCAACCCAACTGCGCCCGGCTGCCGCTGAGGCCTCACCACCGATAGCGTATTAGCAGGTCAGATCGCCGGATCGAACGCCGTTTGCCGCGTTGTGCAGCATGTTCAGCACCGCCTCGTCGCCCATCGTCTTGGACATCAGGCAGAGCGATCCGCCGAGCAATGCCGAGGCGATGGCAACGGGACTCAGGCCGCGCTCGAACAACTGGTGGATCAGCTTGTCAACCGCCGTCCCGGCCTGACCCAGTTCCGTCATCAAGGCTTCGTCCGGCACTGAGCCTTGTTGATCCATCGTACCCACCATTCGTCCTTCAGCGCCGTACCGCCGGAGCCTATTGCGCCGGAACCTTGCCCTCTTCCAGATTAGCTTCCAGCTCCGCCTCCAAAAACTCCGGCTCGGCTTGCTGCGCCTGCAATTCCCACATCCGCGCAAACATACCGCCTTTCGCCAGCAGATCGCGATGTGCGCCACGCTCGGCGATCCGCCCATCCACCAGCACGATAATCTCGTCCGCGTCCACCACGGTGGACAAGCGATGCGCAATCACCAGCGTGGTGCGGCGTGCGGAAACCGCCCGCAAGGCCGCGTCGATATCCCGTTCCGTACGGCTATCCAGCGCGCTGGTTGCCTCATCCAGAATCAGGATTCGCGGATCCTTCAGCACGGTGCGCGCAATTGCCACGCGCTGCTTCTCGCCGCCCGACAATTTCAGGCCGCGCTCGCCAACCCTGGTATTGTAGCCATCGGGCATACGCAGCACGAAATCATGTACCTGCGCCACTTTCGCCGCATGTTCGATCTCTTCCTGTGTCGCATCGGGGCGACCATAGGCGATGTTGTAACGTATGGTATCGTTGAACAGCACGGTATCCTGCGGCACCACGCCGATCGCCGCCCGCAGGCTGGCCTGGGTGTAGTCGCGCACATCCCGGCCATCGACCAGCACCGCGCCTTCAGTCACATCGTAAAACCGGAAGAGCAGCCGGCTGATCGTGGATTTGCCCGCACCTGTGGGGCCGACAATGGCGATCTTGTGCCCGGCCGGAACAGTGAAATCCACGCCCTTCAGAATCTCGCGCGCCGGCGTGTAGCCGAAGTGCACGCCACGGAACGTGACGGAGCATGGCTCGCCATGCTCCAGATGGGCAGATAACTGGGCCGCATCCGGGCGATCCTGCACCTCCTCATCCACCGTCAGCAAACGGAACATCTGTTCCATATCCACCAAACCCTGCTTGATGGTGTTATAGGCGAAACCAAGAAAATTCAGCGGCTGGTACAACTGGATCAGGTAGGTGTTCGCCAGAACGAACTTGCCCACACTCATCTTGCCAGAAACAATACCGCGTGCCGCCATCAGCATGATCACCGCCGAACCGAGAGCGATGATCGCCGCTTGCCCAAGGTTCAGCATATTCAGCGTCACCTGGCTCTTCACCGCCGCCCGTTCATAGCCTGCCAAAGCCAGATCGAACCGCCGCGCCTCGTGCGATTCGTTGCCGAAATACTTTACGGTTTCGTAATTCAGCAGGCTATCTACCGCTTTGGATTGAGCCTCGGTATCGTTATCATTCATCGTGCGCCGAAACCGCACGCGCCAACTGGCAAAGGCCAGGGTGAATGCGATATAGGCTGCCACCGCCGTGAACGTGACCGAGGCAAAACGCCAATCGAAAATGCGCCAGAGGATCACCGTCACCATCAGCAATTCGATCATCGTCGGCACAATGTTGAACACCGCAAGGCGCAGCACCTGCTCGATCCCGGCGCTGCCGCGCTCGATCGCACGCGAAACACCACCGGTCTGCCGGTCCAGATGAAAGCGCAGGCTCAGCCGGTGCATGTGCTGGAACGTCTCCAGCGCCACACGGCGCACCGTGCGCTGCTGCACGGCAGCGAACACCGCATCGCGCAGCTCGCCGAACCCAGCCGAGGCCAGACGCACCAGCCCATAAGCGACAATCAGCCCAACCGGAACCGCCAGCACATGCGCCACACCACCCCGATTGGACAACGCATCCACCGCGCGTGCGTAGAAAATCGGCACATAGACGGTGGCCACCTTGGCCAGAACCAGGAAGCCCATGGCAACCACCACGCGCAGCCGCGCCGAGGGATCGCCCTTGGGCCAGAGATAAGGTGCCAGAGTCTGGAGTGTCTCGGCACTGGAGCGGTTTTTGCCTGGCAGGGCCAGGCGGGAAGAGGCCATCACGCGCATAGAAGCGCATGTGGCACGCGTCGCGCGGGTTTCAAAGGATATCGGCGATGAGCGGCCTGATGCGCCATGTCGAGGCTGTCCAGAATGTCACGCTCCCGGGCGAGCGGTTGCCCTTCAAACTCAGCGTTGAGCAGGTCGGCTGGGTCAGGCGTGACGCCGTCCCGCTCCTGCTGGAGCACGGCTGCATCCGCGAAAGCGCGCAGGAGGATAGCCCCGTCGTGCTGCCCTGGACCGAGAATCTGGAGGATCTGGCCCAGCGCCTGGCGCAGGAAGGGGCGTTCACCTGGCGTGGCGAGGCATTCGATGTTCGCGGCGATTTCGATGGCAAGGTGCTGGCCAGGATCGATCGCGGCGCGCTGCCCTGGTTTGGCATCCGGGCCGAAGGTGTGCATGTGAACGGCGTCGTCACCGGCCCGGGCGGGCTGCATCTCTGGGTCGCGCAACGCTCCGCCGATAGGATGATGGACCCCGGCAAGCTGGACCACCTGGTCGCCGGCGGCATCGCAGCAGGGATGAACGCCGAGACAACGCTGATGAAGGAAGGCTCGGAGGAGGCCGGCTTCTCACCCGCGATCATCGACCGCGCCGTCTATGCCGGCTCGTTGCGTTACACGGCCTTGCGGCGGGAAGGGCTTCGCCGCGACCGCCTGCATTGCTACGACCTGGAACTGCCAAGCGACATCATCCCCGTTCCAACCGACGGGGAAGTGGCGTCGTTCGAACTCTGGCCAGTCGACCGCGTGGTCGAAACCCTCCGCGAGACCGACCGGTTCAAGTTCAATGTGAGCGTGGTGCTGATCGACTTCCTGCTACGCTGGCGCGTCTTGCCGCCAAACGAGGAAACCAGCGCTCTCAAGGAGATTTTCCGAAAGTGACTGGGGCCTGAGCCCCAGTCATCTTCCCGGCATCAACACGGCCATGGGCAAGCACGCGTCATTTCGCGGTGGCCACGTCCTGCGACCCTGCTGCGGCGCGATCGACACTGCGACGAAGCGACGTCTGAATAGTGTCGGACACGCATTCGTCCTGCGATCCGAAATCGTCAAACACATCATGAGCCCGCGCCTCGGCGCAGACTTTCTCAGCAGCGTTCACGAGCTTCGCCTGCAATTCCTGCGGGTCATTGACGGTAATCACGATGCTCGGCGTAGCCGCCTGGGCAATGGAAAAGCAGCCGAGCAAAACGGCGCATGCGGCGCCAAGAAACCGTACCATAATAGATCGTCTCCCAGAAGGTGCCTGCTTCCCCCACTGGCGACCCCTCTCGTCGGGGCGTCTGCGGATGAAATGGACCAAAGTACCGATCGAAGTCCATAGGTTTTTGCTGCGGCGCACCAATTTTTTTGCAGTGCAGCATTATTGCTGTGGCACCGGCCCGGCGCGAGCGCGCAGCATGACGGGACATGCTGACGATCACCGGCTCGCTTGCCGAAGACAGCCTGACGGCGTAACGAAACAACCGCCTCGGCCCAGGGAACCGTACATGCCAGACTCGATCCAGGATTTCTGCGAGCAGGAGTGGGACGCGAACAAGGCCGATTGCAGCGCCTTCGTGAGGGCAGTCGCCGGCGACCTTGGTATCACCCTGAGCGGCCAGGCAAACGCATTGATCGACACCATGGGCCGACCACCCTGGACTCAGCTGGGCACCGACACCGCAAAAGCAGCGACCTACGCACAAATGGGATATCTGGTCATTGCCGGTTTGAAGGCCACGCCCAATGGCCATGTCGCCGTGATCATGCCCGTCGCACCGAGCCCCTACCTCACTGGGTATTGGGGCATGCTGCATGGCGTCGGCCGGAAAAACACGACGCTCAACTGGAGCTGGAACCACACGGATTTACCAAACGTGCAGTATTTCGCCATAAAACCATGAGCCGCCCGACGGCACCCTGGGCGGCCCTCATGCTGGCGATCGCCACGCAGGCGGCTTGTGCCACGTGCCAATGGCAGCCGCTCGACCCCGGCCGCGGCCATTTCACCACCGGGCCCTTTTCGATCGATCTCGGCACAGCCGATCAAGCGGGGTCGCCAACGGCATGGCAGGGGCCGATCACCATCAGCCAGGCCGGCGGCACATCCTGTAGCGTGGATCCGTCGGTCGGCATCATCGAACGCCCGCTCTTCGCCACGGCGCAGAAAATGATGGTTTCTACCTATTCCGGCAGCAACAAGACGGTGTTCATCATCGACAGCGCGCGCTGCAAAATCGCCTGGAAAAGCAGGCCATTCGACGGCACTATCCGCCTCTCCGGCGACCGTCTCAGCCTCGGCGCAATGACGTTGCTGCTGAAACCATCCTGCCTGCCGTAACCCCCAGCTACCCCGCGGTGGCGCGATCCTCGGAGTTCACGCCGAGCTGCTTCAGCTTGCGGTGCAGGGCGCTGCGTTCCATCCCGACGAATCCCGCCGTGCGTGAAATATTGCCGCCAAAGCGCAAAAGCTGTGCCTGCAGATACTGGGTTTCGAACATGTCGCGCGCCTCGCGCAATGGCAGCGCCATCACATCGGCGGTTGGATCGAAATTCAGCAGAGCCGGCGCACCCTGGCCGATCTCCGGCGGCAGCATCTCGGCCCGGATCGGTTCCGAAGGGCCGCCAGGCGCCATGATCAGCAGCCAATCCATCAGATTGCGCAACTGGCGCACATTGCCCGGCCACTCATAGGCCTGCAAGGCCGTCACTGCGTCAGCGGAGAGTTCGCGCCCCGGCATGCCCGATATCTCAGCCGACCGCGCCAGGAAATACCGCGCCAGCTCAGGGATATCCTCCCGCCGCTCCTTCAACCCCGGCAACCGGAGCGGCACCACTGCCAGCCGGTAATACAGGTCCTCGCGGAAGCGCCCGAGCGCGATCTCGTTCTGTAAATCGCGATTCGTGGTGGCCAGAACGCGCACATCCACCTTCACCCGGCTGCTGCCGCCGATTCGCTCAAAGGTCTGGTCCTGCAACGCGCGGACGATCTTGCCCTGCGTCTCCAAGGGCATGTCCGAAACTTCGTCCAGCAGAAGTGTCCCGCCATGCGCGCGTTCCAGTACGCCGGCGCGGCGCGGCGCGGCGGCCGGGTCATTGCCCGCCTCGGTGCCAAACAGTTCCTCCTCGAACCGCGCCGGGTTCAGAGTGGCGCAATTCAGCGCCACGAATGGCCCATCGGCGCGGCGCGAGCGCGTGTGGATCATCCGTGCCACCACTTCCTTGCCGCTGCCGGCGGCCCCGGTAATCAGCACCCGCGATCCGGTCGGCGCCACACGCTCGATCTGCCCACGCACCGCATTGATCGCCGGGCTGCTGCCGGTGGCGGTATTCTCCTGGCCGGCCCGCAACCTCAGCTCGGCATTTTCCGCCGCCAGTTTCGCCGCCTCCAGCGCCCGGCGGATCACCAGCAGCAGCCGATCCGACTGGAACGGTTTTTCGATGAAATCATACGCGCCATGCTGAATGGCGGAGACAGCCGTCTCTATGGTGCCGTGGCCGGAAATCATCACCGCCGGCACAGCCGGCTCCTCGCGGTGCAGCGTCTTCAGAATGCCCAGGCCATCCAGCCGCGACCCCTGCAGCCAGATATCCAGCAGGATCAATGACGGCCGTCTTGCCCGGAACGCCGCAATGGCGGCGTCCGAGTCGCCAGCCTGCCGCGTCTCGTATCCTTCGTCCCGCAACAACCCGTCGATCAGCAGCCGGATATCTGGCTCATCATCGACGATCAGGATTTCATGCGCCATCGTCACCCTTCACGGCTACGCTTTCCCCAACTGCACGCGCCAGCTCGGGCAAAGCCTTGGGCAAGATCAACGTTGCAACCGCCCCGTGAGTCGCACCGGCTTGGCCGGGCACTGTGTTCGGGCGGTCATCCAGTGTGACCGATCCGCCATGGTCCTCCATGATCTTCTTCACAATGGCAAGCCCCAGCCCCGTCCCCTTGGGCTTGTGAGTCACGTATGGCTCAGTCAAACGAGCGCGATCGGCATGCGGCAGGCCGATACCGTCATCCGTCACGGCAATCCTCACGCCGCCATCAACGCGCTGTACAGCCACGCTAATGTGACCCGGCTCATCCTCTCCGCGTGGCCGCATGCTGGTCGAATCGGCGGCATTCATCAGCAGGTTGGTCAAAGCCTGTCCCAGCAGACGCCGATCGCAGGCGGCCACCGGCCCACGTTCAGGAATGTCGGTCGTCCATTGTATTTCGGGATGAGCACTGCGCTGCAGCACCAGCGCCTCTCGTGCCACCCGGCCGATATCCTCGGGCTTCATCACCGGCTGGGGCATGCGGGCAAAAGCGGAGAACTCATCCACCATCCGCCCGATATCGCCGACATGGCGTACAATCGTATCGGCCAGCTGGGCAAACGTCTCTGGATCGGAGGTGATCTCACGGGTAAATCGCCGCTTCAACCGCTCGGCGGAAAGCTGGATCGGTGTCAGCGGGTTCTTGATTTCATGCGCGATCCGGCGCGCCACATCCGCCCAGGCCGCCTTGCGCTGCGCCGATTGCAATTCGGTAATGTCGTCAAAAGTCACCACGAAGCCGTGGGCGCGGCCGCCACGTGTCTCCGGCCCGATTCGCACCAGCAGCGTGCGGCGCATACGTAAATTGCCGATCTGGATTTCTCCCGTCAGCGGCCGATCAGGCGCCTCCATGCACTGAGTCAGCAGCGGCCGGATTTCCGGAACCTTATCGGTCAGGCTCTGGCCGATCACCCCCACCAGGTCGATCCCCAAAAGCTCGGTCGCTGCCCGGTTGGGCAGTTCGATCCGACCCTGCGCGTCCAGCCCGATCACCCCCGCGGACACCCCAGACAGCACGGTTTCGGTAAACCGCCGGCGCTCATCGATCTGGCTATAGGCGTCCATCAACTCGGCCCGCTGCGCGCTCAACTGGTTGGTCATCCGGTTGAACGCCCGCGACAGCCCCGCCAATTCGTCGCCGCTGGCGATCTCCGGCACCTGCACCGCCAGGTCGCCGCCGCGCACCCGTTCCGCCGCCAGCATCAGCCAGCCCACCGGCCGGGCGATCTGGTTGGCCAGCACCAGCCCGATGGAAATGGCGGCGGCCAGCACCAGTAGCGCCACCAGGGCAAAAATCAGCGCAAAGGTCACCTGCAAGCCGGCCCGGTTCTGGTCCAGGCGCTGGTATTGGGCAACCGCATCCTCGGTCAGATGCATATGCGCCAAGATATGCGGGTCAACCGGCCGTTCGATCATCATCATCAGCGGCGGGGTAGAATTGAGTTGCACCAGCGCGCGCACCTCGGTATCCGCGCCGTTGCTGAGCACCGGCACCTCGCCCGACCGCGCCGCCTCGATCGCGCCAGGCGAGATATTGCCCGGCCCGATCCCTGCCATCAGCCCCGCGCTGGCGATCACTTCGCCGGTGGTCGGCTCAAAAATCACCGCTTCATCCAGCCCGCGCAGAGTGGTCTGGGTGCCGAGCACCTCGCCAAACGCATCCGGATTGGTGCCGAACAAGGCGCGCCCGGCGCGCTCCAGGTCCGCCTTCATCCCCAGCGCGTCGGTCTTGATGGTATCCCGATGCTCGGACAGATAGCCCTGGCTGGCCTGCAGCCCTTCCTCAAGGGCGGTGCGGATACGGTCGTTGAACCAGAACTGTATCCCCAGCGAGAACCAGGCGGTGGCGAACACCCCAACCAGGATGGTCGGAATCACCGCTACCACGCTGAACAGCAACACCAGCCGCACATGCAGGCGTGAGCCCGCCGAACCCCGGCGCCGCTCCACCAGAACCCGGGTGAGCCGCCCCGCGAGAGACGCGCCCAGCAGCAGCAGCACCGAGAGGTTGCTGACCACCAGCGCGGTGACGAGGTTCGGCCGGATCGCCAGCGGCGCGCCACTGGACATGATCACAAAACTGCCAATTCCCAGAGCCGCGGCCGTCGCGGCGAGCGCCAGGGTCACCAGCCGACCGAGCAGGATATCGGCAATCCTCCGGCTGCGAGACCGGCGTGTCACTTGGGCGTCCATGGCCAGAGTGTAGGCCGAAGCTGTGCTCCTGGAAACGCGGGCAGAGTGCGGCGTCTGTCGAGGCCAGCCGGTGGTGGCGATGCGCCCCTAAAAGCTAAGCCGCCACCTTCGCCTCGCTGCGGATGGCTTCCACCTTGCGCTCGACCAGTTCCACGATGTGGTCGATCATGCTGACACCCTCGATCGTGTGGTCGGTGCGGCCCGCCGCGTAGACCATGTGGCGGTTATTGCCGCCGCCGGTCACGCCCAGATCAGTCATCAGCGCCTCGCCTGGGCCGTTCACCACGCAGCCGATGATGCTCAGCGTGACTGGCGTTTCGATATGCGCCAGCCGATCCTCCAGCGCCGCCACGGTGCGGATCACATCGAATCCCTGCCGCGCACAGGATGGACAGGAAATAATCTTTACCCCGCGATGCCGGATGCCGAGCGATTTCAGGATTTCCCAGCCGACATGCACCTCTTCCGCCGGCTCCGCGGACAGGCTCACCCGCAGCGTATCGCCGATGCCGGCCCAGAGCAGGCTGCCGAGCCCGATGGCCGATTTCACCGTTCCTGTCCGTTTGCCGCCGGCCTCGGTGATACCGATATGCAGCGGGTGGTCGCACACCTCGGCAAGCTGCTGATAGGCCGCCACCGCGAGAAACACGTCGGACGCCTTCACGCTGATCTTGAACTCATGAAAATCGTGGTCCTGCAGGATTTTCGCGTGTTCCAGCGCGCTCTCAACCAGCGCATCCGGGTTCGGCTCGCCATATTTTTCCAGCAAATGCCGCTCCAGCGAGCCGGCATTCACCCCGATCCGCATCGAGCAATTATAGTCGCGCGCCGCCTTGATCACGTCGCGCACCCGCTCCGGGCTGCCGATATTGCCGGGATTGATCCGCAGGCACGCCGCGCCGGCCTTCGCCGCCTCGATGGCACGCTTATAGTGGAAATGGATATCGGCCACGATCGGCACATTCACCTCGCGCACGATCTCCGCCAGCGCCGCCGTGCTCTCCACGTCCGGACAGGAGACCCTCACGATGTCCACACCGGCGATCTCGGCCAGCCGGATCTGCGCAATGGTTGCCGCCGCGTCATGCGTCAGCGTGTTGGTCATGGTCTGCACCGTGATCGGCGCATCACCCCCCACGGGCACCTTGCCGACATGGATCTGGCGCGATTTGCGTCGGGTGATCTGCTGGTAGGAGCGGTAGTTCATGGGTATGCGGTTCCGCGCAGTTTGGTCGGGTGCGTGGCCAGCATATAGGGTCGGGCGAGGGGCGGGTCAAAGAACTGGTGTTATTGAGCGAAAAGGACTAGACTGGACTAAGGGCCTGTTCGACATTAACCGAATCGGGTTACGGGGTCGAACGGGCCCTTAGCCTTTGTTTGACGCGGCATCTTTGCCGGCGTGCCGACGCACTTATGTGCCGACGATGCCTAAGTCGGGTTTTTCAAGGAATGCTTCATGGCCAGCGTCAATATCCACGCCGCCAAAACCAACCTGTCACGCCTGGTAGATCAGGCCGCCGCGGGCGAAGAAATCGTCATCGCGCGCGCCGGCAAGCCGGTCGCGCGGTTGGTAAAGCTCGAACCGGTCAAGCCCCGCCGCGTGCTGGGCCAGTTGAAGGGCTTGATAACCGTTTCCGACGATTTCGATGCGCCTCTCCCTGATGATATCATTGCCCTGTTCGAAGGGGAATGAGCCAACTTCTGCTGGACACCCATTTCCTCATTTGGGCGCTCCGAGACCCCGACATGCTGAGCCCAGTGGCTCGAGACGCCATTGCTGACCCTGAGGTTACCGTGCTGTTCAGCGCCGTCAGCATTTGGGAGATCGCGATCAAGACCAGCCTTGGTAGGGTCAGCTTCAGGAACGACCCGACCGACATGTGGAGGGTAGCCCTCGCTACCGGTTTCCAGGAATTACCTGTCACATCCCGCGTCGCCGCAACGATCGTGACCTTGCCTCCGCACCACAAAGACCCATTCGACCGCCTTCTGGTCGCCCAGGCAATCGCCCTGCCGGCGCGACTGCTGACCGCCGATTCGATCCTGGCGCGCTATACCGAACTGGCCTGGGTCTGCGCCGCGTAACCACCGAAACGTTTCGTTTACGTCCGCACTGCTATCCATCACCGAAGATAGCTCCGGACAGCCGCCCAGATGGCACTCCCCAACAACCTGAACATCGTCATCTGCACGCCCTGTTTCGGCGGCCTGGTCACCCAGGGCTACATGCTCGCCACCGCCAACCTGCTGATGCTCGGCACCCAGATGGGTTTCAGCGTCGGGGTGGAACTCATGGGCTATGATTCCCTGATCACCCGCAGCCGCAACTCCCTGGTCGCCAAATTCCTCGACCGGCCAGACGCCACCCATCTGATGTTCATCGACGCCGACATCACCTACCAGCCCGCCCAGATCCTGCGCATGGCCGAGTTCGACCAGGATCTCGTCGCCGGCATGTATCCCCTCAAGGTCAGGGACTGGTCGCCCGAGGCCATCGGCCGCCTGCGCAATGGCGAATCGCTGGAAACCGCGCCGCTCCGCTATGTCGGCCTGCCCTGCGAAGGCGACGCCCGGGAAGCGCGGAGCGGCTTCGTCACCGGCGACTACGCCGCCACCGGGTTCATGCTGATCCGCCGCAACACGCTCACCCGGATGATGCAGGCCTACCCCGAATTGCACTACCAAGCCGCCCATGACCGGCCGGACCAAAACCCGAGCCCCCACCAATATGCCCTGTTCGACTGCATGATCGAGCCCGACACCCGCCACTATCTCAGCGAGGATTTCACTTTCTGCCGCCGCTGGCGTGACATCGGCGGCAAGATTTGGCTCGATACGCAAGGCCCCCTGGTGCACACCGGCGCCCATGACTTCATTGGCAACCCGGCCCTGCGCTACCCCAAAACCACCGCGCCCGCGGTTCAGGAACAGCTCGCTCGCGCCAGTTGACCAACAAGCAGGTGGCCGTCGTGGCGCCAAGCCCCCATCTGCGGGGCAACGCGCCATGCACCGGACCATTTCATGCTTCGCCTGACCGAACTAAAACTGCCGCTGGATCATAGCGCAGCCGATCTGCACGCAGCCGCCTGCGCCAAACTGGGCGTGGCGGATGCCAAAATCCACATCTTCCGCCGCGGCACCGATGCCCGCCGGCGCAGCGCCATCCATCTCGTCTACACGCTCGACATCGAGCTTCCCAACGAGGCCGACATCCTCCGCCTGCACGCCGGCGACCCACATATCGGCCCAGCCCCCGACATGGCCTATCGCTTCGTCGCCCAGGCGCCCAAAACCCTGCCCAGCCGGCCGATTGTCATCGGCGCCGGCCCGTGCGGCCTGTTCGCCGCCCTCACCCTGGCCCAGATGGGTTTCCGGCCCATCATCCTGGAACGCGGCCGGGTGGTGCGTGAACGTACCAAA
>Ga0116229_10010604_pt1 | contig 13794 bp, 7 predicted proteins | sample S1TSphgellanicum_3_FD_87313 | JGI IMG/M metagenome (GOLD analysis project Ga0116229, IMG submission 87313) | Host-associated microbial communities from peat moss isolated from Minnesota, USA - S1T2_Fc - Sphagnum magellanicum MG | ecosystem: Host-associated > Plants > Peat moss > Unclassified...
ACTAAAATAACTTGTGTACAATAATGTGCAGTTTTTCATGAATGTGAAACCACCGAGATTTAAGCCCATTAAGTTTTTGCCAGTGTAGGCTGGTTATTGCTTTTTTTTTAATAACTGCCAGGTAGGGTTTTCTTGGAAAAAAAATTTGGGACCACACAGGTTATCAATATCAAAATCGAAGGAATTGGGTGCCGGGTAGGCTATCAGAATTTTGGGTAATAATCATCCCTTATGCATAAGGGTAGGTTATCAAATAACCTGTTAGTAACCACCAGTAAACATGCCGGTTATTGGATTTTTTAAAAAATGAAAATGTTAATTTTTTTAAAAAATTGCATAAGTATTTAGAAATTTATAACTTGCCTGGAGGAGAATTGGGTCATCCAAGTAGGTTATTAAAATTTGAAATTTCAATACCAGGTGATTATCAATTTAACCAGTTATTCAAACAATCAAGAACCAGCTAGTAGGTTATTGATAACTGGCTTGATAATCAGGTCAAAGCTGAATAACCGACCAACACTAGTATTTACCATGCTATTAATCCGAGGGCTGGTTGAAGAGCCAGGGTGAACCAGTACCAGCCTTTTTTTACCAGCAATACATCACCAAAATGCAAAAAATAAAAATAAAAATTTCAAAATTTGAGTTATTTTGGAGGTTTTCTGATTAAAGATTTGTACTTTATTTCTAGTGTATAGCCAGATTTGACTAAATCTTCCTAAAAATGATTGCCACTTTTTCTACATCTTCCAATGAATGATTGCCACTTTAGCTACAAATAAAAATTCGTGATAAAAACACTAACCAGCACCCACACGGGTACCTTCAGGTTTTTGACTGAGGCCTCTTAGTGACCATAATAAGCTGGACAAATGTTAGATTTGGACTCATTTTAGACCCTAATTTAGTTTAAGCTGGGGATACGTGTAACATTTAGAAGCAATTTAAATGAATTTTGGGTTTAGTTCTTATCATGGTACCAGTGTCTGGGTGCTGGTTCATCCAAGGACATGACACTAAGTTACAAGCTATCATGATGTCAACAATTGTATGTGGCAGGCAGAAGGTTTTTTTGCTTTGTATTTGAAAGCATCTGGGCACAGAAGATGTTTTTCTTTTCCGTCAATTGAAGGGACCTTTGGCCATTTGTATGGCATCTTGGCACAGAAGAATCATGCTTTTTGTCAATTGAAGGGACTTTGGCCATTTGTATCCGTGTCTTCTGCCATTCAAGTAGAAATACATTTTGTACTTTAGGAAACTCTTTTGCTTGCAAGTTTGTGCTTGGAGGCTAGTCAAGGAGTAGATTTATCCATTTGTTGCAGGATCCTGAAGAGAATCAATCCTGAGTCACATATTATTATCTACTAGGTACTTCTTAGTAAGAGATATTTAGAAATTTAGTCAAAGAGGCAAGAACAATTTTTATTTTTTATTTTTCTGTTTGTATGTTTCCATGGGTGAAGGCTTGGGTATGATAATACTCCTACTATGAGTAGGTCTGCTATATGAACAATTTCCCTATGTCTGAGGTGTGAGGTGGGAAAGTAGGAGCAACCATCTACAAGTTCATCATCAGTTTTGAAGTATCTTGAACTTGCAACCACAAAAATGGCATTAACTAGGGAGCCTTGGCTCTTGCTTGAAAACTTGTTCAAAATCCCTTGGGGCAGTGTTTTTAAATGTGGTGAAATTTCACATCTTGGTGACAGAAAAAATGGGCTTGCAAATTATCCAAAGGGGATCAGACATTCAAAAATGCATTTTCTCACTGTATCTCAACCACCCAAATCGGGTTTGTAATCTTGTAAGAGATGGATGGTAATGATTTTTCGCTCATGTGAGTGAGCAACCCAAGCCAGTGGATGCCATTCTCCCCCTTGTTAACAACCCTAATTTGTGACTCCACTCACCACAAAATTTGCAATTTGCCTTTGACTTTGCAAGTTGATCAAGCTCCATTGCCACCTCAACTTTGGGGCCCTACAAAGTTTTCCCCCTACTATGTGAGGTTGCAATTTGAGTTTGCAACTTGTAGAGACTTGACAAGAATGGGAGTGAATATGTATGTGGGATGAGTTTTGCATTTTTTGGTGGATCCATGAATGCTAAGCATGGAGTAATAGGAGGAATAGATCTACAATATATTGGACTTCAAGAAAGGGGAGGATAGAGGTATCTCAAAGCAATTAAAATTTTGATTTGGTTGTTAGTTCAAAGTTGGAGATCATTGCTTGAATTTGTTGCATTTGTCACAAGTTGGGTGGCAACATCCTTGCTAGGTTTTTATTACAATTGATGGCACAATAACAACCTTGATGTTGAAAGAAAATGTGAGCCTTCCAAGTATAGGCGCTAGGTGATTTGTTACATATTGTGATACAATGAAAATGTGAAACAAAGGTATAGATCACACCTTCTATGTGTTCTTTTTTAGATTCTTATTTTGTGGTAGTGGCTAGTGGTAGCTTCAGATGCACCAATTTCTAAGCCATTTCAGCACACTCCTTTTTTTTACTTTTTTGACCAAACTTGTTATTTTTTGTTTACATGCTTATTTTTGTAATTTGATTAGCTTGTCACATATTGGTCATGGCACTTTTTTTATCTTCCCCAAGTTTTATGTTTTGCATTTTGTTTTTTACATCACATTTTATTGTTTTTGACTCTACGTCTATATCTATGAACAAACCATTGTTTATTACCACACCTAAAAATGGTGATCCCACATCTATGTTTATCCATGAAATTGCACATGAAAATGACAATGTTCATTTTGGAAACGTTCTTATCCCTAAAGTTGCATTTGACAATGGTGATGTGCATATTTTAGAAGTTTTTATTAATGTTGTAGAACTTCCAAATTTTACACCAAAAAGAAAGAAGGCAAGAAAATCAATGTGGGTATCTTAACAAAGTGTATTATGATCATTGGGCCACAACTAAGCCAATTGGTGGACAAGATGACAAGATGACAATGGTGAAGTGTAAGATTTGCTCCACCTTTAAAGGAAGGAATAAGTTGATGGTGCCAAAGCTTGACTACTTAATCAAGTATTGAGGGGTTAAGTAGTGGACTATGGCCAAACTTGGACTTGTTACTAACAATATTTTTTGAAACCTACTAACCAACATGTACAAAATAAAAAGTTGTATGTGTGTAAAGACCGTAAAAGTGTTATTATTCAACTTGCAAATGGAAGGAAAGTTGGAAAAAACTATATATTTATAGTTTATTATATTGTGGCATTTGTTAAAGCAAGGGTGCCCCATGATGAATTTTGAAGCCTTCAAGTCTCTTTTTGAATTTTAAAATGTCTATAACTACCCTCAAAAACAATGGCCAACTGCTATAGGTTGGATTATGTGCCATGAAAGTTGTTGTGTGTAAAACATGATTCATTTCAATGAGTTGTGATGAAATCACCACCATCAATAATCAAAGTTGATTGTATATTCATATATATGTGATTGAGGAATGGAACAAAATTCCAATTGGTCCAAACCAAAAACTAGTGTCACCACACAATTCATGCAAAAACATATTGCGCACAACACATTACATGAACCTGGTTGTTCAAACCTTGACCTCATTGAGCTTGGTTTCCAATATTGAAAGTTTATTTCAATCTATCTATAATTATTTTTCTCACAACCCTAAGTAACATCTTCAAACCACCAAGTTGATTTAACTTCATTAGTGCAAAGGTAATAAAAAGTTGACAAACATCAAGATTCATTGGATCTTAATGTTATCATCGATGAAAAGAATATTGAATGAATCCAAGGTCTTGATTATTAAGATGGTTGAAAACAATGTAGCAAATGAGATGGCCAAAATTAACTACAAGCTCCTTTGTGATGTGGAGACATTATGGGCTTGGCTTATGTGTTACCCCTATTGGAATCAATGTATGGACTCTCAAAATTCACTCAAAGGCATGGGACTCTTATTTATAACTTTGTTAGTGTTGTGTAACTTGTTAAAGCATATGTCTTTTCAATGTATTATGACATTAAAATCAACTTCTCTCCTATATACTTCACCTTCTTCTTGAACTTGTTAATCACATGAATGATGTGTTATGTTTGGCTTGGTTGACCAAACTTGCTTCACAAGTGCAACATGCTACCTTTTATTTTGGAAACGAACTTTACATGTTACATATGATATATCCCAGGGCAAGCAGTATTGGGTTTTATTCAATCGGGTTTTATTTGGTTTTAAAAATAAAACCCCAATCCCAGGATAGCATCATAATCGGGTTTTAATCAATTTATTTATTGCGGTTATATTAATAACTAAGGTTTGGCATTCAATTTTGCCTTTGTCGCAGTGACGGCGACAGGGGTGCGGGTGGCTCGGGGCTTGACCAACTTCGAAATAAAACCAGGTTTTATAAAACAAAAATCGGGTTTTATTCATTAAAACCAAAAACCTGATTTTCTAATGGAAAAAAATCGAGTTTTTTCTAGCCCTGATATATCCAAGGATGGGGGTGTGAGACATACTAAGAAAGGAAATTTGGGCTCTTGCCATTATTTCTATGAAACAACAATAATGTTACACAATTGCTACAAGTTTGATAAGTAAACCAAAGAAGTGCTTCCCAACACAAGATCTGTTCTTGATGCCACTAAATTTATCCATATTACAAGTTAGTTTTAGGGGTAGAAATTATGTTTACATGTCATTTGGCTATTATCAAGGTGCACTTTGGGCACCCAAAGGCAAATTAAAGATTTCTCCAACTAATTTATTCATTGCTAGACCCCATCCTTCTTGATCAACAATCATCTTTTTAAAAATTGACCATGCAAAACCATTGTCAGGTTGCCACATCATTGCATCGTCATGATTACAACTTGATTACATGATTGTGGGAGAAGGGATGGAGTTGTGGGATTTTAATGTAATGACTTTTTAAGTGGTTCAAGTTAATGTAACTATGCATGGTCATGGTTTTGGGCAATGTGAAGAATGAATGCACATTCTCCAACCTAAGTTTCATGAATTTAACAAGTTTCAAAATCACCTTACAACCCATATGAACCTAGTTATAAGGATGTATGCACAAACCTTTTATTCATTGGAAACCTTTTTGTTATATTTCGAAATTTTTGAATGGAATGAAAAACAATAACAATATGGAAAGGTGTAGTTACACAAGTTGGGTTTGATTTTGGGTTTTTTTCAAGCTATTAATTGAGGTTCATTTAATTTTGATTTGGGCTTCTATTTCAAGTTCATTTTACTGATGTGATACTAAATTTGTATCAAAGTGTCGAAGGCCCATTTTGAAACAATTATTAGGTTTTGACATGTGTGTCTATTCTCTTCTATTCACATAATGAAGAAAATTTCACCTTACTTTGGTTGTCAATGGTGGTGAATTTGTTTGGGATTTCAAATTAAACACTTTAAACATTTGAATTTGTTTTCAAATTCATGGCTAGATGAAGTAAGGCTTGAGCTACAAAGGACATGATCCCTTTGGGATTAGGGTTCAAATCCTCTTCAAATTGGTGTAAGTAGATGGCAATTGATAACAATATGCCATGTGGATTCAACAAATGTAAAGGACTTTTTTATGGTTTTGCAATTTTGAACTTTTTAATTTCAGTTTTTAGCAATTGCATGCCAAAAATGGGTATTCAATTATGCACATATTTAATTATTGTCTATTTTAATTTGACTAATTAACCCATGAAGCCCAAAATTAATAAAATCTCATCACAAGGACACATATAACCATGTTTGCTTGCTTGTTTCATGTGTGTCTTTTGTTGCCAAAAAAAAAAAAATGTTCTTAAAAAAGAGAAAATTATGTGTGTGAAAGAAAAAAAATTGTGAAAGAAAAAAAAAGAATTATTTTTTGTGTATGCTTTTCTCTGCCATAGTTTTATCTTTGCGGGTCCTAGTGTTTCATGGAAAATTGATGGACTCATAGAGGTAAATTTTCATAGATACTAAAACTTGGCAAGCAAGTTGATGATTTTGAATATGGTTATCATAAGTTGTTGGGAGGAGTTACACATGGGAGGGAGTCAAAATGAATATATCATGGAAAACTTACAAGGATGTATAAACACATGGTGTTGAAAATTGAAAAGTTGATAAAACTAACATTTGTGAATGTCACATGGTTTCTTCACATTTCTAAAAGTGGGGAGGATTGTAAGAAATTCAAAAAACATAATTGTTTCATTATAAACATTATATGTAATATTTTGTTTTGCAAAGCAGATCCAAACCCAAACAACTAGATATGAAATTCTACTTCATTAGTGACTGCCATTGGAAAATTACAATTACAATAAAAATAAATCAAAAGCCCAAAACAATAGTTTAAAACATAAATTCAAGCTCATAATTGAAATTGTGGTGAGTAGTTATTGCTTCCAACAAGAGGAGGTAGATGAACTTGATGTAGAAATAATTACAAACCATGCATCCCATGTAGCTCTAAATATGTGATTAATACGAAGAAGGAAAAAGAAGACAACAACAATGTTTGTCTTCATCATCCAATCATTTTGTGTTACCAAGGGTGCCAATTTAATTAAAATATTTTTAATGACATCACAATTTTGAGGCAAATTTTGCTACTACTAGGTCCATTGTGTTTATTGTGATGTCCATGATCAAAGACACGTTGCTCCTAAAAACCCATTGTGGAATGCATGTTACTCAATATCATTCCATCCCCTTATTAGGAAATAATATAAGCATGCAAGCTCAAGCAATTGACCAAGAACCACTTCCATTTTATTTACTTTCCTAACAAGGCATATGTACACGGAAAGTACACTTGAAAGGATAATGAACATATTCTTGAAGGAAGTTTTTTTTTAAAAATTGATCAAAAGGATGTGTGAAAGAAAAGGAAAATATGAAAAAGGTGGTAAAGTGGTTATACATGTATTATTCCATAAATGGATGATATCGATTGTGTGTGGGTTGATTTAGGTCTAGTATCAATTGTTGGAGGTGCACAAACTCCATAATTGAGAATTAGCCCTCCAACTAAATAATCTGAATAGAAAAATGCATCAATTACAATAATTCTTGTAGCTCAAGAATTTTTATTTGTAATGACTCAATGATAGGCAATGTGTTACTTTGCTTTCATGGTGGTAGGTGATTTTTCTACATGTTGTCAAAGTTGGAGAAGCCATTAGTGAATTCAAAAAATGTGTATGTGGATTTTCTTTTCAACTTGTGTTTGATGTTGATCTTGCAAGACATGTTAATGTATGCAACAAAAGAATTGCATTGTCTTCATCTTGGAGAAATAATTACAAATAAATTAGGGAATGCATAAAGGATTTATAGTAAATGCTTTCAACCTTGACATTAAACTAGTTGTATTGTTTATAATTTTAGTTTTTGTTGCCATTCTAGGAAGGATATTTGGATATTTGAGGACATTAATATTGACCAAGATGGATTGTAGCTCCTTGTACTTAAAATGTTCATTGGGTTCTCATCACCAAGTTACAAACAACTATTTCATTTAGCCATTTCTAAAGCTAACTAATTTTGCATGACCAATTGGAATGACCAAACCAAAAAGAAATATGCCACCTTGGCATACCACCATAAGCATATGGTAACCATTTGCCTTACTTGGAAAAATTTGGGGGAAAAAAACCATGTTTTGGGGTTCATGGTGTCATTATGTGCTAACATCTTTTCTTTTGAGAAACTTTCACCAATTGACGATTTTTTTCCAAAAATGTGAAAGATTAGTATTAAATAGTGAAAAAATTAAAAATTAAAAAGTGTTTATTAAGCTCTAATATGTAATTAAAATATTAAATATGTTTAAATGTTTCTTTTTTCATATTTTGTTTTTTATATAAAAAATTAGCTAAATTGTCTCCATGGATCGTTGCCAAATTGGGACTTCACAAAATTTGAAGTCCTAAAAAAAGTACACACACACAATTTTATCAACTTATTCCAAGTCCAAAATTTGGTACTTGTTGAAACTAGTTGTAAAATAAGTAAAAATCAATTGTTGAAGGGCCTAACAAGCATAATGTGCCCCCAAATAGAGGCCTTTCATAGCATAACCCCCCACCTATTAACACCAACGACAAGTCAAAATTAGCCTTAAACCCCAATTGCTTAAAAGTTGCAAAACACAATGGTAGGTTCATAAATGCCCCTTAGAAAATTCTATGTGGAGTGTTGATAAGACATCAATTAACCCAACAAATTGACCACATGGCACTAATGGGCCTAGCCTTCACACTATTAGCAAAACATGATGCATCGTTGACAATAATTTTGTCATTCATTACCAATTACAACTTGCAAATGTCATGCATTAAACATCTAAATATCCTACATTCTAAATTTTCATATTACAACAATAAGGTGTTTTTATATAAAAGATTTGGGCAAAACACCACCAATTGAAATATTGACACACTCCCAAGTTCTTAATTAGACCCAAGATGGGTATAAGTTACTCAAACAACAAAATTGTGAAGAATTCGGGGCACGCTCCCAACTCCTAACACTAAAAGGGGTAGAGGGGCATGTTGAAGCTTCGGGATGGGACTAAGAAGAGTGACAAGCTTTAGTTACTTACTTGAACCTACATCAAGCCAACCAACAAGTTGGTTAGTTTCACTTTTTGGAGCACCTTTAGTGCTAGGACAAGCCACGGGCAACTTTGGACTCACAAGATTCACCACGGCCTAAATTTGGGGGAAGCCACCACCTTCCCCCATATGGTATTCTCCACGTCTTTCCATGGCACCCACATCCGAATGGTTTTTTGTCTCGAAACTACCAAGGAGGAGTTTTGAAACTATCTCGGTTTGGACTCCCAGGATTTTGTGAGGTCATAACTCTTTGCCCAGACCTCTAATTGGGATGAAGTCTAAAGTGAACTTATAGCTCTCCTTGAGAGCTTTTCAACGGTGTATCGCACTCCACCTACATGCACCGGGGTTGGGTGGATTCCCGACTTTTAGTGGTTCGGAGTCAAATTGCCAATTTGACTCCCGGCCTTTCTTTTTGCCATAACTTATGCTACAAATGTCCAAATGGTCCATGTGAGCCCATTTTCGACATCTACACTTTGATATCTTTTCAATGATATAAAAAACATTCCAATGCGAGGTGTTTTGATCCCTGCAATTGAATTCTGAAATTTTGGGAGTCCCAGAGGACTCCCAAGTCCCAATTTTGGGAATGTGAGTTTCATCCTCACACTCTCTCAAGGTAAGGTTGTGACAAATACTCACAATTATTTGCACATAAAAACGCTAGACTTTTTATACCTCTGTTTTGTAATTTGAAATTAAATTGAAAAATAATGTTTAGGAAATAAGTAAAAAACACAATCACCACCAATCATAATATGTGGTTAAGATCACATCAGATCATCCCCACCAAATACCTTCACACATCCAAAAGTAAATAATGCATCACTTGTTTATTAGTCTGAAAACAAGCAACACAACATTTAAATTACTACACATGTGATTGATTTGAAATTTTAACTTATGTTGAATTCATAGATGATGTCATTGTTTTGCATTTTTTTTTTTTTGACTTTGGACCTAAAGATAAAATGAACATACTTTCAAAGGACATGTAAAAGCTACTATTGTCTACACCACAAAAACAAATGAAAAAAAGGAGAATGAAACTTTGCCTACTAAGTGGTGGGGATTTAATGCATGTATGATGGTGGTTAACTCCATTTAATCTTTTATTTAACATCCTTAATATGATCATGGTCAAATTTCTGCAAATCCTAAATAACATCTTATTTCTTCTTTCCTCTTCTTAAAGGTATATAAAGCCCTTTCATTCATTATGTTAGAACATGCACTGCCTTGCACTCACATTTCATTTTCAAATACTACAAGTCAATCATTTCATCTTCATGAACCACTTCATGTGGTGTTCTCTCCACCCCTTCCAAACATCCATACACTCAAGGATTGGTTCACAACATTTGAGACTTTTGTTATATTATCAATTCTTTCAATCTCTTAATACATGGAAAATTTGCAACTAGCAAGAACATGGACACAAATGGGTATTGATGAACATGAAATTGTAAACAATAACAATATTTAACATTAAAAAATAGGACACATATTCACAAAAGGAAAGAGGTACCCTTGTTCAATTGTGGCAATAAGGGTGTTACCTAAGGCCTCTATTTCCACTTTCATAAGAAGAGCCATATAATTTGTTGATTCCCCCAAACATGTTCTTGTTCATAATAATATATGTCTTTGACAACAAAACATATAACTTGGACTCATCGCGACTTTTAGTGGAATGGGAATTAATTCACAAAAAAAATTTACCATGAAAGTGTTTGGAGCAATTTTTGCTTTCATTTCAACTTTTATTCTACTCATTTGTACTCGGGGTAAAATAGAGTGAATAGAGAACAAATACAAACTTGTTTTAAATTTGTTCCACCTAGTGGGACATTTTGCCTTTCCATTGCAAGTTTTCTTGGCATGGTGATTGTGGCTTTTTCTTGTGATATATTTGTAGATCCAAAACATTCAACTTGGAATTTTAGAATTTAGGTAAAAATACCAACCTGCTTGCTTTTTGTTTTGGAATTGTAGAAAAAATTTCGTTCTTACTTAAATCATAAATCTCCTTGGGTGTAGTCCTGCTAATAGGAGCCAAAAGTAGGTGGAACCATTGATTATGTTTTGTGTTTTGAAATGGTAATTTAAATTGGTGTTGAAAATTTGAGATTTATTTATAATAATATTCATGATATATCATGGGAACATATGAATTTTTTTGAAATCAAGCTAATGAAAATTTAATGATTATAAAAGTAGTTGTAATGTCTTTAGGCTTAATGTAAAAGTTTAAAAGACTTGTACTTAACTATTATTGGCAAATCGTAATACCTACCTACCCATCTATTTTGAAATATAAAAATTAACATAATAATTTAAAGAAATTAATTATTTATAAAAATTTTAAAATTTTAAAACTATTTTTGATTAAAAGTAATCACATAAGGGGGCATTGTTGGTGCCCATTAAAGTGTTTGAACCCCCTTCTCCTTAAGAGGTTTGGGCCTTGGAGTTGGCATAATAATGGGTTCCATATGTAATTTTGTTGGTGTAGATTGTTTGTAAAATGGTTTCATTCGTCATCATTTAGGGGCTTTAATCTATTTAATAAATCTTGTCAAACTTCTTCCCTAACCTTGTCAACTCTTTAATTTTACTCTTGGTATAAGTGGGGTACATCTACAAAAGATCCTTGCCCTTGTATTTGGGGCATTACATTATCAATTTGTGGTATGAATGTGTTTTTATCTTTAAAACATTGCTTGCAAAACTTGCAGTGAAATGAAAATTGATTGCCAATGGGTGTTCGGGCATTGGTAATCAAAATGGCTTGTAGTGTAAGTTTTTCGTACTCCTCAAGATACAATGTTAGACAAGAATGTCTACTCTCTTACATTGCAAATTTCTATGTTCTACTTTTGCCCTATGGACTTCCCAACACTTGCAATATGTCCACAACATGTATGAACATAATTTATTTCAAACCCAACTCCACACACAAAACCACCTTAAACACAAATTTAGATAAGTCTATATGTTTCTTATTTATTAGATTCTATTCACACATGAATAACTACTCATGTTTTCATTTTATTTTTATATCCATTACAATGCAAGTATGCAAAACATTGATTTGCCTTTTCTTGTTGATCTACAAATGCTTCATAATTGTGATTATGATAATTTTCTTGTTAGCGATCTCCAAAATTATTGGGAACCCAATTCCACATATAAACCACCTTACACAAAAAGATATGACACACTCAAAATATAAAAAATATATTTCCTCTTTCTAATATTCTATAACAAATAAATATTTTCATGTAGTCAATTTTGTACTATATCCATTACAATATTGCAAGTATGTAAGACATTGGTTTTGTTTTTGTTTGTAAAGTACATTCACCTTAAAATTCTATTTAGGAAAATTTTCCTATTTCCAATCTCCAAAATTATGCCTACACATGCCTAATAACTATTATCATGTTTTCATTTCTTCACTAAATGTATTGCAACATGAAAGTAGGCACTCATTTTTTCCTTTTTTTTGATAACCTGTCTTGGTTCAAAATTGTGATTAACATAAAATTATTGGGAATCAAATTCCACATATGAACCACCTTACATTACATATATAATCTCCAATTAGGAAAATTATTGGGAATTCATTTGCACATACAAACCAACTTATGGAGAAAGACTATATCTAAAGACATGTGTACATGCATTTTCAATTCTAAATGCATTGAAATGAAAAGCAAGCACTCACTTATTCACATTTTTCTTGTTTATTTATATTTTCTTGGAAATTGTGATTATGACATCCAAACCACCTTCCATTACATATTGAATCTCTAATTAGGAAAATTATTAATAATCCAATTGCACATACACACCAAGTTACATAGAAATACAAAAAAAACCTACATATCCTATTTCCAAAATTCTTTTTCCATGAGATGTCTCCAAAGGTCTATGTACATGAATAAATATTCCCATGCTTTCATTTGTTTATGTTATGTAATGCAAAGCAAGTAAACAATCATTTCTTTGTGTTTATATTGTTTATATTGTCTTGTTTCAAAATTGTGATGAGAACAATATTGTCATTGAACTGTTCGTTTTGACGCAAATAGGTGAATTTGCAAGTAGTCATTCATTTGACACCAAAATTTAGAGTTATACTTGCCAAATAAATTAGTGGTCTTGCATATTATAAGCATTATTCCATAGACCTAAACTCTTACACATAGAAATAAAAAATCTTTTATATTTATTAAATAAATTTCTTTTCACATGAGTTTCATAAACATTGGCAACAAGGTCATTGGAGTTTTACAAGGTAAGCTTTTTATGATTGTAGTTGATTACAAAATAAGTTGCTTGTGAAAAAGGTACATTTTCTATCAATCATGTTAATGCATTTGTGATGATGTTGGTATATCTTTGTCAACCAAGTAAACCGATCATGTAAGGATTTTCTTATGCATAAAGCAACATCCCCTTTAACAACAAATGTTGTTGGTCTCCTTCCCTTTTACTTGCATAACTACATTTTTGCCTTTGTCTTTTGAGCATTGTTTGATTTTGTTGGGTCGAAACCAATTTCTTTGCAATAATAAGAAACATGCTACTATTGCAAGCCCTTGTAATTACATCACAATAATGCCATTGGGTGTTGGGCATGGATTAACATCATTTGAATTTGCATTTAATGGCATTGTAGCATTGGTGTTTATAGGCTCCACGACTACATGCACACTTAAAACCCTAAAGCTCAAAAGAAAATAATGTAAACAAAAATTTTAAGTTGATGATTTGAACATAAGTTATTGTAACTTTGACCTTTTAATGCACAAACCTTTCAACCCTAAGTAAATTTCAATTATTCCTATAATCAAATGCATTGAGTGCTACTACATCAACACCCAATGTTGCCATAAAACTAAATTCACAAACCTTAAGCATTAGTGTAGGAACACATTTGTTCTTCCTTGAGGAAACCTTTTTTGTTACCTTAAAAAAACAACGAAATTTGATAAACGACCAAGCTTGTGGTTGGTGGTGCTTCTACTTTAAACCTTATCTCTTACAAAACATTATTTGAGTGATGTATCAAAACCAAAAAATCTAGTGCAAAACATTTGTAGGTTGTAATCAACAACGGATTATCAATTGATGATGGAACATGTTTTCCACAAGGTGTAA
>Ga0116229_10010606_pt1 | contig 13792 bp, 14 predicted proteins | sample S1TSphgellanicum_3_FD_87313 | JGI IMG/M metagenome (GOLD analysis project Ga0116229, IMG submission 87313) | Host-associated microbial communities from peat moss isolated from Minnesota, USA - S1T2_Fc - Sphagnum magellanicum MG | ecosystem: Host-associated > Plants > Peat moss > Unclassified...
CATTATATCACGCTAGTCTTAAGCTCTTCCTCAATCCAGAGACAAGTCTATGTATTGGATGCTGGACAAAGAAGTAGATTTTGGGATATCCGAGGGATGAGATACCCGGGACCATGTTCAGCATTGCTTTCTGACACCAGTACGGCTGCATTAGCAATGGTGGCATTATCCGTGAAAGCAGAGAAGCCAAAGGATACATTGAACTGCCAACGGATGGCTGCATAGATGCGTGTAGCAATGAGTGAATGACCTCCGATGTCGAATAGATTGTCGTGAACTCCAATTCTTTTGGTGGTCAGCTAAGAACTTGACACCAATAAACTGCGAGACCACATTAATGAGCTTTTCGATATTTTGACTGTCAGATGAGCTCCAGATTCGAGCGGATGGGATGTGCAGAAGCAGGGGACTCTCTTTGTTCGCCATCCTGTAGAAAGTAAATCACTCGAAGGCCAGGGTTGCTTCGACCTCAGTCACTCGTACGGAAATCTGTAAGGAGACAATCGCCTTGGAAGTGATAGTAGAACGGGCTGTTAGCTTTTCGCCAGATATCCAATATGGGCAGTCGATCAAACAAAGCTGGTGAAGGAGGATCTCTCGGAACGTCGGCACTCGAATATGCGAGTCTATGGATGAGGATATGATGAGCGTGAGGTACCACCAAGGCGAGGGTATCAAGCTACTTGAAGTTCTTGGGCTTGACAGATCATATTCTAGTCGAAAACAAGAGTTAGCGTCACAGAAATGAACGAACGTAAAGACAGCATCGGACTACGTGACTTGCACTGCCGATGGCCTCAGCTGCGTCACGCCATCCACGTTACAACAGTGGCACCAACTACGAACATATCCTACTCCCTGGCCTCGATGCAAAAGCAATACCACGAGCAATCGAAGAAGGTAGACTAGAGAAAGAAAGTCTCGTATACCACTTCACGCGACATCGTGTTCAACCAGCATGGATAAGATCATACAACTCGGTGGAGTATTGGAGCAATTATACAGATTCATTTTTCTACTGGTAATACACAAATGGAGATGCCCTTGGATTGGTGGAAATGTTAAGCAAGAATGAGTGGGCTGTGAAGCCCAAAGCCAAAAACACTGTTACATCAATCCTGCAAAAGAGGTCAGTGAACAGTCCTCAAAAATGATAATGTCACAATACCCTCGATAGAGTAAGTATGACCGCACGATCACCGGAACAGTTGTAGCGTGCAACATGCGACAAGATACCTGAGGCAGGAACTACATCTAGAAGACCACTGCTCATCTTCGAAGAGTACATTTTTGCGAAAAACCATGGGTACCGCCTAAACGGATCATATTTGTGTGGCGGTAGTGGCTCCTGACGCTGTATATAAAAGAATGGATGACCTTGTTGTATGTCGATTCGTTGAATGCTACCAACGACTGCCTCAGTGCTAGATGAAGAAGGATAAAATTTAACGAGACTGTTGCCAAGGTGAGTTTGAGCTCGTGAATAGTTGACACCTTTGTAAGTATAGTGTGCGCAATCGAAGGAGTCTAAAGACGGGTATGTTTGTGGCTCTTCCTGGCCTGAAAGCTGCTGTTGAGCCGATTTGAATGACTTGTTGAATATATCCTTGAGTGCTCGCACAAGCTCGGGACAATCTTTTCGATTGAGCCAACGTCGAAGATTAGCACCCTTAACAAAAGATTTAGCGAGGGTAGCTTCCATTTCACCTGTCACAACAGTTAGAATTCAGCACGCAGAATGAAAATTAAATCATACCTCCAATGTGATTATTTGTGTTAACTTTCTGGATCGTACCAATCAAGCGCTCGAATGGGAAGCACCACCACGAGATGACAGGCCCAAAAAGAATAAGAAAGTCATATAGATGGAAGGCGACATGAACATTCGTTCGATTTCGGTGTGCCTTTGTATGAGGATGAACCTCATGCAGTCCATCCACCCACTGTTTGAGTAGACTCCGAAATGCGGTTGCCCTTGCAAGGGTCATAGTATAACGGCAAAGAAGGTCTGTGGCCTGGAATAATGCCATGGTATGATCGAGAACTTTCAAAAAACGGGATCCTTCCACCGGAGCTTCTTGGTTCACTTCTCCCCAGAGCAGTACCAATGCAATGGGCAGGTAGATGGTGCTGAGGTTTTTCCATTCATCAGCCTTAATGGTACCTGCATTGGCGTCACAGTAGTTGAGGGGTACATGATTAATCCAACCAGGTCTCGTTAATGTTCTGATTACTTCCTGTATAAATTTGATAGTTTCTGCGTTGACAACCCGCGGACTGAAATGCACATTGCCTGAAGGGGAACGGGGCATCTGGCGTCGCTATAAGTAATGTGTTAGTGGTCTCAACAAAAGCAATGAATGTAGGAAAGCTTACCCAGTTCAGAAGAAGCTCTATAAAATGTGCTTTGTATTTTGCCACAATTTCTACATTACGCCCATTTTTAACTGTAAAAGTTGTCATCGGGAGTTTAAGCGACGTGCAAACATATCGCAGAGGGGCAAGTTTGCAGGTATGGAGCTTCTTGAAAAAGGACGCTTCATCAAGACAATGATGTCCTTCGCATTCAAAAGGGTATTGGAGGATCTCTTGAATATCAATGACCTGCTCTTCATCATCCTCACTCAGTTTGTATTTTTGCTGCAACCCAGACAAACTCGCATTATAATTTGTGTCATATACGGACCAGGGGTATACAAATGCCATACTGAATTCAACTTTCTCCTTAGTCTTAGCATATGCGCTATTGAGTTGCAAGACATGGCGGCAGTGATAATGGACAAGACCTTCCAGAATACAATGCATGCTATCAACAACAAGCATACGCGTTGGGTTCCAGTAAGGCAAGCGCCAGAATTCCGACCATCGAACTCCGTGTGCTTCAAAAAGGGTTTCTTGTTCCCTCTGACTTCCAGCATCGCGATAAGCCTCAGCGTGCTTGCGTAGTACCGCTGGATCCTTCAGTCCCCAGTTCATAAAGTCTGTACGATATGTCGATTCACGACCAAAAAGCTTACACACTGTGCATAACCAGTTTGCAACCACACCAGCAGCACCACTGATCTTTCGGGCAGCTGGGAGATCATTGACGGAAAGAATAATAGCGGCCTCCACTGTACGACCATCAACAGAAGACGATGTTCAAGAGACATGGATGCCGCGCTCCCATGCCACTATGAATTGATCAATAATGGGTGAAATATAGTGAGAGAGGCTGTCTAGCTCTGGCTCCCGCGGTCCAGGAATAATCGTGACGAAAAGATGCTCAGGTTTATAGCGAAGCTCGACTGGAAGATTAAGGTTTGCAAGGGATAAGATACCAACTGAATCATGATTCCCCCGTTTACGGGTACCATTAGGATTGAAGAAATCGACCTGCATAGCAAACGCCAGTCGAACTTTTCCCTCTCGTTCTATGAAAAGTTTGCCCGGAGTGGGGCCTTCAAATTTTTTCAGGAATTCGCCATGGAAGACACTCGTTAAAGGTGTGTTGTCGGCAACAGGGTCTTTCAATGACGAATAAGCATCGTCGCATGCTTTCATACACATAGCCTCGATTTCACTATCAGCAAGCTCTCGAGCAATGAAATTGGGAAAAGAGGGTACTATGAATGGCTTTATTGGTACATTTTTATTGGGCTTTAGAAGAGGTGTACAGCACTCGATTGTCCCCTTCTCCAATAACCTTCGGTTGGTACACTGGGACGGGTATGTGGCTAACTTCATTGCATCATACGTGGGTGAATACCTGAAGTGACATTCAGGGCACATGGCGTAGACAGTCATATCGCTCTCAATTTTGAGCGAGTTAAGAGCAGAGTAGAGACTTGTGGGTAATTGCCTTCGGATATTTGCATCATTAGGAGCCCAGTCTTCCATTCCATCCGAGTGTTGAATCTTTCGAACCGCCATGACAGAATCAATTATGAGACGGACAGCGCCGATGATGAAGTTACAAGGATCAGTAGCAAATCCCATGAGTACATGACAGACGACGCCTAATACAATAAGCAGTTGAGCGGTAATGTCCAAGTGAGAAACAGGATTCTGAAAGGCAGGAGCTAGACAAGTAAAGTCAATACAAGATAATTCAAAAGTGTATGATTACTTACAACTATCCACTACTATTGGTTGAGTTTCGGGCGGCAGGGAAGGAAGAATACCCTCGACGAGAAGAAGTTTGTTCTTCACGCTATCCAGATACTGTGATACAGCAACTTTTCGAGTTTGGACCTCCTGCTCTTTCTCAAGTTTTACTCCATGTAAAGAAGCCTCAAGGGCTTCGACTTGCGTGGTAACCTCGTACAGGCGAGATCGCAGAACTGCTACAGCATCATCATTGAGGGGTTGGTCATCGGTAGGTAAGTCCAACAATCCATACAAATGGCGCGCTTGTACCTCAACCATGTCGATGATCCCTAGAGCAAGCTTTACCCTAGATTTCTGCGGGGAAGCGCTGTGAGGACTACGGCTAGGAATGGAAGCCCGCGTCAAGTTCTGCTTCTGCCAAGGCAGGGCAGAAGGACCAGATCGAGGTTTGGGTGACTTAGTCGTAGAAGGCGGAGTTGGTGTAGGAGACGGAGTTGGTGAAGGAGGCGGAGAAGGAGGAGTTGGTGAAGGAGGCAGAGAAGGAGGAGTTGATGGACCCGATGAAGGTGATGAAGATGCTGAAGATGTCTCGGTGTTTACAATACGCTGAACACCGTCTAGGATCTCAGACACCGGAACGGTGCCGAGACTCCCAGGATGGCGAGGAGATGCGGATACTTGAAACTCCTGACCAGAAGTCCACAGTTTGCTAGACTGCGCCGGTATGTCGGGACCTTCGTCGGTGAGGGTTACAGCGGTCATCAAATCGGCGAGAGAGTCAAGCTGGTAAAATGTATGAGTGGAAAGGCTCAAAGAGGACACATCGTTTGGTCTTACCTGGTGGGTCAAACCATCTTCCTGAAGACCTTGAGACTCCTTTTTCACATAGTTAGGAATGGAACGAACGGAAACATCAAATGAGTGCATACCTTCTGTTTGTCTTCCAGCGCACGTAGGTGCTGGATTTTGTTGGTTTTAATCACTCGATGAGGACCAGGAGATAGGCCACAAGTGCAGAGATAGGTTTTCGAGCTCATCTCACTATCGTATGAACGTTAGGGAGGGATTGACAATTGCGGTGAGTGAATGGATGCGAACAACAAGCATTTAAATAAAGGGAAAGATGCTTTTGTTCCAAAAAGATAATAAAGACGATGATCATGACAAAAGCTGCAACCGCACGTGCACTTTCAGTCCACCCTAACCCTAACCCTAACGGGGTTCTAGTTCTATATTTCACAACAATTTCAACGATTTCGACGATTTCAATTTATTTATGGTCTTCTAGTACACATATGTGTGTTAGTACTAGAACCGTAAGCAAGTCATACAAGAAATGGTAATATGCAACTAATACAAAAAAGCAATCCTACAACGAGATACAATCGAACTACACTACATCAGATTACGCTGTCAAGGAATTCAGCTGCAAGTTTTTCGTTTATCTGAGCTAACTTCAGAGCCTTATGAGTAAACCTTATTGACGACTTCCATTGAGCGGCAGACATGAGCTTCGCTGTTCCTCCATGGATTTGATCCAGACGATTCTTATACCAGCGCTCGCAATCAGCGTTCCATGTCCCAATATTGAGCCCGGAGTGAGCCCATGCTGAAGGTTTGGGCCACCAAGATATATCAGAAGTTTGAGGGCCATTGGGACCGTTAACTTGTCCTGAAGTAGAAAGTGTTAAAATCAATGCCACTTGGGAAGCAGATGCACTTACCTGTATCGACCCTATAAACGCCACATATCAAATCGATCTCTTCAACAGTGAGCTCATCATCCCAGTACCCAAGGGAAGGGTCTCCAGAGCTTTTTTGACAATGTCCGAACTGGAGAACATCGTCTGAAGGCCCGTGTCCCACATCCTCAAAAGTTATAAACTGCTCTGCCAAACGCGCAATTATCCCACCCTTTAGTAACGCGGCGCGTCCCCGAGGTGAGTGAAAAAAGTCCTCTAAAGTGGTAAGATACGAGTAATAATCAACCTCAGTGAATTGATAGTATTTTGGGCGATATCCAAGTGCTGAACTCCACGTCCGTGCAGTGGTGAAGCAAGTAGACCTTGGCGGAGCTCGGATGCAAGTCCGAAGAGACCGCAAACCAGACAACAGATCAGGAACCATACAATCTAGCCTTGGTTTCTTGTCATCACCAATGTCGATGCCACGCAGTATTTCTACCACCGTTGTAGGACTCGAAATAACAATCTCATATTTTAGACCATCCTCAGGCAACGGCGTAAGAATGTATGACTTTTGGCTGTCAAGAAAATCTGTCCGAATAGAAAGCAACGAGCGAGCCTTGCAGAGGTCGTCTTTAGAATGGAGAAGGTCAATATAATCTGCGGGTATGGCAGAAATACCAGCAGTATCTGACTGCATGAGATAGTGAAAGAAGTTCTGCAGATGACATTTCACATCGTCAGCAGGCATATTGTGACCATGTCCTCCTAGAAACTTTAGAACCTGGCTCCATGCTGGAGCACCAGGAAGGAGTGTGCATTTATAATTTGGAATGAGGAAACCGTATCGATCGTAGGCAATGTCTAGAATAGGATTGACTTGATGTTCACCACTTTCAGGAAAATCGGCGAAGTGAAGGCGCCCCAAATCAGCCTTGGCAGAAAGGTCTGCTTCCAGGGTTTTGAGAACATTCGGTTGAGAATCCTCCTCCTTCCCCTCCTCTAAGATGACTGCACCACAGTCGTCTTCGAATTCCGGCTCCGGGCAATCGTTGGGGTCGAATTCAAAGCAGAGGTCCCATTGATCGTGGAAAGAGTCGTAGCGACGTTGATTCACGCCATACTGACCCCAGTGGTACTCTGCATTATTACGGCCACCAGGACGTCGAATGAAAAATCCAGGGAGCTCGGATTTCTCCCATATGAAGATAAGTGCCCCACGTCGACCTGGTACTATCTGTTTTTTGGCATTCTCTTGACGAGCAAGGCGTCTTTTACGATCACCGTCAGTTTCTTTCTTCGCCCGCTCTGCATTGCTTTTTTTTCGACGTTCAAAGAACGCATCCATGTTTTCCCCAGGACGTTGTCCGCTGTTGGGTTCTACAGGAGGGAACTGAGGAGGGAGGAGAGTGTGTTCTTCAGCACCAGCAACCAGTCGATTTGCTTCAGCTGTCTCTGCAGCATGGGTAGCAGCGAATCGACTTGCTTCATCTGCTTCTGCAGCTTTGGCAGCAGCGAGTCGACTTGCTTCGTTTGCTTCTGCAGCAGCAGTGAATCGTTGCTCTTCTGATTTGACAAACCTCCTGAACTGATCGTTACCAATGAATTTTCCTTCAAAACGCTGAGCAGAAGGGGATGTGGACTGCAGGGGAATTGTACGGGGAAAAGCTCGTTGCCGAAGGGACGAAACTTCTGCAAAGGTTGGAGGCCTAGGCAATTGCGGCTTTCGAAACTTCTCAAACGTGTCGCACGCGTTGTAGGATCCCCAGCTGAATACAATCTGTTCAACGTCGCGCCAAATTTCGGGTAGCCAGGCAAGGAAATGACACGAGGGTACGTCAATGATTCCACCAACTCGATGGACTGAAGCATCAAGGGTAGCTAAAAGCTCCGCAACCCATTGATGGTCTACACCACTGCGCTGAGCGACCTCAGTGCGCCAAGCTCTAGGCTTGGCAATCTTTTCCATGTGCGCGTCCAGCAACCTCATCCATAGTGAAACAGTGGCCATCAAAGGCACAAATGCGTTCTTGGATCGATATGCAGCTATCTGTGCTGTCTTCTGGCTGCGGTAACTTCGAATATATCCGTATCTCTGAGGTTCTGGCCAGTAAGTGAATTTGGGTGGAAAAGCAATGTTAAAATCAAGCTTGCGCATTGCAAGCAGAACCCGCGACATGTTATATTCCAATGAGGCCCATTCTACCATTAAACTTGGGTCCAAGCACCACGACAAGTCTGGTAGCTGGTGTATGGGAGCAGTGTAACGATGAACAGGTCTCAGACGGTCGAATAGACGGCCTGCAAAGGGCGCCTCAGGAATGAGTAGGAGGTATGGATACGAGGAGGAAATCCAGTTCAGACGATGCAGGTTACCCACACTAGCTGATGAATGACATGGCGCTTCTTCGGAGGATGGGAGGAATGGAAAGAAATTTTGGTCGCCACGGTAGACAGTGAATACACGGTCACCAACGAGAGCATGAGGGGTTTTAAATGCGTGTATTTCAGTTGTGGGGACTGTAGAGCGTGCAGAGGTAGACGACATGACTGCGCTAGGACTACTAGTAAGAGAACTACTGGTGCCACTGGAGGATTTATCAGGCGTTGAACGCTTGGCAAATGTCAGAAATTCTGCGCTAATCATAAAATGAGCTAAAAAAAGAACGTCAGTGAGAGGCTATCGGAAAAGAAAAGCTACTTACGAGGTTGGGTGAGAGCAGTCAACTAGTCAACGTTGGCGTTGAGTTCAGAGTTGAGATCTGAGAAGACAAAGACAATCAATGAGCGCTTAATAATTCATGAGCGCTTGGTAATGAAGTACAAACCAAAACAAACTTCTCCTTCGACTTCGACTGCTCAATATATCTTACAGTCACCGCTCGAGCGTTATGTCACGCTATTTGACTTTGCTTCTTACCATTATCTGTGCTCGAGGAGCCGTCGATGTGCAACTCGAGTGCAGGGTAAACTTCCCTCTATAACTCTTACTTGCCCATGTCGTGTCCAACTAGCCGTAAGTGTGCGAGTTGGATACGGGGCGAACTTTGATCACACTGCCCTCTCCTCTAACCCTCCTCTTACATCTTCGAATCCCATATCTGGTCCCTTTCCTGTACCCGTCCCAACGAACCAGGCAACGACTCAGGCTCCCCCAACTTGCCGTGTCACGAATCAAAAACAGGAAAGATTTCGTTCCTCCCTGACACTGGCGAGATGTTTTATTCACCGCGTCTGCAGCTTTATGGCCGCTGGTGCAGTTGATTCAGGGTTCCTCTCCTAGTGGACGATGTTGCTATCGAGGACGAGACTGCAGAAGTACGGCAATCGTCATCAAACCTCCTTCCTTTACGACCGTCACAACCTATAGCCCTTTCGCTCCCCTTCTCCCTGCTGTAGGTTGTCAATGACGTCAATACGATAAGGAGTCTCTGATCCGTTCAACGGATTACAGGCTCTGTTCTTAACTAGCAAATTGACGATGAAGAGTCTCTGAACCTACAACGGATTAGAGCTCTTAACTAACAAATCATTGTCGATGCCAGCGTACTCTACGCTGCTCAAGGAGGACGTTTCCACGATATAGAGGCCTTGCGAATACGATGAAGAGTCTCTGAACCGTTCAACGGATTACAGACTCTGTTCTCAACTAGCAAATCATCTTCGTTGCAGTGCCAGCGCACCCTACGCTGCTCAAGTACGACGTTACCATGAGTAAACCGTAGTCCGATGTTTACATGATTACTACTAAATCGATGCGCTTGAGTCTGAACCACCAGCGGCAGTAACCAAGAATTCAAATGTTTCCTGCGACACTTTCAAAACTTCTTCAACCCACCAATCCTGCTGCTGGGATAACCATTGCTGGTTATACAGCGCTCTAGGCAGACCAGCTGGAGCCTCTCTAGTACTCTCTACTACCGATCTCACTCGAGGCAGGGCTCTGTTACCGCTGCGAGTACTTTGCTTTTCCCTTTCCTGGGTCGCATGGTCGATTTGCATCATGTATTCCGTTACCTGCGGAGCTCTCCAACGACATAGGAGAATGTTGTAAACCTTGACGGTTTGTCCATTGGACAAGGAGGTAACTGTAGCCTCCTCATCGGACATGCCGTTGACAGAGAGCAGTTCGAGCAGTCGGACGAGATAATACCATATGTCTTGATCTGGCCCCTCCTCCCGGGCACGGATTGTCGCGGTGTTTAATCGTTTTTTAAGTTTCTACATGACTTTGGTAAGTTGTACGCTCACTGTTGTAATGAAAACAAACTCACCTCATTGCGTAGCGATCTGCAGCCTACCCTTCCCCATCTCCCAAGGAGGTAGTTGTCAACTCGATCCTTCACCTCATCATCAGTCTCGTACCGCCAAGATCCATCCGGGAGGTCAACGATATGTGGTTGTTTCATGGACCAGGAAGTTTTTGCTTCTTTCAACTGGTTCTCCAGTAGTGCACGGATGTAATACTCTGTCACGTCAGGCAGATTCCATCTCGCCGGATCTTGGTTCCGAGCTTGGACGATGCTGGAGTACAGGCGGGTGATGATAGCCTGGTTCCACCGAGTGTTCTTGCTATCGCTCAAGTCGAGGACGAGGTTGTTGTTGCTTGGCCCGAGTCCTACTCCTTCTTTGTATGCCTCAACATCTCCAACATTGGCAGACTTGTATTGGCGAAAGTCGGCAGCGGTAGCTATCTTGAATGTCTCCTTCCAGATCTCCCGGATACACAGCTAAAATGAACAATAAATTCCTAATTCCTGCGCTTTACTCAAATCTTACCTTCCAGAGATTGTCCATCTCCCTTCCGATCGTACTTTGCACCTGCTTCTTATTGTCGTCAATCGCTTTTTGACGGCTCCTGCCTTTAGCTTTATGGCTACTACTGTCCCTATCGATGACAACTTCCCCTAGCTGATTTAGCAGGGTCCGTATCAGTCCCACCACGCTTCGAACAGATTCAGGGTCGGCGGGGTTGAAATTCTCCGTGGCTTGATTAATGGAGTCTGCCAAAGATGAAGTGCTGGGCTGAGCTGAAGTGGCGGGCGATGATTGGGATGTAGATGGGGTCGAGGAAGGCATCTGATATGGGAGTTTAGTAGTTTCTATTGTCCGAGCTCGAATGGTGGCCGCGTTTCTACGTTTACGCGCAGCGGGGGATATAAATCTGGGAAGGCTATGTGGTGTGGGCACTGGGATGAACTGAGAATTTGTCGATGAAGATGATGTTTGTGGTGAGGAGTGGTTGTGAGGGGCTGGGTTGGGTATCTGAGCTGTTGAACCACTCGTCGATGTGGTGACTGTCAATGCTCCCGGTGCATGTTGGGGGTTGCTGTGAGCCGCAAGGGCAGGTCCGGGTTTTTGACCAGATGAGCTGTTCGACGCAGCGCGGGGGCTAGCAGAAGGTCCTGGATGCGAGGGCACCGGCGTCGATGATGAGGCTTGTGGTAGGGATTGGTTGTGGGGGGATGAGGTGGGTATTTGAGTTGTCCCAGATGATAATATTCGCTGAACAACACTGGTAGTGGTTGTCCACCGATCTCCTGGTGCATGTTGGAAGTTGTTGTGAGGTGCAGGGGCAGGGGTAGGTGTTTGATCAGCGGAGCTGCTCGATGCAGCGTGGGGTCTGGAAGAAGGTCCTGGATGGAGGGACGACGACTTTGTGCTTGCGTGCACTGGTGTAGATGAAGATGATGCCTGCTGTGGGGAACTGTTGTGAGGGGCTAGGGTGGGTATTAGTGCTTGCAGAACAGCGTTGGTAGTCGCAGTCGATGAACTCGGTGGGGCTTGTTGGAAGTTTTGGGGTGCTGGGGTGGGTATCGGTGCCCGTTGAACAGCTGTCGTAGAACTCCCAGTTGTCGATGATGACGTGCGTATGAGACTGGTCGAGCTCGACGAAGCGTAGGGGATGACAGAAGGTACTGGACGTTTCGTATTCTGCATCTGTGCACGAAGGTGGTATATTTCGGCATTCTTCTCATTCTAGACTCTTGTGAGTATGATGCCGTTTGTGTGTAGACTTTTAACTTACCAACGCTTTTGCACTTTCAGCCTCGAGCTCTTCCGTTCTGGAGTGGAGGAATTTCGACAGCTGTTCCACTTCTTCCATGTCTGCTGCGTCCTCAGCAGACATGTCCAATTCAGTGATTTCTGCCTGCTTTCCGCGCGAGACCTCCAACCTCTTCTGGACCTCCTCATCAACAGCGGACTCGAATTGTTGGCGCAGCGCGTGTATCTCTTTATTGAGCACAGATGCATTGAACTGGTTTAAGCTGTCTGCCTGCGCGCGGGCTGCAGCGAGATCGTCCTCGAGCATCTTTATATACGACTTGTCAACTACGCGCTTATTCACGAGCGTGTCTGCGCGTTGCGTCTGATACACCTTTTCTTCTCGAATCTGCGAAACATCAACATGAGGTGGATCCAAAACACGAAGTCATTCTTACTTCAGAAAGTTGTCTGCGCAGGGGGGCCCGGAGGTCAAGTCCCCGTCGTTTTTGCGGTGGACCATCCTGTTCGTTCTGCATCCGTACATCCTGTTCCTCCAAGATTCTCTGTTCCTGCTCTTCACCATGCATGGTTAATGCGTCTTCTTCCTGATCTATTGGTTGATGATCCTGTTGTAAATCACCATAGTGTGCTATTGAGTCGTCCTCTTCCTGATGTATCAGTTGATAGTCAGTTGTGAATATACAATCTATATGTCTGTACGAATACTTACATTGTGTTCGGGATCCATATCTACGTCCAAGTCTACGATGACTTGGTTATGCTCAATAGTAGGTTCATTGTCCAGCTCCATTGCCCCGGGCATAGCGTTGGATGTTTCGGACCATGGATTGAAAAATGCGGGCGGCATCTTTGGACGATGTGTAAGGGATAATGAGTGGGTGTTCAGTAGAGGAATCCGGCCTCTGGATATCGATTTGCAGATACGTTCAACGCGCAGGAAAGAAGAGCTTGGCTCAAAAAGGGTAGAGAGTAAAGTTGGCGATGTGGGTTTTACCGAGAGGAGACGTTCAACGCAATGAAAAAGAGCTCAGCTCAAAAGTAGTGGAGGGTTCCCCCCCCTCCCCTCTCCCTATAAACCTAGCACGGCATGCCGTCCTAGCTTCTGTCTTTTTGTTTATATCTTTTTGTCTACTTTTCTATTTGTCTTTCAGCCCTTTCGACATCTCCGTTCCTGAACTCCCTCAGAAGACTTTCAATATCATTGTTTTCTGGAGGTCTTGCGCACGCGCTCTGCTTAGCTGGGATCAAGATTGCGACATGGAATTGGTCTTCAATCCGACACGGTATGTATCTTTTTGTCTGCTGTGACAGTTGATACTTATCCCATTATCTTTATCCACCTGGCCTCTATCTCACGCTCGCAGATCCCTTTCTTGGGCTGCTTCTTTTTCATTGTCTTTCCGACTTCTTTGAAAAGTAAAAAGGTAGAGGATTCGATATCCTCCATCATTAAACTCCCCAGCTGGTCTGCTCTCCTTCCGCACGCCTTGCCATCTTCACTCCCCTCGGTCTTCACACTCATTTAGCCATGGTTAATCAATGATTATTTATTGATCCCAAACATGTAAAGCTTCTCTATTCATCTCTATCATTAGATGGCTAACACTCTTTTAAAGCTTAAAGGAACACTCGAGCTGCGAGCTCGGATCTACACTCCACGTCAAAAATCCCCAGAATATATCCACGTCCTCACCAGGACCACCTCTCCTCGGTCTTCCCAGCGATACGCGCTTGTCGACAGCCTCTTTGAAGCTCAGACCTTTCAGCCGCACACCCACGACATCTTTGTGTCTGTAAAGCACGGTCGGGCGACGGATACGTTCCGAGTATTTTTCAAACGATCCACTCGTTTGGCACATAATACCAATTTTGGGGTACAAGGCGATGTTGTGATAATGCGCTCAGCCAAGAACGCTCGTCACTCCGTTGTGAACTTTCGGGGTGCTTCAGACGCTCGTCTCGCAGATTATGTTTTAAAGCAGTATGCTTTCGTTCTAATCTTCTCAAAA
>Ga0116229_10010608_pt1 | contig 13789 bp, 13 predicted proteins | sample S1TSphgellanicum_3_FD_87313 | JGI IMG/M metagenome (GOLD analysis project Ga0116229, IMG submission 87313) | Host-associated microbial communities from peat moss isolated from Minnesota, USA - S1T2_Fc - Sphagnum magellanicum MG | ecosystem: Host-associated > Plants > Peat moss > Unclassified...
CCGCTTGCCGCGGGGTCAACCTCATCCGCCGCTCTGCGAACGGCTTGCCTCAAATTCTGGAATCGACCGAGGCCCGCCGCCGCAGGCGTCGGCTCGGTGAGGCTGGCGCCAGACAGCCGCCAGACATCCGCCAGCGCTGCGTCAGGCTTGCGCCACCCGATCACCGCGACCTCGACAGACTGAAGGTGCCCATATGGACCAATGCACCGTTGGTGCTTTTGAGCGCGGTCGCGAACGCGTGATTGAACTGCAATGAAATCAGCGCGCCTGTCTCAAATCCGGGACACGCCGTTGGCAAATCACATCCGCAAACTTACGCCCGCTGAAACCTCAGAGGAAGTCGACTATGGACGACGAGTACATACCAAATCGGGGCAAGCTTAACGGGGATGACCGGACCGGCGCGGCCTTGCATCGGGACCGGCAGACAGGCGGTGACAGCCCCCGGGGAACGCGAGATTTGAAGCAAAACCGGTGGCTTGCCTCCCACGAGGATCAACCGGATAGGGATACCGAGCCGCCATTTGACGTTCCCGCCATGGAATTCAGCTTTGACGGCAAGACTGTTCGAGCGGTGTCGGTCGACGGCCAAAACTGGTTTTATGCCAACGAGCTCTGCGCGGTGTTGCAACACAGTAATCCGCGCGAAGCGATCTCGTCACTCGATGACGACGAGAAGGGTGTAAGGATTGCTGACACCCCGGGCGGCAAGCAGAAAGTCAATGTCGTCAACGAGGCGGGCCTGTACCACCTTGTCCTCATGTCGCGCATGCCCAGGGCCAAGAACTTTCGCCGATGGGTCACCCACGAGGTGGTCCCATCAATCCGTCGGAGGGCGCTATCATGCGGATGCCTATCGGGGTCAGCAGGCTGAGGGGCCTGCGCTCAGCGGCGGCGTCCAAATCACCCTGCCCAAGGACCTGGGCCGATATATCATCATGGTCATCCCCGGCGAGCCGCCGCACGTTCGACGGACGGAGATCGACGCCATCCTCTCCGAGGGCGCGGCTTTGGACGTCGACCTCATGGCGTCTTGCCTGAAGACGATCGGCGCCTTCTGGCACAAGGTCGAGCATATGCGCGCCCTCGGGCTCGACCCGGCCGCCAGCTTCCCGAGCGACAGGCTTCAAAAAGCGGTCCTCGAGGGCCTTGAGATCGCCCGGCATTACGCGCGGGTCTACGACCGGGAGACGGCCGAGGAAGCTGAGCGGGTCCGGGCAGCCTGCCATGATGCTTCGGCGTCGGAGAAGAAGGGGTAGCGCGCAGACCTCGCGCGGCTGGCAACGGCCCCCCCGCTCAGGGGATGCCGGCGGTGGTCTCCCCCGACGCTGTCTCGCGCAGATCACCCTCGGCGGTGATCCGCGGTGGACGGTCGGACCATCGGCCAGCTGACACGCCGGCCAGACTGGGATGGCTGAGCTCGGCCGCGCGTCAAATGCTCCGGCTTTGTCCCCGACGCCGTTCGCAAACTCCCTCGCTATGGTCCCCGCACCAATGGAGGCGCGGATGGACACGCTCTCGAATGCGGCGGACGGCACGGCGGGGGCGTCCGAGCGGGAGCCGGATGAGACCCAGGAGGTGCTGGCGATCATCGAGGATCAGACCAGCCAGACGCTGGAGCTGCTGCGCAAACTGGTCGGCCTCATGGTGGCCAAAGAGGGCGGTCGGGACGGGCCTTCCCTCGAGGAACTGATCGCCACCATCATCGCGCACCAGCGCCAGATGGGGACAAGTCTGCGGCAGATGCAAAGCGATATCACCGCGATTGCCAATCACCTCCTCGTCAAAGACGCGCCGCCGGCGTCACCCAACGGCCATGGCGGTGCCCCGCTCGGCCACTGAGCGATGCTCAACTTCCGCAAGATCGCGGCCACTTCGAAGGGCCGCCTGCTCCTGCGTTACTTCACTGAGGATACGCCCGAGCCAATCCACCCGCCGGCGATAGACGCCCAGGGCCGCCGGCTGGAAGGCGGCGGCCGGCTCACCGCCTACTACACGGGGCGCGATAGCCGGGCGACCTGGCGGTCCGACATGCCCGCGATCCTGGCGAAGTCGATCGGCATCAACCCGCGCGCCATGCCGCGCGACGTCGAGCTGTCGCGGCTGTTCGAGGCCCGTCGCGCGGACAACGGCGAGGCTTGGTCGCGACACACGCGCAAGCTCAGCGGCTTCGATCTCGTCTTCAGTCCGCATAAATCGGTCAGCCTGGCCGCCGAGTTCGCCGCCACCCCTGCGGAAAGCGCCCAGATCTGCAATGCCGTCGACCGGGCGAACGACCGCGCGATGCGCCACGTCGCCCAGGTCCTCGGCTGGGCACGCAAGGGCGCCGGCGGTGAGGCTGGTGCCGATCCAGGTGCCGTGGGATGGGTCACCTTCCGCCATCATACGGCCCGACCGACGTTGCACATCCAGGATGGGCGGGGTGGCGAGACCTACCTTGTCGACGCGCCAGTCGCCGGCGATCCACACCTTCACCTGCACAACTTCCTGATGAACCTTGTCGTCACGGCGGATGGCCGGGTTGGATCGCTCGACACGCGTGCGCTCACCGACGCCCGGGTCAAGGAGTTCGGCGCCTACTTCCAGGCGGTCCTTGCCGATGAACTGCGACGCCTCGGCGTGCGGATCGGCTACGACGCGAAGAAGGAAGCTGTGGTCGTGCTGGCGGTTCCTGAAGAGGTCAGTGCTGTCTTCAGCAAGCGCGACAAGCAAATCCTTCAGAAGGCGAAGGCGTTCGCCAAATCCCGCGGCCTCGACTGGAATGACATATCCGCGGACCGGAAGTTCGACATCGTCCACGAGGCAAGTGCCGACGGACGCCTCGGCAAAATGAAAACCGACGAACGGCGGATCTGGCGCGAGCAGGCGGTCGCGCTCGGCTGGCAGCACGAGACCGTCCTCGAGGGGATCGAGCATGAACATCTGACAGACGCCGAACGGTTCGACCGGGCCTATGAGTTCGCGGCGCGCTACCTGGCCGACGAGTTCCACACCGCGGCGGTGATCAGCCACGAGAAGCTTGGCATGTATGCTGCCCGTGGCCTGATCGGAACCGGCGTCGCCGGCGGACCGGACGACATCAAGCGCGTGGTCGAGCGGCTGGAGGAGCGGGGCATCCGCTTCAAAGGCGAGCACGTCGCGCTGGTGATCGGGATCTTCGATGACAAGGTGCGGGTCTCGAACACCGCCCAGATCCGCATCGAGGAAAAGCTGGCTGCGCTGGCTTGGGAGAGCGGCCGCGACCGCTCGGGCGCCCTATCGGTGACGGCGCTGCGGCAGGCGATGGCGCGATCGGGGATCAACTTCACCGCCGAGCAGCGCGCGGCCGTTCATGCCCTGGGGGAGGGCGGCGGGCTGACCATGCTCACCGGCGTCGCGGGCTCCGGCAAGACCACCCTCCTGCAGCCGCTGGTGGTCGCCTGGAAGGCCGACACGACCTACAGCGGGCAGGGCAGGGACGTCCTTGGCGCCGCCACCGCCTGGCGCCAGGCGGACGCCCTGCAAGATGCCGGCATCGATCGAACCTACGCCTTGCAGCCCCTGCTCCGGATGATTGACGCGGGCGAGTTCCAGCCGACACACAACACCGTCCTGGTTGTGGACGAAGTCAGCCAGATCGGCCCCAGGCCGATGCTCAAGCTGCTCGAGCTGCAGGCGCGCACCGGCATGACGATCAAGATGCTGGGCGACCGCGAGCAGGCGCAGGCGATCGAGGCCGGCGACTCGATCGAAATCCTCCGCCGCGCCCTGCCGCCAGAAGCGGTGCCCGAGTTGCTGAGCACGATCCGCCAGGGAACCGCGCGCAGCCGCGAGATCGCCGGCCTGTTCCGGGAGGGGGACGCTGAGGCGGCTCTGGCCAAGAAACGCGCGGACGGGCACGCGGTGATGGCCGGCGGCGACCGTGAGCAGGTCGTGGCGCGGATCGCCGACCTCTACATCTCCCGTCGCGACGTTCTGGTGGCATCTGGTGGCAAGCGCGGCATCACCGTCACCGCGCCCACCAACGACGACGCGGCCGAGATCAGCCAGGCCATCCGCGCCCGGCTCAGGGACCGAGGCGAGATCGGCGCCGACGAGCAGAGCTTCCGCGCGATCGACCAGCGCGGCACCACCTACGACCTGCCAATCGCCGTCGGCGACCGCCTGCGACTGTACCGGCGCACCTGGGGGAAGATCGACGGGCGGAACCGCGAGATCGGCAGCAACGGCGATATCGTCGAAGTGCTCGGCCAGGACGCCAGGGGCCTGCGGTTGCGGAACAGGCACGGCGATATCGCCGACGTCGAATGGCGTCGTCTCAAGGACCAGGCGACAGGCCGGCTCTTCCTCGGCCTTGGGCACGCGCTCACCATCGACGCCGCCCAGGGCATCACGTCGGACGAACATATCAACGCGCTGCCGCGCGGCACCTCCGGCGTCACCGCCTTCACGACCTATGTCGCCGAGAGCCGCAGCCGTGGCACGACATGGACGGTCATCTCCGAGGCGGCGGTTCACGAGGCTGAACGACACCAACGGGCGCTCGGCGACGCCACGCCGATCACCCGGGAGGACCTCTGGGCCCGGGCGGCCAGGGACATGTCTGAGAAGCCGTATAAGGCTCTCGGCATCGACCTGCTGGCGGCCGCGCGGCGGGACCGCGAGCGCGCGCGTGACGACTACATGGCATGCCACCAGCAGCTGGAGGCAGCGGAGCTGAAGGATCCTGAGTTCGGCGCCAGGGCTTTCCAAAGACTGCGCTCGCTGGCGATCAACGCCAGCCTCGGCCGGCACCTTGCCGCGCTTGATCATGCCCTGCAGGAAAACGGCGCGACGATCGGCGAGATGACGCAGCGCCGGGAGGCGGCGTCCCATCTGCGCGCGCTCCGCGCGGAGGCGGCCGCGGCTGAAAGCCAGATCCGTGATCCGGAACCGGACGCGCAGGCGGGCCCGCCAAGCCCTGGCGACGGACCCGCAGTCTAGCCGCCTGACGAACGCTCGCTCCCAATCACAAGGGGGACTGGCGCTGATGGTGGTGTGGGGGATTGCGTGCCGGCGCCGCAACTGTCGCGGACAGCTTTCTGATCGGCGCGGCGCCGCTTGCCCATGCCCACGACAGCGTTCGCGGGCACTCGTACGAACGGGGTATTCGCGACGCGATCCGCCTACTATCGAATACGCATGGTCAATGCCCTGCCTGAGTCACGCCTGTTGAAAAACCCCGGCCTCACCGCCCTCATAGGCGCGCGCAGCCTGTCATCGCTCGGTTACCAAATGCAGGCGGTCATTCTGGGCTGGCAGATGTATGCGCTTACTCACAGCGCTTGGTCGCTCGGGCTGGTCGGGCTGGCGCAGTTCGCACCCTTCCTGGCGCTCGTATTCATCGCCGGCACTGTGGTGGATCGAGCTGATCGGCGGCGCATCGCCATCATCTGCCAGGGCGCCGAAGCGGCGGCCGCGCTCAGTCTGGCGGTGATTTCAGTGGCACATACGCCCACCCCCGCACTGCTCTACGCCCTGGCTGCCGCTACCGGCGCCGCGCGCGCCTTCGAGTCGCCGAGCCTGCAAGCCCTGCTCCCCAGCTTGGTGCCGCAAGCCGCCTACCCGCGCGCGGCCGCCCTGTCCGCCTCGGTGTTCCAATGTGCCGGCATCGCCGGCCCCTCGCTCGGCGGGCTGCTTTACGGCGCCGGCTCGGGAGTGGCGTATGCGGCGTGTGCGACGGCCTTTGCGCTCGCTGCCGCAAGCAGCGCCCGGCTGCCCGCGCGGGTGCTTGTGAAATCCCAGTCGCCACCGACCCTCGCCTCCTTCTTCGAAGGGGTCGGCTTCGTGGTCCGCCGGCCGGACATTTTGGGGGCGATCTCGCTGGATCTGTTCGCCGTGCTGCTCGGAGGCGCCACCGCCCTGCTGCCGGTCTACGCCGGCAGTGTGCTGCATGCCGGGCCACTCGGCCTGGGTCTGCTCCGTGCCGCGCCCGGGATAGGCGCGCTGGTTGTCTCGCTTGGTCTGTCACGCCGACCGTTAGCGCGCCATCTCGGACCGGCCATGTTCTTGGCGATCGCCGTCTTCGGCGTCGCCACCATTGTTTTCGGCGTGTCCACCTCCTTGCCGCTGTCGGTGGCTAGTCTGGCGCTGCTCGGGGGGGCGGACGTGGTCAGTGTCGTGATTCGGTCCACCCTCGTGCAGCTTCGGACGCCGGATGACATGCGCGGCCGCGTGGCGGCGGTGAACCTGCTGTTCATCGGCTCCTCCAACCAACTCGGCGAATTCGAGAGCGGAACCTTGGCAACCCTCATCGGCGTCGTGCCCGCTGTTGTCGCCGGCGGACTTGGAACGCTCGCGGTGGCAGCGATCTGGATGGTCCTGTTTCCTGGCCTACGTCGGCTGGACCGTGTCTCGTAATGGCATGAGCTGTGAAGGGCGGGCCGAGAAAGCCGGGCGCTTGCGATCCCGACCGGTCGAGACCGGGTAACCCGGGGGTCAGTCGGCGGCATCATGCGCAGGCACCCAGTTCCACCGGCCGTCGCGCCAGACGTATTGGCCGGGCAGGAACGATCGATATTCCGTCGGCCGCAGCTGGGTGTCCGGCGGGATCCAGACATCCTGCGCCCCCTTCAGCTGCCAGCGGCCGGGCAAGAGCACGAAGGTTTCTGAAGGTGCGGGCGGCGGCATCATTGGTGGGGGCGGTGTGATGGCGGAGCCGGTATCGGCGGGCATGATATTGTCCGTCCGCGTGGTCGCCCGTGCCGGCCGCAAATCGATCATCTGTGCGTGCGCCGTGGCTCCGACTGCGCTCCAGACACACACGGCGACCGCAGCACGTCTCCAGTCGCGGTTCATGACCCATCTATCTCTCCGTCCCGTCGGCCGCCCGGCTGCACGTAAGCGCGCTGGCGCCGCCTGTCCGGGCACGCTCACGCTGCCCTGCGCGTCTGCGATTTCTGATGGATCCGCTCCACCTGCTCGATGACCGCCTCCAGCCGAGCCTGGAACGCCTCCAGCCCGATCGGCGGCGGGTCGATCCGCACCGCGCGGCTCAGCGCCAGATCACGCTCGGCCAGGATGACCAGCGCCGTCTGGTAGGCGCCGGTCGCCGACATCCCGGCGGCCAACTCGATCGCCGATAGGCGCTCCAACAGTTCCCCATCAATCGGCTCGCGTGGTAACTCCGTGGCGGCGGGGCCCGCCACCACCGTCGCGCTGGCGGTTTCCAGCATCGGCGTCACTGCTGTCACCGGCGAGCCATCCGCCGGCGGCGGTGGCGGCGGCGTGAGCTGTTCCTCGGGCAACCGACCAAGCGCATCGATGGCGGCGCGGGCGCAGGTGCGGCCATCACTGCCAGCGGATGCCGCCTCGGCGAAGGCCCCCACCATCGCGACGATCGCGGGGCTTTTTCGCTCGGCGATCCCAGGGGTGACACGTCCGGTGGCGATGGTCTTCGCAATCGCTGCGATGCTTGCGGCGCGCACTCGCATTTCACTGGGATCGGGTGCCGGCAGCATGAGTGTCCGGCCCAGCCGCTTCGGGCCGGAGTCATCGATCTTGGCGTGGAAGATGCGCGCATAAATGCGGCGGCCGCCGAACAGAATGATGGCTTCGCCCTCGTTGAGCGAGGTCAGGTCCCGCCAGTCGATGCGCGAGACGGTCCGCACATCGGCGTGCCTGGCCTCGCGATAGGCCCCGTCCGACGCACCCTGGTAGGATGTTGCCTGGGTGACGTTGGTCTGCCCGGCGGTGTGCTCGATCCACTCACGCGTGCGACCGGCATCCTGCTGGCGCATGGCGATCGTAAGGTTCGCGTTGCCGAGCAGGCTCGCGGTCTTTTCCCCCAGGCGTGCCCAGATACCGCTGACTTCCTGAAAGCCCAGCATGAAGCAGATGTTGAGACCGCGACCCATGGCCAGCATCCGGTCAAGCCCGCTGGTCGCGTAATATGCCAGCTCGTCAAGTACGATCGGGAATGGCGTTGGTCCCATACCGGGCTTGTCGCGTGGGGTGTAGTCACCTTCCAGCGACACGCCCAACAGCTGCGCCATCATGCCGCGAAGCGACGCGACGACCAGCTTTCCCAGTGCGGCAAGTGTGGCATCGGAATTATCCAGTGCCGGCAGGTTCACGACCAGGATGCGCCGGTTGAGCACCACGTCGCGCATGTCGATGTCGCTGTAGTGCGGTCGGAAGATATGGGCGAGCGAGACAGTCAACTGGGTGAACATCTCGGTGAAGTAGAACTGCGCATAGCCATGCTGTTCGAAGGGCTTGCCGCCACGCTGCTTCTCCAGCGGGATGGTGGCATCGTATCCCGGCACTTCCGCGAGGTAGGAGCGCAATGGCCAGGTGAGTTCCTCCGATATTTCGTTATCGACGTTCAGTTTGGTGATCTGACCCGTCTCGGGATCACGCAGCTCTACGATCTTCTCCATCGCCAGCTTCCAGATCCACGGTAGCTCCAGCGACGAACGGATGAGCTCCACATTCAGCGGCACGCCCTTGTGGTCGCGCAGCCACACCAGCACTGGCGTGATCGTGCCGAGCAGCGCCTGCGCGCGGCCTCTGAAGACGCCGTTCGGATCGCCCTCCTTCTGCTCACCCAGCAGGCTGACCAGAAGCTCCTTGATCGCGTCCGGCGTGCCGATGGCGAAGGGATTGAAAGTATGGCTCTCTCTCAGGCCTGACGCGACCATGAAGTTGAGAACCCGGACGTCGTCGTCGCGGCCGAACCGGCGGGCAAGGCCCATCACCTTGGCGAACAACTCGCGATCGGCCTTCGCGTCGACCAGCACAAAGCCCGATCCCTGGGCCAGGGCATTGGTCAGCAGACTGAGGATCGTCGTCGTCTTGCCAGCGCCAGTGGTGCCGGGGATGGAGATGTGGTGACGGAAATCCGCCCCGCTCGCCCACAGCTCGTGGCCGTTGATGTCATTGCCGATATGCTGCGTGCCATCCGACCAGCGTGGCTTGCGGCTGCCGGGTTCCGGATCATTGTGGTCGGGCCGTGCGGCGGACGCGGGGAGCCGTATCGGCAGGATGACCCGGCGGGTGAGCACCCAGAGCGCGTAGAGCGCCGACACCGGGACGGTGAGATTGACGACCGCCGGTTCCACGACGGTTGCTGCCGCGAATCCCCCCAGCACCAGCCCCGACGCGGAGCTGCGAAGTCCTTCGGACAGCCGTGTGGTGAAGGGACGGATGTCGCGATAGCTCTGCGCGCCAGTCCGCTCATACTGCTCCTGCGGGCCTGCGATCTGCCGGGGGATTGCCATCGCCTCAGTTCTCCAGGCCGAACGGGTTCTTGCCCGGTGGCTGCTGCCCGGGTGGCGGCGTGACGGTCGGCTGCTGCTCGATCTGGCGCTGGAAAGCGGGGGGAACCTGATCCGCGCGGCGAGCCGGCGTCTCGCCGCCTGCCGCGGCTTGGGTTCCGGTGAGCATCATGTGCAGTCCCAGCGTGGCCACTGTCACCACCACCACGCCTCCCAGCACGCCCTTGACCATCAGACCCCCGACGCCAACCGCGGGATGCCGGCTGCGCGTCTCGTCCGGCAGCGCGAGCGCTGGCGTCTGGCCAATGAGAATCTGGACGTTGGCACCTTCAGGGATTTCAAGCCGCATGACATTCCGCTCCGTTTCCATGGCGCGCATCCTGCCGAGGGGTTCTGCGAACGGCCCCTGCTTTTCGCGGGCGGCATTGATAGCCGGGGCTCGTCCGTGCGCCCTGCCGAAAGCCCGCATGACAGGTTTTGTCGGAGGATTGGCTGCCTCAAGTGGGGCATGCGTGTTGTCGATCATCGTCTCACCTTCAGGGCGGGATCTGTGGGCTTGATTCTCACTCAACGGTCGTCGGAAGGGCGGCCTGCGATCCCCGCGCGCCCCAACCGATCGCCCGCCTTGCCTGATCAGCCATCGATGTCCGGCCTGGTTGTGACGGTGCCGGCTTTGGCAACCTTGCTCAGCGCTTCCAGACTGCGATCGATCGCGGGCTCATGCACCGGCCGGCCGACGGCGCGCTCGACCGCCCAATGATCGCGGGCGGCTGCCGCTTCCACACGCGGATTGGGATGCAGGTAATTCCCGACGACATCCGCCTCGTAGCCCAGCGAATGCAGTGCGTACCATAGCGGCCGGTCGACGAGCTTCAACCACGCGAACTGCGCCGGCGCCAGAACGCCGGCACGCAGCCGGGCGGCGTTGAGCAGCTGCATCATCGCTGGCATAGTATAGGCGTGCTGGGCCGTAATGGCGCGGGACGGCGCGAAGCTCTGACCGTCCAGGAGAAGTGCCTCGCATGCCGACACCATCGGAGCCGGAATTGTGAGCGGAGTTGCAGGCCCGTGTTCATCGGGGTCCTCGGCTGCCAGGCTCAAGGACAGGCCACCCAGCAGGTTCAGGGCGTCCTCGCGGCGCTCCTGCAGGTGCAGCCCAAAGACGACGAACATGCACCTGACAGTGGGGCTCGCCTGCTCGACGCCCGACCACGCCGGCCCGAGTTGCTGGGTCAGCCCGACGCGAGCGGCATCGGCATCGAAGGCGCCGCCTTTGAGTGCGAAGCGGCTGATCCATTCAGCCGGTGTGAGCGCATAGTCGGCGGGCAGCGGGGTGCCGGTAGCAGGTGGCACAAGCCGCAGCCGCCGACCGGCAAACGCCGCCGTGGTCGGGAAGGTCTTGACCTGTTCGGCAAACAGACTCTCGAGGTCGAACTGGCGCCGGAATCGGTTGGGCGCCGCGCGCACGGTGCAGATGATAGCCAGTGCCACGATCGTTATGGCGGCTGGTATCCGAAAGAAGCTGCCGACCGCATGAATGATGCCGTAGAGGTCGCGCAGTGTCACGCTCGCGGGGTCGGTCGCGTCCATCTGGCGATTGGCAAGATCAAACCGGTCCGTGAAGTGATGGAGGAAATTCATCTGCCAATCCAGCGCGGTCATCACCCAGGCACTGATCAGGGCATGGTGATACATCCACAACACGTAGCTCAGCACCGCCAGACCGACGACGATGACAATGAGATTGAAGGCGGTGGTGTCATCACTGGATGACCAGGACGGTCGTGAAGCGGGAGACTGCGCCATACTACTTGCTTCTGTTAGGGGGGTTGGCGGCGAGAGTCACGGCAGGTCCATTCGGCACGCCCGGCCCATAAGCGGCCCGCTGGACGAGGGCGCGTAGTCGAAGAATCTGGGCCAGCACCGCGTGCAAATAGGACCGCTTGTATGCCGGATCATGCGAGTGGTAGTAGCCGACGCCCTCCCAGAAATCGCCATGCGCTTCGTCGAGACCTTTGCGCAGGATCCATGCGCCCGCTTCGACGTTGGCGCAGAAGTTATCGCGTAGTGCAAAGTAGCTGGCACTTGTCGACGAATGCCAGTGGGCGGCGACCTCGGACAACCAGATCTGATTGACTTGCATCGGCCCGATATCGACGGTGCCGTTGGTGTTGTGACTCACCCTGCCCAATGAGCCCCCTTCGACATTGAGCAGTGTGACAAGGAGTGCCGGCGGGAGGCGATGGACATGCGCGGCGGCGAGGATGCAATCGCTGATCACCGCGTCGCGCCGCAGTGCATCTTCCGCATGCGCGGATCCTGCCACCAGCGTCACCGCCGAAACGGCGGCGGCAAGCAGCCGTCTCACGAGGCGGAAGCCGGTGCGATCAGCATTGCCAGTCGCTGCAGGCTGCGCACCCGCTCGGACGCGCCCTCCCACCAGTGGTTGAAGTCATTGATCACAATCATGTTGTCGGCGGTGATCTGGGCCGTTGCATGGAAGGTGGCGAGCATCACTGTGGAGAAGCTGCCGGCGCCGATCCCACGGAGACGGAACCCGAGAAAGGCCTCGGCGTCACGTGCCACGTCAAGGCCAAAGCCTTTACCGGTTGCCTCGCGCCAGACCGCCTCGCCCGCAGTCACAAAGACCGGCAGCAGGCCCATTGGCGAGGTTGCGGACTCAAGATCGACACTGTGCCTCTCGCCGGTCGCATCGTCGTCGATCATGACGGGACAGCCGGATTGCAGCAGCAGAACCCGCAGCGTGCGGGCGACCGCTTCGACATTGACGCTCATGCCAAACGCCTCCGATTCCAGACGGGCACGGCGGTGCGAACGGGCCCGACAAGCCAGCGCCGCACCAGACGAAACATCGCCGGGAGGGTAAGGCCGAAGAATGAGATGGCCGAGAAGAAGGCGAAGCCGGTCAGGGCGATATAGAGCGTCGTCCAGCTCCAGTAGACCATGACCGACAGGATCGGCAGACAGGCCCGTGCGTCGAGCATCAGGACGCGAACCGGCTGGCCAGTGTTACGCCACATCGCTCATACCCTGCGACGAAGTAGGATCCAGCGGTCCACCACGGCTGCGATTACCGAGCGGCCCATTCCGAACAGAAATGACGCGATGCCAAAGAATAAAGCGGACATGGATAGCGTCAGGATCGCGATGACCAAACCAGCTATTCGATACTGCCATGCCGCCGCGGTCGGGTCGCGAACAAATTCGCAAATATCACCATAGATGCCGGGCGACAAAATGAATGGATCCGGCCCCTCGGCTGAGCGTTCTGACGCCTGGCGCAACGATGAGGTCCAGGCTGAACAGGTTGACTGAAGCCCTGTGACCCCTGCGGTTACGTCGTTTGGCGGAGGCGCCAGAACGATTCGGACCTCTGGATGCGGTGCGGGCGATGGGGGGGCGAGCGTTGTGCTGACATGACTGGAGTCCGCGACCGCGTGCGCGCCGATCTCGGCGGGTGCCGCCTCCTTCGGCATCGGAGCAGCCGCTACCGGTGACGCGACCAGCAGCAATAAAGCGGCTCGCCGCGAGGGCTTTCCCGTACCGATTTTACCTTGTCTTGTCTTGATGTTTGTCATCCTGCTCTCCCTCTATCCGACCTGCCGCAATTCGAAGGCCGCCGTCGCCTCGGAGATCCGACGCGCGCGCAGAGCGTTCGCGATCGCCACCCGGTAGGACTGGCCCTGTTCATCGACGGCGCGACGGGTCAACGCCGGCCACTCACGCGGATCGCTGCGCAGGAACTGACTGCGCAGCGCCGCATCGAACACCAAATACTCGCGCAGCGCCGTCCGCCTGCCATCGACAGAAGGCGCCAGGCGCTGATTGATCACGAGCTGCAGAGACTGAGCCACCGCGGAGACCAGGTTCTCTCGCTCCGACGGCGGGCACAGGCTCGCGATGCGCTGCATGGTCAGGGCGACGTCGTTGGCGTGAACGGTCGTCGTCAGGACGTGCCCGGAGATTGCTGCTTGCACGGCCGCGTCCATCGTCTCGCTGTCGCGGCATTCACCGACGATGATATCAGTGGGCTCGCGCCGCATCGCACCGCGCACGAATGTCGCGAAACTCGGCAGGTCGCGGGGGATCTCGGTCTGGTTGATAGTCGAGGATGGACCGCGCACCCGCTCAAGGAGGAACTCCACCGGTGCCGCGCCCTCGACGATATTGAAGTTACCCTCCTGGTCCAGCAGCTTGGCCACTGTCATCCCCGCGATCAGCGTCGATTTGCCCGAGCCGGTCGCGCCGCTGACAATCACCATGCCCTGACGCGGCCTATAGGCGTCGAGGATGCCCGGTTCGACCAGCTGTTGCTCCAGCGGTGGCGGCATGTCGGCGATCGGGCGGAGCACGATGTTGCCGCCGTCCCGCCGTGACGTCCGGGTGGGCGTGGCATTGACGCGAAAGCGCAGTCGCGTGGAGCGGTCGATCGAGATCGCATAGGCGGTGTCGAAGTCATTGCCGCCCTGCAGGCGAGCCATGCCGTCGGCACCGTAGAGGTGGTTGATGATGTGGCTGAAGTCCAACTCGTC
>Ga0116229_10010610_pt1 | contig 13788 bp, 6 predicted proteins | sample S1TSphgellanicum_3_FD_87313 | JGI IMG/M metagenome (GOLD analysis project Ga0116229, IMG submission 87313) | Host-associated microbial communities from peat moss isolated from Minnesota, USA - S1T2_Fc - Sphagnum magellanicum MG | ecosystem: Host-associated > Plants > Peat moss > Unclassified...
GACAAGAGAGACTTGGAGATTCTGCAAGGTGCTGTTGTGGAGCACACGGTGCAGCAGCTCAGAGCAGCCCCTTGGGTGCTCAGCTCAGCCCCTTTTTACACTAGAGCCTGAAAGCCCATGACTTGAGTGCAGAGCTTCAAACCCTAATTGTGAAGCTGATGATGCCAGGGAGCTTGGGCTCTGTTCCTTTGCTTTCCAGCTTTGTTTGTTTGTTGCAAAGCCTGGTCACACTAGGGCCAGTGCAGAGCGTCGAACCCTAATTCGTGAAGCTGCATATGGTAGGGAGCTTGGGCTCTTTTGTTTTTGCTTTCCAGCTTTGTTTCTTTGTTAAAGCCTGGGGTACACTAAGGCTAGTTCAGAACTTCAAATCCTAATTGCGAAGCTGCTGATGCCAGGAAGCTTTGGTTCTTATGTTTTTGCTTTCCAGCTTTGTTTTGTTTGCTGCAAAGCCTAGGGGACACTAGGGCTAGTTCAGAGCTTCAAACCCTAATTTGTGAAGCTGATGATGGTGTAGGGTTTCATTTTCAGCACAGTTTTTTTTTGCTAATCAAGCTTTTGCTCGTTGCTTTGCCAGTGTGAGAGAACCCCTGGGGATGGAGGCTGGTGGTGCTCATGTGAGGATCAAAACTGGTGTACCTCGCTGGAAAGAAAAGGTAAATCTCTACAACTTTTCTTCTGTTTTTTTTTGCTTTTGCGAAGTTTGGAGAGCTTGAGCACATTTAGAGGACATTACTTTCTCACAATTTTGTTCTCGACAGTTGTAGTTCTGGTTACTTTGATGATGGACCAGATCCTTTGGTTTTCTATCATCTTCATCATCTTGAATATGATGGAGTTGGAAGAAGCATGTGAGCTTGCTCTTCATCTCTGCCTGAAGTGTTGATCTGGTTTTGCTCCCAGAGATGTGTTTCTATGAGGTAGTCACCCCTTGAGGATCTGGTCTGTGTCGTCATTGTCAGAAGTACTGCTAAATCCTGGCGTGTGATTGATGTTCATGGTGCAGTTGAAAGAGGTATGTATGCAAAGAGTGCGACAGGAACGCTACCAGTTGCTCTGGAAGATTCGAAATGGAGGCCAGCCTCCTTCAATGTCCACTGTCCACAATAGCAAGGTTTTGTCATGATGCTTATCACCTTCTTTCCATTCTTTCACTCTCACCTTCATAAGTGTTTTGGGTCAAAGATTACCAACAGTCCATCAGGAGCAGATCGACAGTCTTGTGCCTGATTTTTCAGTTTGTCTTGGGTGCCATAGGAAGTTGTAGCATCAGCTTTTGGATGCATAGTAGCTGATGAGCTCAACAAAGTGAAGCAAACATCACTGAATGGGCAAGGCCCTCATGTGGATGGACCCAATGATGAGGCATCTGGAGAGGGTGATATGCTATGGCAGTATGATACCATGGCATCACCATTGCCAGCAGAGCTAGCTGATGAAGATTATGAGGAGCTCATGCTTGTCATGGAACGTGCTCTCTATGATGATTTGCAAGCAGAGCTGCAGATTCAAGGTACAATTAACTTTCTACTAGAAAGAACCTACCCGCTTTTATCCTCATCATTTGCATCACCATTTGCATTGTCTCAGAGATTGTTTCCTGGGGTGAATCAGTAGGAATTTGAGATGCAAAGCATAGGCAAAGGTAATCTAGCAACCCAAAAGTTTAGGAGTGTTATCTGCTCAGAACAGTGTATGTTCAGAACAGTGTTAATTGTTCTTATGAAATGTTGTGCAGAAGTCAAACTGCTGGAGGAATATGAAGCTTCACGGGCTATAGAAGATGAATCACTGTCAGAACTTTTTGAACATTGGCAAGGGCTTCAAGTAGGTTTTCCCATGTACTTCTCTGTTGTCTATGCTTTCTGTACAAAATATGCTTTCAATCCCATGGGATACTCTCATGTCTCTTTAATGCCCTGTGGAAGCAGTGTGGAAGGATCATGTTCATAGGAAATGAGTCTCATAGGTCTTTGTCATGAAATTTGGCAAACCATTTTTGCAGTTAATACTAGATTACTGGATTGGTTTGCATTGGCATGTGTGGGTTTTAGATTCTTTGCACTGTTGGTTATTTTCTGTTTCCATGCTGTATGAGTCTTTGAACAAGGCATTACACAAAGTAGAACTATGACTCCCCATAACAATCTCTCGAAAAAGACTAAAATTCCTGTGAGCTCAAGCCATACCTTTGATATTCAGAACCTCTCCACCCTATAAGTAAAACCTCTGATGAAACTTCCTCCATCGTGTAGGAGGGAGGGGTTTTATGCCCTCTGTGTAAAGCAAGGCGTTTGCAACAGAACAAGCAGGTTATAACATGTGGATGTGGCAAGTTCCGACTTGACACTCAAGATGACCAGGTATGCAACTCTCAGTGCATTCTTTACTATTTCAATCTAAATATGTTTGTGTCTGAATATGCCTCCAATCCTCTGAAGACCCTATTATGTGTTTTCTCATTGCATGTTGTTGGCATGTAACCAAGGTACTAACTCATATTGATTGGAAAGGGTCTGTTGCGTTCCTTAATTGCAGTGAGCAACATGTACATTAAAACTACTTCTGTATTATAGGAGTGGAAATATTTTTCATAATTAACATGTTCTTATGCAGGTGGGCCTGGAATTTCTACAACAACGTTTGGCTGATGTTCACCAAGAACATAGGGACTCAGGTTGTCATGCCCAGCCTTCATTTTCTTTGGAGGACCGATTTGGCATGGCAGCCTTGTATATGACATGCTCTATTTGCAGAATCTTGGAGTGGGTCTTGTGAAAACACAAGCTTGTATAGAGCACGGTAGCTAGGTTCCTTCAATTTTTTTCTCTTGACAAATCTGGGGTTTTCCCCTTGGAGATTGTGCTTTTGCCCACAAGTTCATTTCATACAGGCTCACTCTTTTCTGTACAAAACATAAAGAACCATTTTGTATATGGTTAAACAAGCTCAGCAGTGTTTGCAAGATCTTATTCTCTCTAGCATGTATCACTGGGATTGTTGACAGGATTGTTTAAATTGATAAATTCTGCATTGTGCTGGAAGCCTGTACCACAAGACAAGGCAAGACCAGAAAGAGACTATCAACTACTAGTAAGGTTGTAGAACTAACCTAGTTTGTTCAGCATTCTACAACATCTTGACAAGAGTCGCTCTAGATTTGCAAGAGGGATACTGTTTGCTGAGTTAAAAGATGGTTCCAGGACATGCTAGGCAGAGCAGGATCTCTGTATGTTGATACATTCATTGAGCAGGAAAGCTGGCTGATGCACCTCTCAAAGTTTTGCTGAAAACTGGGATGTCTTAAGTTTACCTCATAAATGTCTTGTTAGGAAGTTGATGGTATGCTTGTGAGTAGATGATGGAACAATGCTGATCACAAAAGAAGCAAGAGAGCATTGGCGAATGATATATCAAAAAAAGACATGGTATAGTATCAGAAGATTGTAAGGACATAAAAGGAACACACCAAAGAACACAAGAAGGAGAATGGAACTTGGAGACATGATAAAGATGAGAGGTTCAGAAAATTGAAAGAAAGCAAAATAAGAAACAAAACTAAAGAGGAGAAAAATCAAATGAAAAAATTTGCATGAACCATGGTATAGTACTAGAAGATCATAAGGACACAAAAGGAACTGACGCAAAAAACACAGGAAGGGCAATGAAACCTAGAGATGTGATCAAGAAAAGAGGATCAAAGAATCAAACAAACACAAAATAAGAGATGAAAACAAAGATGAGAAAAAATCAAATAAAGAAATCCATGCTGCAAATAATCGATTCGAAAAAAAGTAACCAATCGTAACTAGTAGAGGCAACTACAGAGATAGACTCTTGGCTATGTGCAACAATCGCTTGTCCAAGAGGAGTTTGTGCACATAGAAACAATTAGGGGAAACATGAAAGAGCTCAATCCGCTACATTTCATTTTCTTCTACTACCACATCTTGGCAATGCCACAATGTTCTACTCTTCCGTGATGCAAGATTAAAGATTAGGATATGCAAAGATTACGATAATTGTTGCAACATTAGGACATAAATTTGCAAGAAGGTGCAACAATAAGCATCAAGGTAATATGCTCAAGATAAGATAGCTCTCCTAAGACCATGAAATCATGCACATAAGACTATTTCATTATCTCCGTGCAAAAGTTCTACAATCAAACTCTAAATTGAAAGCCTCGAGTAATATGCATGGGATACAATAGCCATGTGAACTATCTTCAAACCATGAAATTGTGCGCATAATACTATTTCATAATCCACTTCAAAAGTGCTACAATGAGATTTTAAATTGAAAGCATCATCAAGGAGATATGCTATGGATACAACAACCATGTGAATTATACCAAGACCATGAAATCACACAAAGAACATAATTTATTTCATAATCTCCTTGTAAATTTAGTGCCACAACAAGACTCTGAGATGAAAAGCATCATGAACTTATTCAGACCATGAAATCATGCACAGAACATTATTTCATAATCTCCTTGCAAAAGTGTTGCAGCTAGATTCTGAAACGAAAGCATCGAATAATATGCACAACAAATAATAACCATCATGTGAATTATACTAAAACCATAAAATCGCACACAAAATATTGTAAATTCCCAATCCACTTCAAAAGTGCTACAATGAGACCACAAAATGAAAACATCATCAAGGTAATAATATATTTTGGATATAATTTAAGCATTGAAATTTTTTTTGAATCTTTTCAATTTGTTTCAAATAAGACTTGAGAATTACTGCATTGGATTATTTTTAATTTCACCACAATTATGTTATTAATTCATGTGATATTTCATTATCTAATATCCTTGATTTCAAGTCTTCATTTTGTGTTTGGTGAAGTTTTTCAAGTCATAATTGTTTGTTAATAGTGTTAGAATTGTGTGCAAGCACAAGTATCAAATCCTTGGCACAAACTTCATTTTTGTATGGTTGTTGTAACCCTAGGTTTCATCGAATTAACTTAATATGCATGTTGAAAGAAATACACTTTGACATTACAAATGAAAATTTAAAAACTTGCAAAGTTGAAAAGAATGCAAAATTTGAGGTTTTAGGAAATAATTGTCATTCAGAAGGAAGTTGTATGATGCCATGAACAAGGGTGAATGCATAGTAAGGTGTAAATCTTTTTGATTGTAAAGTCTATTTTGAGAGTTTTTTTTAATGTATTCTTAAACGAAAAAATTGTAAAAAACAAAACAATTTTAAAACAATGTTAAAGTTGATTTTTTTTCCATGTCCAAGTTAATGGTGGCTTACTTTCAACTTTTTTGAACATTTTTATTTATTTAATGTTGATCATAAAAAATATTTTTTTGGATATTGATGTATTATGAGTTTTTAAAAGTTGTATTACACATAATAAAAAATTATGAAGTTCATAACATATTTCATATTTTTCAAAAAAAAAATTCCTAAATGTCACAACCTTTGAAACTATAGCATGTTCCAAAATTATGCAAAAATCTTCAATTCCATTATAAATTATGAGTTCATAACTTTATTTTTAATGGATTGTGACCCTACAATGGAATTATCTAGATTGCAAAGTTCATATTTCATTGAATTTTTTTTTTGGTGTAATTATTTGAAAATAAAAAGCATAAAGAAGTTAGTTTCATTTATTTATTCCATTTTGTTTAAATTTTCAACTTGCATATGGGTTTTATATAATATAATGTGTTCAACCCAATTTTTTTTGCCTCTAGCACATTTAAAAAATCCACCAACGTAGAACCACCTATCATTGAACACATACCTATCATTGAACATTTTTCAATATTTTATGAGTTCCTTAGAAATTGAATGATTTTTATGTCATTAGATGCACAAATTGGAAGGCTACAAATGTTCTTTGAACAATAGAAGTAAAACAACAACATAAAAAACATAGGAAAATGATGATTGATAGTTTGTTTCAATTTTTTTGAAAAAATAGCTCTAAAACCCTCTTTAGTTCCAACCTCATATCTTCCTCATTTTTAGTCCATTTTGAATGATTTAAAACATAATGGGTGTGCCAACTAAAGTTTTACAAAACCTTTTGGTATTGTAGAAGCAAATCTAATGGGTGCACCAAATAATCTTTAACAAATCTTCTTTGTATTTTGTAATGGCAAAGATGCAACAATCAAAGATCTTAAGCTTGAAATTCTAATTTGTTTTGATTCACCCATCATCAAACATTGAACCCCCTTACACCAAACACTCCATATCTTGCCCATTCCTTCACCAAATTGAGAGATTTTTGTAGTGTTCAAAGTGTTAAATGTTAAATGTAAGGTTTAAAATGTTCTCCAAGCTTCAAAATCAAAAAAACGTGTGAGGATTCGACCTTGTTTAAGTGTTCACTCATTGGCCTATCTATCCTATAATATGTTTTTGCCTACTTTTTACCCATAAGTGGAATCATCATAAAGGATAATTCACAAAAATAATTTAAGCTTCAAACACTAATTTGATGAAATTGAAAAACAACCACCATGATGATCAAAGGAATCAAACTACTAAATGATTGTGCACCAACATTAGAAAAGAAAGTGAAAAAAAAAATTCAAGACAATACGCAATGTAAGGCATGTTTCAAATAATAAATAATAATAGTTTGACTTTAATACAAAACTTTACAAAGACAACAACTTTGTTTGAGAAATTAAATGGTGCTAATTTTATTCTTCTATGGTTATTTATCTCAACAATAAAACTACAAGGTTCTTGCTCCATCTATCCATGTAAATACCACATACCTAATGGCAAAGCCATTTACCCTTATAACATACTATAAGTAGTCAAACAATCTTATTTTTCTTCTTGCAACCTTCATCCCTTAATAACTTCTTCCAAATGTACTCCCATTATTTCCCCCCAAAGTGTTCATCCTCATTACTGCAATAATCAAAAACACTTTTCATAACTTTCTACAATTGAACATTTCACCCCACTTAATAGGCTATTTATATTTAGTTCACAACATCCTAGTACCCACTATGTTCTAACATGCATCACACATAACACCCATACACATATGACAAGCCAACCACCCTACACAAAGGTACAAACTCAATCTTTTATTTACATAAGAATACCATACAAATTGGTGGACACCCTAGTTAAAATGGCAAACCTCTTCCTTAGTGTTGTCCTTCTTTTTATACCAAGAACCTAACAGTTTTAACCATATGGGTCCAACCACATTAGTAGAAGCCACATGTGCCCTTTAAACTTGTGTTTTTTCATTATTTTTTTCAAAAAACAATTTCAAATATTTTCAATATATCACTTAATTTATTTTTTAAATCCAAATTTTTGTTAATATTATTATGTTAAGGTTTATATTTTTAAAATTTCAAAATTATCTCATTTTTTTAAAATCAAAATTTTGTGTTATGTGTGTTTTTACTACTTGATTATTACTTAAAAGCATTAGTTACAAATGATTAAAAAAAAATTGTGTATTTTTTATTCATTATATTGCTTTTAAATTTTTGGATATGTATATCAATATATTGAAAATAACATGTACAAAATCAAGTCCACTTGTAATTCTTTTCTCTTTTTACAATTAAAAATACACAAAGTTAAGTAATGGTTATGACTACTAATGATACATGTTAGTGAGATACACCCATCTACATTCTCTAACTAATTGCCAACTTTTTAACTACCTTTCTATTCTTATAACCACTATCATAATTGGTTTGATTGGTTGGTTTGCTTCTCAAAGGCTCTAAGTAAATCAACTTGCTTAACTTTTTTACAATCTAACTATATGCATTGTCTATATGTTTCAATTGATAAAACTACTAGTTTATTTTTTCTTAACTAACTTTCATTTGCTTTTCCAACATACTTTGGATTTATATAAGTTAAATTGGTACATTTGGCTTGCTCTATGTACAACAAATTATTTAATTATTTAATAGATGGGCAAATGACACCCATTGTAGGCAAGATTTAAATTGCCTAATCATACTATTTTTTATTTTTCATTATGTAAACTAGGTACAAAGTGCTCAATGTCTACTATGAAATTAATAATCAAATTTTTAATTCATCACTTGAAGATTCCATGTTTTAATTCAAGCTTCCATTCAATAAAGTTCAAACAATTTGAATTGAGAAATTGTACCTATTTTGAGCAATTCCTTGTTAGCTTTGTCTTTGAACCTTTTAGATGTTCAAACACCATTTGAAATGTTTTCATCATCTAATTCATACGAAACATTAGATATTGGTAGGATGTTAAGATTGTGGAATCATTTCATGACTAGTTTTAATGGGTTCTTTAGTAATGTGATACATGTTAGTTATGCAAAGTTCATCGAATGTTCGATCTTGCATCCATTGCATTTTTCTACTAGCTTCTTAAATCCATTGCATCACAATTGAGTCCTTTTCAATGATGCATAAGTTATGTACACAATAAACATGATGTGATTAAGTTAATAGAAACTTTAATGGTGAATTAATTATTTTCATAAAAAATCTCCATCTTCCTTTAACACTAGAAGAAAATTTACATATTTTCAACTACAATATACAACTAATTTTCAATTGCAAACAACATTTGTAACTTAAATGACTTGTATTTGCGTTGGACAAGTTGCATAAGACATTAGTTGCAAATGATGATGTTATGATGATGTCATCACGTAAACAATGGATGAAGTATGTATTTGAGTTGATTGTATTTTTCATTTGTTGACCTTACAACACATGCAACTATTATGCAATTATCATGCAATTAGTGACCAATGTCATGTTGCCATGTGGCATATTCAAAGAATATTAAATAAATAAAACTTTTTACCAAATTTTTTTTATCTCAACAATTTTTTTAAGGTATTTGATTCATACATGTGGACAAATAATTTTGTGCCATGTGGCAACATTTATGACTTTTGAAACATTTTAAATAAAATAGATGGGTAGGTAAGGAAGTTTAAGATAAGTAAGTAAGTAGGTAGGTAGGTAGGTAAATAGGCCGAGGTAGGTAAGTAGGTTGAAATAGGTGGGTAGGTAAGTCTTAGGACATTTTTGAATTTGTATTATTTTGTTTTGGATTTAACCAAATTAAGGTTAAGCTTTTTCAATTAGCTCATCCCATTTGGCAAATCTTGTGTGCTTTTATGTTTATAATGCATCTACTTATATAGTTGACACATTTGAAAGGGAAACTAAACAATATGGGAGAAAAAATCTAGTTGCAACTTAATTGTAAATAGTTTGCAACTAGGTTGTGACTAAATTTTTTATCCCATACAATTTGGTTTCCCTTTCAATTCACTATGAAAAAAATGGTCTTTTGCAATTGGCTTTGCAATTCATTGTATTTATATGTCATGAGTGTTAACGAACAAGTTGCAAGATGGCAACTCATCGTATATACAATGCAACTCATTGCAATTCAATTGTAATTCTATCAAAACAATTCATTTTCAACTACTATGCAAATATATTATAACTACACCCATGATGTCATGCTAATGTGATTAATTGTCATCCATCTATTGAAATATGACACATGGCACTATGAAAATTTTTGGACATAAAAATTATTTACTTTTTGAAATATTGATCTCCATTATGCATTATGATTATTAATGATGGTTCAAGATTGTGACATGTGGCACAATTTTTTTTTTCAACATGGCATATTAATTATATATTTTTAAAAATGAATAATTATAAATATTTAATTTAGTAACTAAGTAGGTCGTACATAACCATATATAGGTAGGTTGGTAGGTTTTAGAACCTACATATTTATGTATTCACTTAGGACCTACCTACCTATCTACCTACATAGGTAGGTAAGAAAATAAGATCTACTTATTTACCTAGGCTATTAGAGTTCAAATATGATTTGTAGAACTTTAGGTGGTGCTCTTATAACACTTTAGTCATTTAAAATGAATAAAAATAACAAAATTATGAAGTTTGAAAGTAGGAAGGGTCCAAAGATTTTTTTTAAAAAAACTTGTTTTGTAAGTTGGAAAACTTATTTTTCTTCTTATTATTTTTTCAATATTCCTTTTCCTTTGCACTTCAGAAATAATTTTTAAAGTTTGAAGTATCGTTCCTAGAACATTTTAAATCATTCAGAATGAAGCATAAATGATGAATATATAAATAACTGATGAATATGTATTATTATAAAGTTATAAATAATAATATTATAATCATAAGATAGTTGAACAGTAATATTTTAATAGTGGCACACTAATGGCCATACTAATTGTATCAATGAGAATCATAATTAAAAATTAGTTGCAAATGTATTCCATAATGGGTGGTGGAAATGTGGACATGTGACATGATTGCATGTATGTACAATATACACTAGTTACAACATAGTTGTTGTTTTAGTGGCACATTTACAACAAATCTAAAATAGTTGCCACATCTAACTACAATGTAATTGTTAAAAAATAAAACATGGTTAATTACATACATATGTACAATGTGTATAAATTATCATATATAAGACCCATTTTCAACTCATTTGCAACTATAATACAATTGGCTAGTTTTTTTACATGGTAATTTATTTATTAATACACCATATTTCTAGGGGGATAGTTACACAATAGTTGTATATGAATTGTTTTTTGAGTTTTAGTTGTAAGGTAATGTGATTTCAATGAAGGTGATTTCTCATAATGATTGTGTCAACTCCATAAGTAAATAACTCATTCATTAACTAGTTAATTTAATTAACTAACTAATTCATTAACCTCCTATTTGTTTACAACCTATTTATTTACTATTTATTTATTTCCTACCTATTTGTCTACTTATTACCTATCTATTTATTAATAATAATAGGTCATAATGGCATCAAATATTAATTAATAGTTACTTAATAATTAATCAATATTAATATTTTGAAATTTGACTAATATTTAATTCTGAATTTTAAAATTAATAACTATTAATAATTAATAATTATTAGTTAAATAATTATTAAATAATTATTAATTACATCATAATTATTGATAAGAATAAAAATTAATCATTTTTTTACACCTTTAATATACCCTTAATGTAATTTCACAAAAACTTTGTAGTAGACCGTACAAATATGTTGATGATATTTGAAATTATACTTTCATGTACATTTATACACTTCAACAATCATGTGCAAAAAATTTACACTACCTAAACAAGCGAAAGCAATAACAATTCTCATCTATACGGAAATTACTAATTTCATGGGTTGCTATAAGGTATAGTGGCTCATTTTTTCTATCACAAAGAAATTCTACAAGGGTGTTGTGATTACAAGTTCTGAATAGTATGTGAGAAAAAAGAGATTTGAAACATCCCAAAGAAATAGAATTATTTAGGGCATCAGCATGAGTACAATTTAGACATGTGTTTGTGATGATCCCATATCAACTTCCTTGGTCAACAACTTAAGCCAATTTTTGAGCCTTGCCATTGTGGTCTTGGCTCAAGGTCTCTTTGGGACTTCATGCATATATAAGTGCCTCTAGTTTTAGTTTTTAAAAATAATTAAAGCTATCTTGAATCTAGTTCTACACATTTGAGAATCCAAATATGATGGTTCTTTAAAAATAAAAAATAAAAAATTCTAACTTTCGTTATAGTTTCAAAAAACAAAATTGGTTCCAATCTAGTTATTACTATACACTATAATGGATGTGAATATCTCTTCATCTTCATTTAACCCCAATTCTAATTCTAATCACTTGCATAGACATGTATTTTTGGTTTTGGGTTGAGTTTTGATGTTGATTTTAATTTTGAACATTTGGTTGTGTTCTTATTAATTGGAATCAATAATTCAAAACTTTTCAAAATGAGAGTATCCCCAATATTGGTTTAAATTAGTGTTGTGAGAGTATTTGGTTTGTAATGTGAAACATTGGGGGTCTAGGTTTACATTCTTATGACTTTGACTCAAGTGAACACACCTTTGTTGGAATCGACACAAAAATTAGAGCTTGGAAATAGTCTTTTGCTTTTTCTAAAACCATGAAGAAACACTCTTGAAAAGATAAGTTCAAGCTCTTTAGGAAAGCAAGTTGAATTTGAAAAAAAGTTGACTAGTAGATTTGAACTTCACAATTAAAATTTAATTTAAAATTCATTGTTGAACTCCGTACCTATATAGACTCATATTTTAATTTCTCAAAAGAACTTTGTATCTGTACAATGGCCAGCATTGGGGAGTGTGTAAATGGAATCGAACTCAGTTTTTGAACTCTATTTTTGAACCAAAGCTGAAACTTCTTGAATTTGAGAAAATGTGTCAAACCCAAAACTGAAAGATTTAAAAATTGGAAGAACAGGGCTCAAACCCACACTTGGAGAACCTTCTAATAAATTTTAAATACCAAAGCTGAGACCAAAGGCGAATCTCTTAAAGGGGAAAGAGCTCCACAACACTGGTTTAAAGCAACAAGAGTTAAAATAAGAAACGAAGAACCTCACAACACTGGTTCAAATGAGAAACGAAGAACCTCACAAAACTGGTATAAGCTTGAAACCAACAAGAGTTATTTCAAATAAGAAATGTTCCATGGAGTTCTCTCACAGTTCAGACTGTAACACATGCTCGTGGGAAATTCCTCAAAAGGAGGTGGGACCAAATGGAAACTACCACATGGTTCTGGATGGGATGGGATTTCAGCGTGTCCCCAGTGCTGTGCTTTGTTTACTTTGCAGGTGGAGCCAACCAACGATGGACCTTGATATCAGACATGCAAGTAAGCCCATTTGGATCAAACAACACCATCATCACTGACACAAGAAGATTGTTTCTTCAAAAATAGGTAGCTCTTTGGGATTAAGAACCACTCCTGGCTGACTCATGGAGTTGTTTTCCTTCACACAAAACAAAGCAACTTTTTAACAAAGCAACTTTTTTTGCATGGAAGACTTTTTAGTCTCATGTTTTGTGTAGCCTGTTTCTTCTCTTCTTTCGATGTCTTTTTGTGACTTTTTCTCCAATAGAAAGTAAACCCCACTGTGGACTAATGAAAGAAAGACAAAGTGAAAATTAGATGGAAGGACAAAATCAGTCTTCACAAATGGGTCCCCCCTCCTTCCCCTCCCCTCCCCCTAACTCTTGACCATCTTGGAGCTAAGGAAAAAGGAGAAATAATTAAGCCTCTTGTAAAGAGTTTAAACTGATGAAAAGGAGAAACTGTTTTGGCTTTTGCTTTTTATCAATTCATATTTGTCATTTATGTACTTCCTTGCTTCCTCTACTTTCACTTTTAAGGTATGGTTGCTTTCCTTAAAGACATGCTTAGTGTTCTTGGAGGGCATGTTACCCAGAGTGTTTTGGTCCCCTCTTGTTTGGGGGGCCTTGTTAAACATACATAGATGACAAGGCCTAGGAGGGGAGGGTTCTTGTGCTACTCTTATCCTTAAGAGTAGCGGAGGGATCTTATGCTTATTGCAGGCATAAAATGCTCCCTCTTTATGGAGTATGCAAGCAAGCGTTAAGATCCATCCTTTTTCCTTGAAAATTTTTCCTTGAAAAGATATTCACAAACATAAAGGGGCCATCTAAATTTTCTCCAAGTGCTTTGAAAGCAATTGAGCAAATCTTCAACCTCGCTATAAGCCATCATTTTTTGCAAAGCAATAAGCCCTTCCTTTTGAAGTTGGTCATCTTATGAAGCCTTCAACATGATAGGGGGACCAAGTTGACTAACCCTCCCCCCCCCCCCCCCCCCCCCCCCCACCCCCCCCCCTCCCCCCCCTCCCCCCTCCCCCTCCTTTCCTTCTCTGC
>Ga0116229_10010612_pt1 | contig 13785 bp, 15 predicted proteins | sample S1TSphgellanicum_3_FD_87313 | JGI IMG/M metagenome (GOLD analysis project Ga0116229, IMG submission 87313) | Host-associated microbial communities from peat moss isolated from Minnesota, USA - S1T2_Fc - Sphagnum magellanicum MG | ecosystem: Host-associated > Plants > Peat moss > Unclassified...
ATATCAATCTACTATACTACTATAAAGAAATGGGTGTCGGTGTCTTGATGCGGTAATTCATGATTGGCCGGAACCCCCCCTTTCCGTTGAGGGCCCAGCCAAAGTGAACGGATGATGGCATGGTCAACATAGTGGGAATCAGGCAAAACAGAAAAATATCCTCCTTTAAATCCCTCGCCCCCCAAACTTAAAAGGAAAAAATGCAAGGGACATTCAGTGTGTGCTTGGGCCTTCCCATTGGCTGCATGAAATATCTTTTCCCAAAAAAGTTTATCACCGTTTTTGGCCTGACCTTTATCCCTCACAAGTCCAACTTTTTTTTTATTGAATTTGATTGGCCCCAACAAAAAAAAATTGAAACTATGAAGGCTCACAAAAATTGAAAATTCTATGGATAGATGGAGTGCCTCCCCTTTTGGCCCACCAATATATGTGAGAAGGGGAGGACTTTGAACAAAACATATGGGATTAAAGCAAGGTACAATTGGGAACACCCATGGGGAACACATTGGGAACCTGTTGGAACAAAGGGAAAATGAAAAAAATCTTCTTCTTTCCCCCCCTCCCCCCCAAAACTTAAAAGAAAACCCATGGGGAATACATTGGGAACCTGTTGGAACAAAGGGAAAATGAAAAAAATCTTCCTCTCCCCCTCTCCCCCTCCCCCCTCAAAACTTAAAAGAAAAAAACAAGACACCTTGAGTGCAAGCTGAGCCTTCCCATTGGCTACATGAAATTAATATCCCCATTATAATTTTTCGTTTGGGCTATTAGCCCTTGCAATGAATACCTCGGCTATATAGGTGAGAAGGGGAACATTTTGGACAAAACATATGGGTTTGATATTAGGTGCTATTGGGAACACCCTTGGGGAACACATTGAGAACTTGGGGAACAACTTGGGAACATGATAGGAACACATTAGCAACTCATGAAAAAAAAAACCTCTCCCCCCTCCCCCCTACCCCCAAAACCCAAATTAAAAAGTTGGGGCACCTAAATGGATGCTACACCTTCCCATTGGCTGCATGCAATTTTTATTTCCAAAACTATTGGTTACCTTTTTGGCCTCAGCTAATGGCAAGGAAATAAATTTGAGAAAATAGTCACCTCTCCTATTAATTAAATGAAGTGTCTCCCAAGTTTTTTTTTTTTTGGGCAAAGTGCCAATTTGATTGGCCCATTACTCCCAAAAAAAAGAAATAATGGAGACTCCCCAAAACAATAGGCTCTATTTTGAACTGTACAATTCCTCCCCTTTGGCCCACCTATATAGGTGAAAGGAGGACACCATTTTCCAAGGCATATAAAAGTGAAGAGGTATGGAGAAAATGTTGGGGAAAATATAGGAAACCCATTGGGAACTTGAAAGGAACATAGTGCGAACACATTGGGAAGTCATGAAAAATGAAAAAAAATCTTTCCTCCCCCCCCACCCCAAAACATAAAAGGAAAAAAACCAAGGCGCCTTGAGGGCATGCTTGGGCCTTCCCATTGGCTGCATGAAATTTCTCTTTCCAAAAAACTTCATCACCATTTTTGGCATGGGCTAACATCCCTTGCAAAAAACACCCCACTTATTCAATGTTGGGGCACATTTGATTTTTAAAAATAATTGATGGGTAGAAGTGGACAAAATGGACTGTAATACATAACACTTTAATCTTTTGCTTATTTGATCATTTTGCTTGCAAAATGGGTTTACACACTAGTTACCCTACCTAAAATTTTGTTGTTGATTGCAATTTGCCTACTTTGTTGTCAATCACATAAGCGATGCATTGAACAAAATTTTGGTTGATGTTCATCACTTGTCGATCAAATTTTTTTTGGTTACCATCACACCATGGCTCCATTGAATGTACCTCCTAATCTTTGCTTCAATGTACCTATTTCATTAGTGATAGAATGTCATTGCGAGACCTTGCTAAATTTGATGTTGACAATTGAGCAAAGTACTTCTTTCATGATAGAATGTCATTGCAAAACCGTGTTAAATTCAATGTTGATAATTGAACAAAATATATTATTAAATGTTAATGTGCTTGATGTTTTTTTAAATGAAGCATATGATCTTCAATGAATTATAATGAATCATTTAATAATAGTTCTCCTAAAACTATAGATTCAATTGCAACATGTAATGCTCAAAATACATGAAATGAAAATAAACATGGTCTGATGCACATCAAAAATTTCAATATTTATGGGCATACAAATAGACTTATACATGAGCAAAATTTGTTGTTGGAGATGATGGCTTGATTCATGCTATGAGTTGTGAAAGTTCCAAGATTGAATGTAGAAAAAAATTGTTTGTTCTTAAATTAGACAACTTTTTCAAACATGTTGGAAAGAGGAAGGCAAAGGTCACAACTAAAGGTGTGCAAACAAGCAATTTCTTCTATTCTAAAAATGCCACCATGCACAAAATGAGGCGATCAATGTTAATTTGGCAAATGGGTTGAATGTTTTGCATCTTGTGAGGAAAAGAGATGGGAATGATGACAAGCAAAAGCTTGTCCAATTCACCATTGGTTTACATTTGTTGATGGAAGGAAAGCCAATGATTGACTTTGAAGGTTTAAAGCTTTTATTCAAACAACTTGGTGTGAAAACAATGTTGGAAAGTTCTAGATTGATAGTTCAACATGGTTCATGGTTGAACAACTACACCAAGCGATGTTAAATGCCACTAAAAAAGTTGTTATGTTCAATCTATTAGTTTAATTTGTGATGAATTCAAAAGCTTGGACAACTAGTTTTGAGGTAGTGTTCATATTTATATTATTCCAAACTAGAGGAAGGTAGCTATATTGTTGTTTTTGGAGTGTGTAGTTGATGGTGTAGGTGCAAACATGACAAGATTGATCACCAAAACCCTAATCACACTAGGTGCATTGAGCAAGGAAGATATGGCCCAAAAACTTGTTTCATTTGGATCTAATGGGGTGGTCATGTTGCAAGGAATCCACACTAATGTGATAGTGCAAATTCAAAAAGAATATGGACCCCACATAGTGGGGTTCATTTTTTAAGGTTGTATCATTGTCATGCTAAAACTAGATCTCTTGTTTAAGCAAGATTTTAAATGAAATCAATTTTTTTTCATGACTTGTTTGGTTATTGTGTTTAAAAAAACAAAAAAAAGAAATTTTTATAAGAAATTATGACTTTTTATAAGTTCAACTTGATTAAAATGTTTGCATTGACCAAAAAGAATGACCACTTTAACTAAAGACCTAAGGCATGAAAGACATGTGTTATTTGTTACTAGTATTTTGATTAAAGTGATCGTTTTTACTAACTATTAGTCTAAACATCTAATTTTTAAAAAAAAATCAAAATGGTTAGTGTTTAGTCAAATCAACCATACTAATTTGATAATAGCTAGCTAGGCCTATGTTACCTGCTTAACATAACTAATTAGCCTACCTAGGTACCTACCTAACCTAGCATAACTAGCTAGTTTATTGTCTAGGCATAAGCTGTTTGCCTAACATAGGTTATGATAGGTTGTGCTTATAATGAATTGCCAATAGGGCATGAACTATTATTTCATGTGTGATGGTTACTTAACCACATGTATTTATCATGTTAAACCATATATTGTCACATGTTATGATACCTACCTACCCTACTTACTCTAGGTCTACTCACCTACTTTACCACATACCCAACCTAAAACATACATAACTGATTTATATATACCTACCCTAACAACCTACCTGCTTACCTATGACTTACTTATGCTACCCATCTATGACATACCTACCTACCCTACCCACCTAGCTATTTTGTTTTGTTTAATTACACAATGAATGGAATTTGAATTGGAAAATCATGAGTTAACATGTTTAAATTTGTTGATGATTTACGTTTTTCGAAAACATTTTTAAAAACTCATTAAAAAATTCATAAATATATATTATTTTATTGAATAGATATTTGAATAAACTTCAACATTATCATTTTATTTGTTTCATTTGAACAAGATTTTTTTTAAATGTGTTAATTTTGTGATTTTTCAACAATTTCATAGTTTAAAAGATAAAACAAAAAAAAATTGCACAACTTTTACTAACAAAAGGTTGTTTAATTTGATTACAAAAGCATTGGCATGCCTCCATGAGGTCTTAGGTTTAACCTTGAACAAATCATGTACATATATTTTGTATATGGTGATGTGTATAGTGCATGTGTATATCATGGACACACAATTGTAAGTATGTACCTACCTACCTACTTTTCTTTCTAACATATGATATCACATCACTTTTTTAAAATGCAACATAATGATGACATGTGGTTTAAATTGGACCATAAATAATGATGGCCTAATTGATCAATGGTCAAATTGACAACTAGTCAATTTGACTAATCAAAACATCCCATGAATTCATGGTAAGAAAAACATGACAATCAAAACAAATAGATACAAATTAACTTGTCCAAAATAACATTTTGATCAAGTTGGACAAGGGGTCAAAGGGGGTCTTATTTATTTATTTTTGTAATTGAAAAGATTATGTTTTCTTGTAATGAATATTAGATGGAAGGAGAGCATGTCAAGTGTTTGAAAACTACTTAAACTAAGGATTCTAGATGTGCACAATGTGCAAAGTGAATTATAATTATCCTTGTATGTGTTTAAAACATTTTTTTGGCGAAATTATCCATATAATGGAGTTATCCATAAAATAAGGAAAACACAACACCAAAACCCTAAGTTTGGTCATAAATGGGGTGAAATTTTTTTTTAACTTGCAAAAAAATACAATAACATTCAACAAGGGGTGAAACTTAGAAAACCATCAATTTTTGTGGTAAAATGAATTTCATCATGTCTTCACCCCATCTTTCCTTTTTCATGAGCGCCTCATTACTGCTACATATATTTTCATTGTTCTTTACACATACAACTATTATAATTACTTTTGAACCTTGTACATTAAATGTTGAATTTTATCATTTCATACCTAGAATAAATCTCATTTTGCAAATACCACTAAAATAAGGGTTTGGGGGTGAAAGGAATCCCAAAGATAGGATGAAAACATGGTGACTTTATGGATAACTCTACTGATTGTTAAGAAACCATCATGTCAAACATGTTGCCAAATTGCCTCCCTTGGCCCTCCTTTCCCTTAATGATGAATATGACCATATCATCATCATCATCATCATCATCATCATTCATAATGTTAATGCATAATAAATTGTAGCACTGAAATAATTTTTTTTATGAATAAAATAAGGGGGGAAAAAATGTGTTCCTACATCCTTAACGACCTTTTTGAGGGGGAATTGCTAGTTTGTGAACAAGGGTGTTAGAAGCTAGAACCCTACTCATAGTTGATATCAACATTGACTATTTCATAGGGACCTAAACATGTGCAATAGATGCCCATGGGTTGTCAACATTTTTTCTTATAATTGCTCATTTGGTAAAAAAATTAACTACAGTTCGAGAATTGCCAAATTATTTTACACTTACACACAATGTAGATCTAAAAGCATTTACACTCACAACATTGTTCTAGACCTTAAAATTAAACTTAAAACCCTAAATTCTAATAAGAAACCTTTAAAATCAAGCTTAAAAGCCCTAACCCTAGCTTTTAAACATTAAACCATAGCCTTAAACCTTAGTTATCAAGTCTAAAAACCTTAAAATCAAACTTGAAAACCCTAAAATTTAGACCTAAACCTTAAATCCTAAGTTGAAACCATTAAAATAGGCTTAAAAGCCCTAACCTTAACTTCTAAACATTAAACCTTGATTTCCAACCTTATGGGTCAAGTTTAAAACCCTTGAAATTAAACCTAAAATTTTTAACCTTTAAACCTTAGTTTTAAACCTTATAAATGAAATGTAAGAACCTTCAAAATCAAATTTAAATTAAACGCTAGTTTAAAACTTTAAAAATCAACAATAAAAACTTTAATTCTAAACCACCTAAATTGGACCTAGAACACCAAACCTTAACTTGAAACCATAAACTTAGACCTAAAACCTAAAAATCAAAATAAAAAACCTTAACATTAACCTTAGAACCCTAACCCTGAAACCTTAAAATTTAACCTAAAAAATCAAATTGAAAAAACCAAAAAATCAAACCTTAAAACCTTAACATTAATTTTAAACATTAATAATCAAGTATGAAAACCTTGGAATCATATCCAAAAATGTTAACCTTAACCTTTAAACCTTGAACCTTAACTCCTAAACATTAAACTTGAAATTCAAAAAATTAGGCCTAAGCATGAAACCCCAATCAAAACCTTAAAAAATAAATTAAAAAAACCTAACCCTAATTTCTAATTGCTAAACCCTATAAATCATACCTAAAACACTGAACTCTAACTTCAAACCCTAAAAATCAAATTGTAAACCTTAATTACACTTTAATTTGAGTTCTAAACATTCTAAACAATCCAAACACCAACAATCGAATCAACCAATTGTTTAATCCCTTCCTCCATTTCATGTGAAGTGAAAATTTCATTGGAGTTCAAAGCTACCATCAACCAATGATATTTTTTTGTGATTATTGATGTTGCCAAATTGGTGACTCATTGGAATAAGGAAGTTGGCTTTACATGGCAATTTCCAAAAGTCGTGTGTTGTTCACATGGTTATATGTCAATTTGGGTTCTAACAATATGGCAATTGTTTAAACAAAAAAATTCATTAAGCTTGGTGATGGTCATTTGGGATGGATAGAAACAATGCAAACATAATTTTGAATTAAGGTTTAGGATTCATGCTACTATTATTTAGGGTTAGGGTTTCATGTTGTTATTGTTGTTGTTGTTACAAAACCCCAACACCTTTTCTGCCTTCCAAGGGAATCGAACCCTAATCCATAAATGGATCTTTCCATATCAATGGAAGGCAGACCTACAAAAAAAACACATAAGTACTGAAATCCCTATCTCCAAACATAATTGACAAAACTAAGAAACTTGAGCCAAAGAGTCCCATATGGCATACACAACTTACAACTCCAACCCATAGCGGGGACTTCTCTTCATTCCATTCAATGATAGCTATGTACAATGGGAAACTCTGGAGCATAAAGAAATCTTATGTGTACGTTCTCACAACAAAATCTAGATGGGTGGTTAATCAATTTTTCAACTTTGATTTTGTGAAAATGAAAGTAGAGAATGTTCTTTCATTTTCAACACTCCCCAAAACCATAACAATAGCAAGTTCAAATAGTTTGAAAAATTCAAACATCTTGAGCTTCAAAATCTAGTTATTGGCCATGCACCTCCACATGTGAGTGGTAGGGTTACAATCATGTGGGGGCAATATGGTAGAGCTACAATTGGATTGCATAGTGGTAACAAAAAATGATGATTGTCATTCAAGTAAAGTAACATCCAACAAAGGAGGATGGCAAACACCATTTGGTTGCATGATCTTGGTAGGGTAGTAATGTTTTTTCAAGATTTGTAAATGACCAGGGAACATTGAAGCAACTTCTGGTTATAGCCAATACTAAGGTAGATGATGCCCATAACATTCATCAAATTTTGAATTAGGAACCGTATGACCAATTTTGCAATCAAACCTTTGGCAAGAAAAGTGCATTGATCTTTGACATTTTGGCAAACATGTGCCCAATCATCCTTAATTACCATTGACACCTCCTTGGTTGTCTTGTTAGTTTTTCACAACATGTACAAGCATTGGATGAAAAAAAACCCAACAAATTCCACATGTAATTTTAGATTAATCCACCATTTAACTCATTGGGCATCACTTTTGAATGTCACCAAATCCATGAATGCCTGAAATTGATTTCAAGAATATTGTTTTTCAAGATCACATACATGGTGTAGATCTCAAATTGACGCAATTTCACAGCTGAAATAAAATCGAGTATGAAAATGTATTTGTTTTGAACAAGCTTGTTCAAATTGTGCATTATTTCCAACATAGGCAGCACACACATTAGTCCCATAACTATTTCCACATCACACAAGAGTTCATAGTTAGTACTAATAGTTGCATTATTAGTAGCATCATCATTCATTTTGACCACCAATGTTTTATATTCTTCGATCATTCATTTAAAGTAAAAAGGGCCAATATGGAAATCCACTTTGTTTTGATATTCCTCAAATTTTTTAAACCCCTAGACTCAATCACTTTAGCCAACTTAGTTTGTTCAAGGTGCCTTTTAAAGGATTGACTATAGTAAATACATGTGCCATATAATGAATGTCAACAATGAAAGGGTTGTGCTTGTCCATGAACTAGATAGTAACACATGTCTTCAAACCCTAAAAAATTGTTACATCATCGGCCCCAAAGCATACAACCTTGTTAACAACATCAACCATTAATAGACTACCCAAATTAGTAAGAGAACAAACAATAGCAATAATAATATTGTTAGATGTGCCTATGTTTACAACTCTTTCAAAATTCAAAAGGACTAGTTGCCTTTTCCAATTTTCAACAACATAGGCATGTGTAGAAATTTGGGATTGATTATCCATAGTGGTTACTTCATCATAATTGATGGAGATAAATATGATTTGCTACAAAACCACTTTCATTTGCTCATGGCTTTTGCCATACCCCACCCACTTGAATATATCCAATGTTTTTTAGGGGCATTGGCAAAATTCAAAAACTCAAACAAGTTTTTTAAACTTTCAAAATTTGTCATGGGTTTCCCATTTTTCAAAAGTTGGAAAATTGCCACAAACTGAATATATATATAGCCCTTCTTCCATTCAATACTAATTGAATAACTAATTATGGACCTTGAATAGAAAATCCTTTCATTTTTTTGATGTTGGCTTTCAAAACTTTGGTAATAGTCACCCATGCAACTATTGGATGAGCAATTTGAATGCTTTTGGAGACCATCAAGTTTAAGGTTTAGAAGTTTTTCCTTACCCTCCACAATTGAACATATCTTGCAATGCATTTGTTGCACCTTACCATTAAGATCAACCATAGGTTTAATCCATGGAAACTTGGTTGCTCAATCACCCTTGAAAACCCACTAAATGTCACACTCAAGTTTTCTTTTTTTCCTTTGGCATTTAGAAGCTGCAATGATAGGCACATTAGGAACCTCAACACCAACTAACTTTGAATTAGAAGAACTGGACGTATTAGAAGTGGATGCACTAGGTGTGGTGTTGGTTGATTTGCCCAATGAAGTATAAGTAGTGATTGGTTGGTCACAACCACCATCAACAACCACCTTTGCAACATGATCAACCATAAAAGGCACATAATTAGAAACAAACATCAATTTAGAGAAAAAAATTGTATTTGAAATTTGTAGGAGGTTTAAGAGGAGACATGATGTTATGGCAATATAAACAATGATAAAAAAATTGTGGAAAAACCTTAAAATTCTCAAACACCTCAATTCAAAGACAAATTGTTCAAATCACATTAAAAAAAATCAAACAAACTAGAATGCAGTTCAAAACCTTCAAGACCTTCATTCAAAAGCACGATGTTTAAATCACATTAAAAATCTTGTATTATGTTTGGCAAATACATGTTTTAAAAGTTTCTATGAAATGAGGTTCGAAATTCACAAGTGTTCAACAAAGTTTAAGGTCTCAAATAGTCAATTCAAATTTAAAGCAACTAGCTACTCAACAATGCTTGAAGCCTTGACCTAATTACTCACAGGTTTTAACTTGCTCATATAATCGAAGCTCCTCACAGGTTGTTGCAATGTTATTGGAGTTTGGAACTAACCCAAAGCATAATACAATGAGTTGTTGAACAATAATGTAGAGAATCATTGAGCAATGAGAATGTCCTATTACAACAAATCATAATTATATTCCAACAATGCTTTGAGAATCAAGACTTAAAAGCATTTACTTATGTCCTTAAAGCTTGAATATTTAAATGAATGTTGCTTTCGAAATTGGTGCCAACAATTTTAAATTAAAAACTTGGTGTTACAACTTATAATGGGATTGAGGGTGGCGAAACAAAACAAAGGGATGGAGCCCATCATCATGGTGATAAACTTTGTTCCATTGTCACTTTTGATGGCAATGGAACCCTAGTTTGCTACAACGAAGGTGGTGAAAAACAAAAACTTGAGCAAGATGGTGACAAATTTTGCATTCAGCAAACAAAGTGACAACCATAAAATCATGGCCATCACTTTTGGGTTGTAAGGGATCCAAACCATCCATTATTAGAGTAGCCTCTTGGTTCACACAATGGTTGAGATCAGGTGAAAAAAATACAATAGCAGCTTTAAAATTATAAAGGCCTTTCATTGTCGCCCCCCTTCTTTTTTTGCAATTTTGTGAAATTTCACCACCAAAAAAACTCTACCATCGACAATATTTGCAAGATCATGAAATCGTTTTGATTCATGTCTTCTAAGATTCTTCATCAAAATGAAATCATCATTAGTTAAAGAAGAGTCACTTGAGGAACTTGAAAAAGACAACTTTTAAATTCTCAAATGAAAATAAGAGGAAGTTTACAAGAATGAAATATATAATGTTCTCTTCATTATATACTTGCCATGAAAATCTAAATCTACGAGTTCCAATCTACCTAAACCCACCTTTTTGAAGCTAATTTTAAATTTCATCATTTTGCATACACAAAAACATGAGCTTAAAATAACAATTTTCATTGTCATCTTTTAGTCCATGATTGTGTCTATTAATCTTGATTTTGAACATTAATTCTTTTGCACAAACATAAACCATGTTACAATCTAAAAATCCAAAACCTAAAAATTAGACTAAAATCAGACCTTAAGCCTAAGCCTTAAACACTTTAGAAAACCCAATCTCAAAACCCTAAAAACCAAACATTTAAACCCACATAAAACTTGTCCTAACCTCAAATCCTAGAAGACCAAACCTATCCCTATCCATATTGTCAATAGCCATAGCCTAGGAACCAATACCCCTAACCAATTGCCATAGCCATAACCATTGCCAAATAACTTATAGCTAATTGCCTATAATCAATAGCCATAACCATATAACCAATAGCCAATACCACAAGCCATAGCATACAACCATCTAGCTAATGGCCCCCATACTCCCTTAGCCCAAAGCCTCCTAACCTCCTAGCCCATATAGCCTGCATAGCATAAACCATAAGTGGGCAGCCCGTGATCACCCCCCCCCAAAAAAAAAAGTTGTTATGCCTAGTTTGGGGATCCCATCCATTCAGGGTTTCCCCTATTTTGGTCCCATATTTGGACACGTTACAGATAACACAATTTAGGGGATGAGATCAAAAAGAGGTGATGAGAGTGGGGGCCCAATTGAGCCCAAGTTAGCCCATTTCTAAAATAATGAGGCTAAAGGTGCATTCACACGTGGTGTTATGGACTCAAGTGTTGAGTCCCCCGAACACCATGCTAATCATTTAGGACTTACACTTACTTACCACAAACTTTTTATGCTAAGCTACAATTCACTTTAACATTAAGCTATCACCCATTTAACATCAGGTGCCACCTAGGATGCCACCTAGATTTTCATTTTAACATTGCCTTAACATCAAGTGTGAATGCACACCATAGCAGGTTTAAATTGTGTCAGAGAGATTAGGGATCTCGGGCCTAACCAAATCATCAACATATGAAAATTTGGTACATACATATACTTCATGAGAAATATAACTAAGTAGTTTGCAGGCCATTGGTGGAAGTGCTCTTTTTAGAAGTGCATTGAGAGGTGGAGCTGGATGCAACCTTGAAGGTTGTTATAGTAGTAAAGTTGTGTAGGTGTCATTACGTTGTCGCTTGTGGGTAGGTACCCAACGAAGCAGCACAATGAAAACAAAACACATGTCCTCCCTCTTCCGTCCAACCCGAACTTAGGTGTCGTCACTTTGTCGCTTGTGAAATTGATGAACTTGTGACATTCGCCAAGTTTTTTTTTTTTACTTTCGAGTGCCAAAAATAAGTACACTTGCGCTCCACTCCCACTCCCACTCCCACTCTCAAGTTCTCAAAACCAAAACTTCACACGTAAATAGGCACGCACACAAATGCAAAAGCCTTGAGAAAAAAAACACAACGAAAGAAAGAGCTTCTTCTTCTTCTTCTTTCTTCTCTCTGCACATCCATCGCTTACAACGTTTTAGGCAACGATTTTGTTCGGCAAAAAAGGACTCAACTTGGGCGCGGCGCGAATCAAATCGTGCATGATACAAAGCTGCACACACATACATAAAAAACTTACCTGCATTTTACATAAACTTCTTCTCAGGTGTTTGCATCTTGGTAAAGGGAAAATTTGGGATCAAGTGGAGTAGGAGGAGTAGGAGGAGGAAGGAAGGAAGGAAGGGGAGAGATGGGGCACAACGTTTCGAAGCATGCAGGCGGTAGCAAGAGTGGCGGTGGACATCTACGCGAAGAGCAGTTCAGTGGCGTGGCTCTCATTCAACTGATATCGGTAATTTGTGTACCCATTTTTGCTGAATCTAGTGTGTGCAAACGAAGTTCCTATTCCGCTGGTGGAGGTGATTTTTAGGGGGGTTGTTGTGAGGGGATTGTGAAGGAAAGCATGAGGAGTTCGGAGTTTTGATTATGGGGTTTTCGTTTTTCCCTCGCTGTTAAGGTATGTGGGGACAGTGTTGGGTAGGGGGTTTCTGATCTGAGAAGGAACTCTTGACCTACCTATCTTCGCTGGAGGAGGAGTAGTTTGTTTTGAGCTAGTGCAAATTGCAGGGGGGAATTCACATTGTGCTCTCTCTACATGCATGATATACAGAAAACATTGTAAAGTGGATTGTTGTGAGGTATCAGGCACAATTGCAGTTGAAGGGGAAATGGTTTGCTTGTGTGGCGATTGGGGAGCAAACTTTCCTGACTGCAACATCCATCCAGTTGAGTTTTTTTTTCACTCCTGCGGTCTCTTTAGGTCTTCCCACAATTTTCTCTTTCAAGAAGATTGTCCTAATTGTGTCTTACTTGTTGAACTCCCTTGTGCAATTTGTCCAACCCATACATTTGGAAATTCAGTCTCTCTCTTCTTGCATCTAATTATTGAGTGTCAAGTTGCACCATAGACAATCCGTTGTCCTTTCCTGATAAACTGAGTCTTTGTGTTCACTTTTTGTTCCAGCACAGACAAGCCAGAATGGAAATCTGTAAGTCTCTTCACATCTTTTTGTTCTCAAGTTCAGATAGTAGTAGCTATATAGCTGACTCACAGCTGGTAAGTTGTGTGCTTAGTTTCTTGACTCTGACTTGCTCAATCCAAAACTGTCCTAAGAGTTGTGCCTTTCTGTTGCAGGAGAGGACAGTGGTACTTGAGGCAAATGGCCCACGAATTGTCCGTGTCTCTGTCCATGAGGTAAGTTTTTTGGCTCTGTCTCTCCTCCTTTCATTAGTCTTTGAATATCTGCTATTGAGTGAGATAAGTCGCAAGTAACAAATCTGATTTGAGAGTGTTTAGAAATACTGGTTGTCACTGAGGTGTTTTATCATTCCTCACCAATTCTATGTCATGACTGCAGGCTCACTTAACTGGAAACAAATTGGTTTGCTATTGTGAACTTGATCTCAGTGGTATTTTCGATTCTGTAAGTTTTTTATGTCAGCACCTGTGTGGTACCCTCAAGCACCCATGTACGGTTTAAAGAAGAAAGTGATATGTAGCATGAAAGTTGACTGCAACTATATCCATGTTGTTCATGGGATGTTGACAAGACTCAGAGAAAGTGTAAAGAGGAGAGTAATTTGAACCAAGAGCAGATCAAGAGAAATGGGTGTAAGAGTTGTATCCAGCAAAATGAGA